>Ga0307515_10010129_pt1 | contig 18103 bp, 18 predicted proteins | sample 17_EM_MG_FD_194513 | JGI IMG/M metagenome (GOLD analysis project Ga0307515, IMG submission 194513) | Populus trichocarpa ectomycorrhiza microbial communities from riparian zone in the Pacific Northwest, United States - 17_EM | ecosystem: Host-associated > Plants > Roots > Unclassified | place... | reverse complement strand
GTTGTTTCCAGCAGCCTGTCTCGTGTCGCCTTTTCTCTTGTATTAAATCATCCACGAGGTTCTCTTTAATATCGTACATAAAAGGTTGCTATTTCAAGGAGAAGAGGAAAAGGGAAAAGAAACTCCAAATTGCTGATCCATGATTACAAGAGTCGTGCTTTAATGATCAATTCAAGTTGAGTTTAATCAATGAATTTCAGGTGCTTAGCTCCTTCAATCAAGTAAAATTAAACAATTCACCAGAAAGGAAAAGAGGACAGGTGCTTACCACGTCATAGCATTTAGTTATCAGTTTGCATGGGAAATGATGAATTTCAGGGTCCATTATAATAGTGATTCCTGCCTGCAGAAGTTGGGACCAAAAAATGGAGAAGAAGATTGCCATCATCGGTGCCGGAATCAGTGGCTTACTTGCATGCAAACACATACTGGAGAAGGGTTTTAGCCCTATTGTGTTTGAAGCAAGGAGTGGCATAGGTGGAGTCTGGTCTCAAACCATAGAGTCTACAAAGCTACAAATACCTAAAAAAATGTACCAGTTTTCAGATTTTGCTTGGCCACCTTCAGTTACAGAGACTTTCCCTGATGACGAACAAGTAATGGACTACATTAAAGCCTATGCTGTTCACTTTAACATCCTTCCTAGGATCAGATTTAACTGCAAAGTGACTTGCATAGACTATGTAGTACCAGGTAATGAGGATTTCCCATCTTGGGATTTGTGGGGTGGCACTGGTTGGCCTTTTTCTCCTACTGGAAGATGGAATGTCACTGTACAGGATGCCAGGGATCCCACTGCACCAGTTGAGGTAATCAAGATCTTTTTGCTTATTTCATTCTAAGCCACTGATTTACTGTTTATGATTTGCTCCCTTCAAGTGTTACTGTGTTAACTAGTATTCTTTATTTAGTTTCTTTTCATGTTTAATTAAGTCTAAGATTGGCATAATTTGGATCTGGATTATTCAGTTCAACAACTTAAGCACGTCAGAACACAAAGATGGAATCCAGAGTAAAGCTTTACTGCAAATTTAGGGACAAGATTAAACCATTAGAGATGTTAAATTGGTGGAGAAAATTGTTGGGATGTCTGGACTAAGCAATCTTTTTGTATGATCTTCTTATTCCAGGTTTACCAACTGGATTTTGTGATCCTTTGCATTGGAAAGTACAGTGACCTGCCTAACATACCAGATTTTCCCTTGAACAGTGGGCCTGAAGTGTTTAACGGGAAGGTCTTACACTCTATGGATTATGCTGCAATGGCTAATGATTGTGCTGCTGAGTTGGTTACAAACAAACGGGTTACTATTATCGGCTTTCAGAAATCAGCAGTGGACATAGCAACAGAAGTTGCAGACAGAAATGGTAAGTGGCATTTCCTATCTCGGGAAACTTTTAATGGATTGAGACATGTTTTGAGACTTTTCCGTCTCTGCCGAAAATTTCTTATTATCAGTCAAGGTTTGTGAAGTCTTCAATTAATAGGTATGGTAATTGATGAGCATGGTATAATGTATATAGCAACAGATTGTCTAGTTGTACTATATTAGGCTGTTGGTTAGGTTTTTTGAAAAATGACAACAAATAGATTACAAGGGAAATAAATGATCTCTTTTCTTTCTTCTTCTTGATCATGACTGAATCGAAATCTTAACCCCTTTCTTCATTCAGATGCTGTCACTGACTCGGTTCTAGTGTTTCACATCATGAGATTCTTACTGAATTGTATATTTTGTTCTGATTCATTAGGTGTAGATCACCCATGCACACTGATATTCAGAACTGTCCATTGGATAGTTCCTGACTACTTTATCGCACTCACCTTCAAAAGCTTAAATCGCTTCACGGAGTTTATGGTTCACAAGCCTGATCAAGGATTTTTCATTTGGCTCTTAGTCATTTTGCTTTCACCTCTGGTAACCACTCATAGTGCCTCCTGTGATAGTTACATGCAGCCTGTCATCCAATTGACGCCCTATGTGTGGTTTCAGCTGTGGATATTTTCAAAATTAGTGGAGGCCTATCTCAAGAGGAAGCAACCATTGAAGAAATACAATATGGTCCCAGAACATGGCTTCCTCAAACAGATATCTTCATGCATGTTCACAGTGTTGCCGGCCAATTTTTATGACAAGGTCGAAGAAGGAAGCCTCGTCCTGAAGAAGTCGCAGAGTTTCAACTTTTGCAAAAATGGTTTGGTTATAGATAGCGAGGAGACCCCTATAGCAACAGATATTGTTATCTTCGCAACCGGATACAAAAGTGATGAAAAGCTCAAGAACATTTTCAAATCAAGCTACTTTCAGAAATGCATCACTGAGTCACTAGCTCCCTTCTACAGGTACTGGTGGTGCACTTGCTCTTTTGGTGTTTGCAAAGTCCTCAATCCTACTGACTTATGACATTGATTTTTTTTTAATCTTTCAGGGAATGCATACATCCCCAGATCCCACAACTGGCAATACTTGGATACGCGGATAGTCCTGCATTCTTGTATACAACAGAAATGAAAAGCAAGTGGCTAGCCCATTTTCTTGCTGGAAAATTTAAGTTACCAACCATAGGAGAGATGGAAGCTGATGTGAAAAAATGGGAAAAATGCATGAAGTATTATGCGAATGAGAGCTACAAAAGATCATGCATTAGCGTGTTGCTGCAAATCTATTGCAATGATCAGATCTGTAAGGACATGGGGTTTAATCCAAGAAGGAAAAAGTGGCTTCTAGCTGAGCTATTTGCTCCTTATTGTCCTGATGATTACAAATACCTATGTTGGCAGATGTAGATGACTGAAACATCAAAGTTAGTGTACTTTTGACAGACTGAAACATCAAAGAGGGTTTAAAACCTGAGAAATTATAAGAATTCTTCAATGTTTTCCCTGAATTCAATCCAAGTTCCCTTGTTAGAAAACAGCAAAGGTTACTCAAACAGAACTTATTATCCACACCTTATGAAAACGAAACAATATTGTCAAATCCAATAATTGAAAAGCTTTCTTGTCCTTGTAATTTTGTTACTTAACAATCTAGAACGCTGCAATGGCATCTTTATGAGTTCAAACAAGAGTATCAGATGCTTTTGTTCTCAACAGGTTATTAAAAATTAGAAACAGAGTTTTCGAGTGATCTAAGAATACATGTCAAAAGTTTAAGGCAGTGCTTATTCTGAGGTGAACCTCGTATTGTAAACTTATCAACCAGAATACTTGCTTACTTGATCTTTGGACAAGAAAGGCTGCATTTGTCATAAAACCTTGTAAAAGACCAAAAGCAAAAGCTTTATAGTTTGAAGGTGACAGTCTCTCAGAATATTAAAGAGTAAAAAAGCTTTCAAGAGTCTTGGAGCAGTGGTGGTTCGGCAAGGATAGATAAGTGGTAACTCACATTGTGATCCACGCTGCTTCATTAATTAAAGAAAAACATGGTTTTGAGTTTTAAACAGCAATCTCCATCATGCTTGTAATTTTTTTATCAGCAATAGATTAAAGAAAACCTTCAAGTGGTAAGATTTATAGGGATCAGATTTTTAAGTATGCTTATGCAATTAATAGTTTGTAGCTATTTGTTTTGTCATATATCTGCTTACAAAATTTGACTTGCAGGCATTGTAAGGGTTGGAAAGAGTCAATGGCATGAGAAGTATCTTGGACATATCAACTCTTCGTGATGTAGCGGATTTGAAGAGTCTCGTAGTTCTGGATGGATATTTTACCCGACTATCATGCAGAAAGTCTAGTAAACTCGTTTTTGGATTTGTAAGATAGAATTAAACAGGAAAAAAAAGCATGAACAACTTGAAATAAAAAAGTTAAAATTTCCTATTTGATTGTTTAATTATACTCAAGTTTTGCTAGATAATTCTACAGATTGTGTTCTATAGTAGGTCTGATTGGCCGTAACCTATTGAGCACTAGAAGAACTTTAAATTAGGCTTGGAAGGTGTTGTTTGACTAATTATGAATTTTTCCTTCTTTTTTCAAATTTTCAACTAGATTTCGAATTGTCTGTTGTGTTTTCGTATTTTTTTCCCCTTGTAAAGGACTGTCGATTTCTGGCTGTTTTAAAACTCTTAGAGAAAGATAGATAATTATTGAGAGCGAATCAGGTTCGTGTGTAAAAACCTTTTTTGACAACAATTTTGTCTTTCTTTGCTGGTTGTATTCTTACATTTTGTTTTCCGCCTACGTCACTTTGCCACTTCTTTTCGTGGTTTGTTTGGATTTATGTATAATACTCTCTGAGGTATAAAACATGTTGATGCTACGCTAGATCCCTCTGCCAACTTGAAAGGAAGCTAAAAACAAGGAAAATGGAAGTTCAAATCATCTCCAAACAAAATGTAAAGCCATCTTCTCCAACACCTTCACCCCTAAGAAATTTCAAGCTGTCCCTTTTGGACCAGCTTGTTACTGTTCCATATGCACCAATTCTCTTGTTCTATCCTATGAATAAAAAGGTTAGTACTGGCGATCTTGATGTCCCCAAAAGACTAGAGTTGCTTAAAAATTCTCTATCAGAGACCTTAACTCACTTCTATCCACTTGCTGGAAAGATCAAAGATGAGCTTTCCATTGATTGCAACGATGAAGGAGCCTATTATGTGGAGACACAAGTAAACTGTCATCTCAGTGAATTCCTTAGGCAGCCTGACCTCCTGTTAGCTAATCAGTTCTTTCCCTGTGAGCTCCTTCCGACGGAATCAACAGCAGTCACATACGTTGCTAATTTTCAAGTAAATGTCTTCGAATGTGGTGGTATTGTTATTGGCATGTGCATATCTCATCGGGTCGTAGATGGTGCTGCATTGAGCACCTTTCTCAAGGCATGGTCTGCCACAGCCAAAGGTAGCAAGGAAGCAATTATATATCCTGAATTCATTGCCAGTTCTCTCTTCCCTGCAAATGATCTTTGGCTTAGAGACTCGGCGATTGTTATGTTTGGTTCCTTGCTCAAAAAGGGCCAGTGCATGACCAAGAGATTTGTGTTTGACGCCTCAGCAATTTCCAACCTCAAGGCCCAAGCAGCAAGCTTAGGAGTGAAATGCCCCACTCGCGTCGAGGTGGTATCTTCTTTCCTATGGAAGTGCCTTATGGCTGCCTCAGAAGAATGGCGAGGATCCCAAAGGCCTTCTTTACTAACACACTATGTGAATCTACGAAGAAAAATGGAACCGAAGTTGTCGGATAATTCCATGGGAAATTTTCTGTGGTTAGCAGCTGCAAAATACACGAACAAGTCCAAGCCTGGATTAAAAGACTTGGTTGGTGAGGTGAGGAAAGCAATATCAAAATTTGATTCTGATTTTGTTGAGCATATAAAAGGTGATAAAGGCAATGCTCTAATGGATGAAACACTCAAAGGTATAGGTGCATTTGGCTCCGGGGATGGAGTAGACTACCTTGGTTTTTCCAGTTGGTGGAAATTTGGATTCTATGATATTGATTTTGGATGGGGCAAGCCTGTTTGAGTCAGCAGTTTCGGTTTGTCGTGTTCACCTACCATGAACCTTGTCTTTTTGGTTGACACAAGGTGTGATGGCATAGAAGCTTTTGTGACCTTGGACGAAAAGGACTTGAATATTTTAGAAGGCAATCCAGAGCTCCTCAAATTTGCCTCTTTGAACCCCAGTCCTTTGGACATCGATAAATCAGTGCCGTGTACATGAGAGTTGAGTTACTGGCACTGATGCAGGCAACAATTTTTCCTAAGCAGTGACACAATTGTTGCTAGCATTCTTACTGCAGTTTGATACGCGACATGATTGCTCAGAAATAAATCATCTTAAGCTGCGTTCAAGGCCCTTATGTCCTCTATCACTGCAGGTTTTGAAATGTAAACTCGTAGAAGAAGGCTCTTGTAATTTCTCCACCACTTTTTTCCTGCTTTCCTGGCTTCTGTCAGCATTACTTCTGCATCATGAGCCAATTTATGACAATAATTATTCGAGTTTGATACGCGACATTTCTCAACCATCTCTGTTTTTTCTGCTTCAAGATAGTGATCAAATGTTACATTAAAGTTGGTAGGGTTGCTTCAGCAAGGATAGATTAAAGAAATCGCTTAACGTTGATGTTTCAACAGAAATCACTGTAGTATGTTTGTCCACTTTTTTCCCTGCCGGATTAAAGAAACTTCTTAGAGCTAAGATTATAGGAATCAACTCGTATAGAATATTAAATTAACACGAGCTATCAATTTTCTTTCCTTCCAGTTTTGATAGATTAATTTTCATCTCCCCTTCTTTATCAGTCGAATAACTAGATGGATTATAGGCATCCACTTGCAGATCTATTTTTATATTGCTTAGAATTAGAAGTCAGAAGTTTCAAACACAGGAGGCGCAGGGAGGTCCCTTTCATGGACGGCCGTGAGGCCATGCGAGCCGGAGTTATAATATTTTATCGGCTGAACTATCAACGACGAATAAGGCTATGCTTTCTTGGGAAATTATTAAATAGAGAGATTGTGAGTTGTTGGTGCAAGCACTTGTCTTTTGGGCTACAGTAAACCTTTCTCTCATTTTTTTGGAACATATTAATTTTATAATACAGAATATATTAAAAATATTGCGAAAAATAAAAATAGGATGTCACCTAAATCTAGCCGTGTTTATAACATTACTTGTTAAATTAGATTTTATGCCCGCACGATTTATTGGTGTGATTATTTGTAAGAACTTAAAAGATTCAACACCTTAAATATTAAGAACGACCTTCGTCAATCTGTTTTAATTTTTTAATCATGTATCTGAATTATAGGTTTTATAGGATTTAATAATTTTTTTATATATATAAATATTTTTTATTTAATTATATAATAAAAATAACAAAAAATAGACGCTTATAAAATCAAGTATTAACTCAATAACAATATTTTTTTAGACCACAATAAATTAAAAACAAACTGAAACAAATTATGAAACTCAATTTTTAATTAATTTAATGTTGGATGATGAATTTTTAAAAAAAAATAGAGAAATAATTTAAATTAACCCGTCAAATTAATAACTAACATCATAAAATCTATCAATTTTAATACTTTAGATAACTCATTAAATCTAATAATTAACTCAATTTAATTTAACAAACATTAAAATCGAGAATTAAAGTTGCAAGGACTGTTTTTCAAATAAAAATATATTAAAAAAGTCATTGTCGGTATTTTATATACGATTGAAGTAAAAAAAATCTAAATCCTTCAAAAGCTATTTCTCTGAAGTGTCGGTATTTCTGGATTGGCTTCCAAAATAGCCATTTCTTGTTCGTCCAAGGTCACCCAAGCTTGTATGCCATCAGACAACCTTGTATTGTTTCTTTAAAAAAAATTTAAAAAAAAATTATTAATTTTTATATATATAATTTTAGATTATTTTAATATGTTAATCTCAAATATAATTTTTAAAAAATAAATTTAAAAGTATTTACTGTAAAACCATAACTGCTAACCCACGCAGGCTTACCCCACCCAAAAGCAGCATCATAGTGACCAAATTTACACCAACCGGAAAGACTCAAGGTAGTTTGCTCCATCCTTGTACTTTGATAGTGTACTAATTTTTATTTTTTAAAAAATATCAAATTTATATTTTTATTATTTTTTAATAATTTTAATATACTGATATAAAAAATAATTATTTTAATATATTTTAAATAAAAATATTTAAAAAAATATTATACACCACAATAACAAATACACGAACCTTTTATAACTAAATTCATGTCATTATTTGCTATAAAATTACACTATCAAATATTTTTTTTATTGAATTTAACGATGAAGCTTTTCTTTTTAAAATTAAAATGGACATGAAAAAGGTGATTGCCCTCATAATCACTATAAAGGTCATATATTTTGATCTTAAAACATTTACGTCAAGGATAAAGCCTAAGTTATCTCAACAAGTAAAATTAATTAAACGTAGATGACATTCGAACCCAAATTGATGAACGAATCTCTATTGGAAGTTCTTTTCGAGAGCTTCAATAACAATTTTTTATACAATTAACAGATTATGGGAATCGGATCTTGCCATTTTGGAGATGATATTTAAGATAAAAATAATAAGGCACCAAACTAAGCAAAATTGAGAAAATAGGGACCAAATTCATCGTTTACATAGTGTGAATGCGGCCGTTGAACGTGGAAATCTAGATGAGACACTGACAAAGTCTCACACACCCTGTCTCTCTCCCTCTCTCTCCATCATCATCGTCATCTCTCTCTCTCTCTCTCTCTCGGCCTGCTAGCAAGAAGAGAAATGAAATGAAACACGAAGCAACACATAAATCAAGAGGAAACAAAGACTCCTCTCTCTGCAACTCATGGCTTCTCTCCTCCCACTCTTCATTTTCGCTTCTCTTTCACTCGTTAATGCTAAATCTAATTCCACTTTCACTCCCATCAATCGCGATCTCTACCACTCCAGGTAATTAATAATAAATCGAGATTATGTTTCTGTTGAACGAAATAGTGCCTGATTTCTATTTTCATTGTTTTTGTTACAGCGCTGATTTGTTGGAGCAAATAAAGGCATTGGTACACCGTCACCCAGACAAACTTACCGTACGTTTTTCTTTTTATGGTAATAAAAAGTTTGTGTATTTTTTTGTGTTTTTTTAATGTTGTTTTTAAGGTTGTGATGATGGGTTGCTATTCTTTTTTTAATTTAATAGGTGGAGACAATTAAAACAGGAAACAGGGGTTATAAAGCGGAGATTAGTGTAGTTACTTATTGCAGAAGTAGAAAAGAAGCTGATGACAGGACGAAGTTTCGGATTCTTCTTGTAAGTTTTCGCCCTATTTTTTCCGAATTGTTTATGTATTGCTGGAAGAACCCATCAAGTGGTTTGATTTAAGGAATTGTTGGTTTTTTGGATTAGGTTTAAGGAATTCGATTTGGTGCGTAGCGGATTAGTTTATTGAAGATTGGTATTTTGGCGTGATTGGTAATTGCTGGTTTTGTTGACAGATGATTCCCTTGTCTTCCAGAGTTTCGGGCAACATGGGAGGGAGCTAATTACAACAGAACTTGCATTCCGGATCTTGTCGATTTTAAGTGAGGAACAGTTTCTACCCGATGTAGATGCTGCTTCTTTGAATAATATCCTAGACAAGCTCGTCATAAAGGTAGTTTAAATATGTCGCAGCCACTAATTTTCCTTATAGCTGAATCGTGTCTCTATTGAGGATAATTACAACTTTAGAAGCCAGAGAGATATATGTTCATTACTGGTATCTACAAGCTGATGTTTCGTAATGCTAATTTTCAATGGCATGGCAGGTGGTGCCAATGGAAAATGTGAATGGACGGAAACTTGTTGAAGGAGGAGATCTTTGTGAGAGGAGGAATGGTAATGCTGTTGATTTTTAAGGTTTAAAATGACTGTTTGGAGAGTTAGAAGTGATTAAGTTTATTTCTTTGGCAGGTAGAGGAGTTGATCTCAACCGGAATTGGAGTGTTGATTGGGGCAAAAAGGAGAAGGTGTGTTCTGCATATTAAATTTAATACCATCTGAATACTGTTTTACATAACAACATCATGAGCACATCAAGTGAATTGAAATCTTTGTACACTGGACTATAAATGGGACTTTAGAATAACCAGTAAAGTTCTTCCCTTGTATCTATAACTGAAGGATTTGATTGTCATAATTCAGTTCAATAGTGTGCTACAATGTGATGTGGTTTCTTTGCCTCATATTTAGTGCTTCTCCAATTACAGGACTATGATCCATATGAAGAAAATCCTGGAACTGGTCCTTTTAGTGAGCCTGAAACTCAAATAATGCGGAAACTCGCCTTAACATTCGATCCTCACATATGGGTTAATGTGCATTCGGGAATGGAGGTGAGCGGTCCTAAGAAACACTTTTTTTTTTCATTCCCTTTCATTGCCGACTTTGGTTCGTTATAACGTGCTTCTATTCCTTTTCATTTAGGGTTGCATGATTTCTTATTTGTTTTTGTTTTTCAGGCATTATTCATGCCTTACGACCACAGGAATACAACCCCTGATGGTGCACCATCAGAACAGATGAGGTCATTGCTTAGTAAACTGAACAATGTTCATTGCCACAAGCATTGTGTGATTGGTTCGGGAGGAGGCTCTGTTGGGTTTGTATTACTTAAAACTGAGAACCTGTCCATTCAAAATCTCTTACTTTCCATTTTTTCTAGAGAGACAACCACTATTGTAGTGTCTTAATAGTGGTTACTGATGAGTGTCCATGAGCTTACAATACAATTAGTTCCTATTTTTGCAAAGCATGCTGTCATACGGACCTTACCACTTAATCACAGTGCATTGCATACAAGTGACACACATGGACATAGTGATGGCTTTGTGATATGGCCATTTTTTTTTCCCTCTAGGCCTTCTGCTGGGACATCATGTAACTTTAGTAAATATGGCCATGCCTGCATTGTCCAAACTTCTGATTTGTAGCTGGTTCATATGTATCGTTCTAGACTTAGACTTCTGGACGCAGCGTATAGCAAGGATAAAAGCTAGGGTTCCTCAATCCCTAAAGTCTCAAGGCCCTAAACTATAGAGAAAAAAGCTGGGGTTCTCAGTAGAGAAAATTGTAGAGAAAACTCAAGGTTTGTTTCATTAATCTTCGATAAAAATGATTATATGCTAGTAAAAAATCCTCAACAAAAATGGAAAAATAATAAAAAAGTTATAATCCACATAGAAAAAAAAATCTTAAATTAACTATAAAAATATAAATCTCAAACAGTAACTTCTAGGTCTTATTTGAAGACCTTCCCAACCTCTAATGATAATGAAATTTTAACCCTAGACCTTTAAATTTTTCTATTAAAATTTCAGCTCAATCTAGTTATGGTTGTTTTTATCAAGCCGCATGTTTGGCGTGTTCGGGCTTCTTTGTAGGCTTGGCCTTATTTATCTGGTGTATAAATATATTCGCAACATGTTCCACGGCACTTCAGTCTAAAACATCTGGGTACTTCGGCTGTTATAGCCTAGTGTCTTCACGGCCTGCAGGGCCTTTGGAGTTGCCTTGCAGCTCTTGCGAGCATGCAATTCCTTTTGCATAGTTCCAAGGATTTCCATGCCCTGGTTCCACTTATTATCATCTTGAAGGAAATATGATTTGCCATACAATTTTAAAAATTAGATGGTCGCGTGCCACTTTGCAATTTTACAAATTCGACATGTTTTTGTTTAATGCTTTAATATAGGTATCTTGCACATGGGACAGCAACAGATTTCATGTACGAAGTTGTAAAAGTGCCTATGGCCTTCACCTTTGAGGTTTGTGAAATATGAACTCCTTCCATAAAAATGCTTAAAAATTAAAAGCCAGTCTCTCTTTAACTTTTGTTTCATGCTATAACTGGCAGATTTACGGAGATACCGCAGCTTCATCAAAGGACTGCTTTAAAATGTTCAATCCTGTTGATTTTACTACCTTCCATGTAAGCTGGATTGCTATTCTTTATTTTCTTTTTAGTCTCATGTTTCATCAATGTTTAACCAAAGTAGCATCTGTTTGGTGATGGAAAGAATCTAAACTTAACTATCAACATTTTCTTTTTGTGTACAGAGAGTTCTCAATGACTGGTCCTCTTCTTTCTTCACAATTTTTAAGCTGGGACCGCACCAGCTAGATGGAAACAGTTCAAAGGAGATGGCATCCAGTTTGGACAAGCTTGTATCGATTGATGAGTATCTTGACGGGTACTTGGTGGAGAGGAGAAATAGATATGGTAAAAAGATGGAGGTGCTAGATGTTGGGATGCAGGAGATAAGGACGTATTTTAGGCTTTTCTTATTATCATCAGTTTTGTTATTGTTCATGTTCTGTTCTAGAATTGCAAGGAGCAAGTCCAGTAGACCTATTGTTTCAGCCTTACCCGTCTGACATTGTATTGTGTACTCTACATTCTTTAGAAAAAGATGTATTAAGTATTTCCTATAATCTAAAATTAGTGTAATTAAGCTTCATCTGGAACTTTTTTTTTTCTTCCATGATCTAATATTGGTTTCTCTCAATGAATTGCCTATTATCTGCTCTCTAATGCCACCATTGAACTTGAATCTGATGACGATTATAAGCTTTACATAAACCAACAAGCAAAGGGAAGGCTAATAAAGAAAACTGTTATCATATGAGAAAATAACAAATGCTTATTACCATAATTCATCGGGAAGGAAATTTCAGAGCTTTTGTTCGGTAGAAATTTCATGTCACAGACAGGAGGGTGGTATTTAATCATTGAATCATGAACAGTATTTTTATTTCTGTTGGGATACAAGAACGATATATGCAGTTATAGAAAATAACCCTGGCAACAATTACGTATCTCATTACCATGGCGTGCGGTGAGAAAAATATTAACAGCTAAACAAATGGGAGGGAGGGAGGGAGGGAGGGAGGAGGTTTCCTCAAATCCTGTGTTTCTTATCTCAAGTATATGACACTTTATGGATGCAGACAGCCATTAGCTCCTGAAGCAGAACCCCTTTGCAAGTCTTGTGAGGATGTGCATGTATGAAGTATTTCCTGCAAAACCGTAATAGTCTAGAGAATGAGAATGACTTCATGCTATGGAGGATAAGATATATGCTAATTATCGTATAATGACAACAGTGCAAGGGAATGCAGGAACAAACCTCAAACAAGAAAATCAAATTTGAATATAATAATGATCTCATATTTCGGTATGGGTGGATAGCTTGGGCTTCTCATCTACAATTCTAGTGTTTGCTTCATGTATTTCAGAGCAGAGCGTAACATTGCTCTAGCTTTCCTATCTGGAGTGCAACCAGACAAAATCATTTCTTCATACACAGATGGAACCTGAAACACAGAGGATTATAGACGTGGAAACCAATTATCTAATCACAAAGTTATAGAACAAGGGTGATTGATAGGCATGTATTCAGACATTGTAACTATATAGCTAGGGCATTTAAGATATTTGTTAGACATGAACAACAATCTCATCTAGCACATACCCAAATTTGATCTTTATGTGACTTCCTATAATGCAAGTCCAAAATTAGTGGATGCACTATAAAGTTAAAGTGGGACTAATCCAAGTCCAAAGGCTCTGAAGTCTGAACTTCCAGCTCAGATACAGACATGCAGTATAAGCAAAAAACAAGCAGACAAAACTGCAGGGTGACACACACCATACAATGTTTATGCAGTTTAAGGTTAAAAGGTAGTTATAAACTATACATCAGTTATTTGATATAATGTTTCATTTCTAGGTAGAAGTGATGAGAAATTATGCATCCATTTGATTAGATTATTTTAAGGCAGGTAACTCAATGATTGATAGTAACAACTGAAACATCTAAATTTTGATATATGGATCACTGCAAACAATTTATCAGCCCATGATATATGCAGCGTTCAGCTTTATCATGTCAGCAATACCTTAAGAAAAGGATATGAAGAAAAGGAGATCGACAGTAAGCGGTGGATGTACAATGGGCACAAAATGCAAAGGTTGCACTATCAATGTCCAAACACATCACAAGAAAGAAAAAAAAAAGGCAGCGCATCAAAATTTCCAAACACGTGCATATGAAAAGGAGACACGGGTATCTGGGATTATGGGCATGACTTGTCTGCGAGCAATATAACAAATATTATACCTTATCGAACTTCTCAACACGAATCAGAGCTTTCATAAGTGTTGTATAAGTAACCACATCTGGCTTCAAGTCCTGCAGTTATTGAACCAATGGACATTTATAAAAGGGCAAGACAACCAATGGATATTCACGGACAATTACTAACTAATGCTTACATTTTCCTTCATGTACTGCAGCACTGTAAAGGCTTCAGCATCCCTCCTATCCTCACCAAATGCATTGATCAACGAATTGAGAGCTAGGAGACTAGGCTTTAGACCATCAACCCTCATTGCCCTAAATGCACTTACAGCTTGCTCAGACAAACCCTGTAGGAAAATGAAATGCTAGATCATTAAAAGGTCAGACTAGTGGATCCTATGTATATTACAGAGTTCCAATTTGCACAAAAAGGGTAGAGAATGCATTCATTTAAACCTCCTTATGGTCTGATTTGCACATACCAAGATCTGAGCTTGTACTTCTGAGGATTAAAAGTCCCCCCAGAGAACCAAAAAGGTGCATTTATTAAACACATGACAGTGTCATCTTATTACACATCAAAATGACAAGCATCAGTGATCTCAATTGCATAGCAAATGTGATGGTAGAGGTTTAATGGTAATTATCTAAAATATTAGTCATGTTCTCCTATGTCCCGCCTACACGGTAAGCACGAATGATAGGTCAGACATTTAAGCACATGATCATGGATATGTAGTTTCTTGCAAGATAATATTTTCATGCAAAAGTTTATTTTTATACCCACAATGAAAATAGTCCAGGTGGCCAAGACTACGCCTATGATCCACTATAATCTGATTATCAGTAACCATATGAATAAAGCGTTTAGCAAGATCACACAATAAAGCAATCATATAAAGGAGTTGGTGGTAGTGACAAGGCTGTTAACATACCCTTTGTGCATAGGCATTTATCAACGCGTTGTACATAGTAGAGGAAGGTTTTAATCCTGCAGCCTTCATGTCATCCAAGCACTCAATTGCATCATTAAACCTCCCTGATTTCCCATAAATATCAATGAGGGTAGTATACGTCACAGAATTAGGCACTAAACCTTGACTTCGCATATGTGCCAACAAATTCTTCACATCATCCCATCTCTCCTGGTCCCCAAATGAATTAATCATAATGTTAAATGTAGTATTACAAGGTGAGTACCCTCCTTCCATCATTTCCTCAAACAACTCCTCCGCTCTATCATGCTTCCCTGCCCTGCAATGACAATCTATTAGGGTATTCCATGTAACTGTATCAGGTTCTATCCCCTCTGATAACATCCTATCAAAGGTAGCCATAGCATGATCAAGACAATTAAACTTGCCAAAGGTATCAATCATAACATTATAAAATACCCTATCAGGGCGCACCCCACTGTTCTCCATTTCCCTCAAAACTTGAAAAGATTTCTGCCACTCCCCTTTATCCCGGTAACTTGATAAAATCCGACTAAAAACATATGCATTAGGCTGCACATTACTCGCTTCCATTTCCTTCAACACAATCCTCGCACTCTCCCATCTCCCCGCATTCCCATATGCGTCAATCAAAAAACTATAAGTCTGTTCATTCGGCGAAACACCACTCCTCTCCATCTCCGAAACAACAAACTCCGCATCTTTCAACAAACCTGCTTTCACATACCCTCTAAGAAGTGCATTATACGCCCTAGTCCTCGGTTTCAATCCATTATCTCTCATTTCCTCGAAAATCGCCTCCGCTTCCACTGTCCTACCACAATTCCCTAAAGCCCAAATAACAGCCACAAGCGTTGCAGTTTTCACACTCAATCCACTACCTTGAACCACACCTAAGAACTCCAACGCTTTACTCAAATCACCAGCTTTCGCAAACCCAACAATTATATCATTTGATAACTGCACATCAAGTTCAAGCTTATCACACTCAATTTCCCTATAAAGCTTTTGCAAAATCGCAGAATCAACTCTATTTTTCCTCATTAACGACCTAATTATCAAACTATAATTAACAAAATCCGACGGATAACCATCCTGCCTCATTCTAGTTATCAAATTAAGCGCCTTTTCAAGATCATTATTCCGTGCACAGGCGCTAATCAAGGCATTATAAGTTAATGGGGTCAAATTTTGCCTCTGGGAGAGCAAAAACGCCTCGTATAGTTTCTCTGATTGACCAAGCGCGTGAATCAAGATAGAGTACAGCAACTCGTAAGAGAAACAGAGGTTATGCTTTTGTAGCCATAAAACGACAGCGTAAGCGAGACCAATAGAGGAAGAGGAAGTACAGAGAGATTTTAATAGAGAGTGCCAGAGTGGACCAGGGACTACTCGGTATGACTCGGCTAGTTGGAACTCGGTGGGGTCCAGTGAAGTAGGAGAGGATGAGGCTGAGTCAGAGTCAGAGTCAGTGTCAGTGGAAGTGGTGATTTTTTTGGAGAGGTAGTCGAGGAGAGGAGTGAAGTCATAACGGCGGCTTTGGAGAGGGAGAACGTCGTCGTCACTAAAGCCTTCGATATCGTTTTGTGAAGCATAGTGTAGTCGTTTTGAGTAAGAGAGAGAGGAGTCGGCGAAATTTGTGGTGGTGGAAGTGGCGGAGAATGGTGGTTGGAAGATAAGGTGGTGGTGGTGGTGGTGGTGGTGGTGGACGATTGGAGAAGTTGTATAAACTGAAGGGAATCGATTTGGGAGAGGTGGAGGAAACAAAAGCATCTTACTTGGAGATAGATGGAAACTGAGAGAGAGCGAGGGAGGGGTGAAGAGTAGAGGTGGCCTAACGGGAGGCAAGAAATGTTTTATCGGGTGTAGATTTTTTAAAGGGTACATTAATGAATGGTCCCTCAAAGTTTGTAAATGTATTGAATCAACCCCTGTGTTTTAATTTTGTTATATGCAACCCTCGTGCTTTCGGATTTTATACTTTTGAAATTCGATATTATAATATAATTACTTATGAAATAATTGACTTACATTTTCAACCTCATACCAAACATCACATCCCACGTAATTGGATAAAGGGACATTAAGGTTGAGCTATAGGGATTGATTTGAAAAAACAATTAAAATTAAGGGATCACACTAAATTTGTGCTAAATTAATGGGATGTAGATTTGGTCACGGTCGTATTTTATGTTTTATGATTCTAGCGCGTGCCAATAAGGCAACATCATATTTACTACAGTGGCCATTGATTACTATGTTCAAAATAAAAAATAAAGACATTAAAAATAGAGGGGGAAATATATAAAAAGAAATGGATATTGAATTATGTTTGGTAGTAATACATTTGATAAAAAAATGATTATTTTTATAATTTATTTAGTTATGGTGGATAAGATATGGTAAAATATATAAAAAAATATTTTACCTTTAATATATATTATTGTCAAGCTTGCATGTTTTAAAAAAATAATTGAATATATTTTATTTTATTTTGTATTGGGTGTTGAAATTAATAATATTATAGTAATTACAATTATAAAACTAAGATTGGCTTGATGAATTGCCCCTTCCAACCCGTTTTCTAAATCTTGTTTCGGGTTAGCTTCCGGATTGAGTTTTAAAACCATGAAATAATAATTTATATTCATACCTTGACTCGCGTTGGCCCGTGCTTACCCAACTTGTGATACAGGTCTTGTCCCGGTTAACCCCCAAGTCAAATTCTAAAACTATAATAATAACAATTTTTATCTTTGTATTGACTTTGGTCAACCCGAGTTGACTCTCATAACCCGAGACTTAAACATTACCTTGGGTTGACCCTCTAATCAAAATTTTAAACTATGATAATAACTATTTTTATTTGTGTTAACCCTCCTGACATGTGACCCTGACCTTACCCCGGATCAACCATTGAGTTGAGTTTTAAAACTACGATAATAATTATTTTTGTCATTACTTTGACCCGGGTCAAGGATCAACCCTACTCGTGACCCGGGCTTTACCTCGGATTGACTCTTTAATCAAATTTAAAAACTATGATGACAACCACTTAAATTTTTGCACAGACTTAAGCTAAACCAAGTCAACTCGACTTGTGACTCGAGTTTTGCCTTAAATCGATCCTCGATTTGGTTTTAAAATTGCAAAGATACTCATTTTTATCATTACATGTCCTGGTTGAACAGTTTTAAAATTAAAAGTTTTTTTATGATTATATTTTAGGAATAAAAAATAAAAAATATTATATATGAAGACATGATTTTTTTTTTGTACCTCGTTGAAAGTACATAAACTTACTTTAAAGTTATTCCAAAAATATATTTATTTTTAGGTAATTGTTTCTATTTTTCCAACCAAATATATTTATATTTTTATTGCACCTATTCTTTATGTCCAAAACAATAATTAAACACCGCATAAAGTTTATGTGATGTGTTTTATTTAATAAATGTATCATGAAATATATTTTTCACGAGGCGGGGTGCTTTTGTAAGCAAACCAAGCTTAAGAGTTTAATTGGTATAGTGATACGGATGCTTTTT
>Ga0307515_10010128_pt1 | contig 18106 bp, 14 predicted proteins | sample 17_EM_MG_FD_194513 | JGI IMG/M metagenome (GOLD analysis project Ga0307515, IMG submission 194513) | Populus trichocarpa ectomycorrhiza microbial communities from riparian zone in the Pacific Northwest, United States - 17_EM | ecosystem: Host-associated > Plants > Roots > Unclassified | place... | reverse complement strand
TTCCCGCCGGGCCGGGAGGTGTCCCGGGAGCCGTTCGCCCCGCCGCGCGAGGAGCCCGGCCAGCGGACGGACGACCTGAACCGCCGCGATCTGTCTGCCGCGCCGGTCACCGCGCCGCCTTACGGCCACCCCACAGAATCCGTGGACGCGGCCGCACCCATCCTCATTCCGCTCGAGCCGCTCTACCCGGACGCCACGGCGACGGAACCTGTTTCGGCGGCGCCGAGTTGGTTCGACGCGCCGGTCTCGGGGGCGCCGGCGATCGGGGCCGACACCCCGGCCGATCTTGAACCGGACGAGAGCGACGGCCCGGCCGAGCCGGTCCGAGCCGAGTCGATCAGCACTGACAACGAGCCGGCGGTTGAGGATCACCCGGCGGCCATCGTTGAGGCGGACGCCGAGGCGCCGGCGGGCGGCGCTGATGAGGACGGGCCTGGGCTTGGCTGGTTGCTGTCGTTGAGCGGGCTGGGTGCCTCCACGCCCGGGCCGGACGGCCAGCCGGAGTCCGAGGTCGCCGCCGAGGCGCCGGTCAGCGCACAGCCGTACCCGATCGAGACGCCGGACCCGGACGAAGAAACCGAGCCGAGCGCCGCCGAGGTCGCGGAGATCGTCGAGACAGCGGACGAACAGCCTGCTGAGGATGCGGAGGAGGGCCCGGACTGGTTCGCGCCGGCGACCGATCCGCGGATGCAGCGTCCCGATCATCTCGGCGACACGCTGGAGGATACCGAGCCGGCAGCTGCCATACCCGGCGAAAGCGAGGCCGAGGCTGAAGCTCTCGGGAGCGAGCCGGATCAGGCTGTGGCGCTACCGGCTACGGAACCGGCCGAGCCCGTCCGCGAAGAAGTCGACAGCCCTGCGCCGATCACCAGCGAAGTTCCGCTCGACGATCAGGAGCTGGACGACGTCGAGCTCGACGAGGAGCCCGAGCGGCGGCTGGTCGATCCGGAACAGGTGCTGGCCGCGTACGCCTGGCGGTTTGATCCGGAGACCTTGCGCGAGAACGCCGATGACCATGACCAGCTGCGGGCCGTGCGCGACCGGCTCACCGACAAGCTCGAGTACGCCGAACGCCACGCCGTCCGGGCCCGGCTCCTCAGCCTGCGCGCGGTCGTCTCGCGGGTCCTCGGCGACCAGGTACGCGGGGTCGCCGACGGCCGCCGGGCGCTGAAGCACGCCCTGGCCACCGGCGAGCTGCGCCGCATTTCGATCACCCAGGCCCGGCTCGCGCATGTGCTGCAGTGGCGCGGTGACCACGCGGCCGCCGACCGGATGTTCGAGGAGGCGAACTCGGCCGAGCTGCCGGACCGGCTGCGCGCCGAGATCTCCGAGCTCGCCGGGCGGTCCGCCTTCGAGCAGGGGCGCTTCCTGGAGGCGTTGAACCACTTCGAGCGGGCGCTGCATGTGCGCCGCGCCGACGATGACGAGATGATCGCGCGAATCGAGACGGCGCTCGACGCCATCAAGGGGCGGGCCCTCACGAAGCAGGACTGGGGGCCGTGGCCGCGCAGCCGCGAGGAGATCCTGCAGCAGCCCGGTGCCCTGCATCCGACGCTGGGCTTCGACAGTCAGCTCTGGGGATACGCCGACCGCGAGGGCGAACTGGTCGTGCCCGAGCGGTACGCCGAGGCCCGCCCGTTCCACGACGGCGTCGCGTGGGTGCTGCGGCCGCAGGCGCGGGCGTGGGAGCTGATCGACACCGCCGGCACAGTGTTGATCGGCCAGTCCGCCGGATACCTGGCCACCGGACCGTTCGCGGACGGCCTGGCCTGGGTCTCGCGCGACGCGACGGGCGGCTGGTTCGCGATCGACCGGGAGAACCGGGTGATCGTGGCGGGCGGCTTCGACGACGTCCGGGCCTTCCACAGTGGACTGGCTCCGGTCCGCCGGATCGGCTGGGGCGCCGTCGACCGGTACGGCCGGCTCGTCGTACAGCCGAAGTATCTGGGTTTTGCCACCGCGTTGACCTCGGGACGGCATCTGGACGGCTTCACGGACGAAGGCCTGGCGATCGTCGACGCGGGTGACCGCAAGGGCGTCATCGACCGGTCGGGGCAGCTCATCGTGCCGCCCGTGCACGCCGCGCTGCTGATTCATCCGGTGGCGTTCGTGATCGGCGACCGGAACGGCCGGTGGGGCGCGCTCGACCGGCAGGGTGAGCCACTGATCGACGTAGTGCACGCGAGCCAGGCGGATGTGGCGGACGAGATAGACCGTTTGCTCGCCGACACCCGCCCAGTCCTGTAAGGGGCAGGTAGGGTCCCGGGCATGGAGTTTCGTCACCTCGGCCGTTCCGGCCTCATGATCAGCGAGATCGCCTACGGCAACTGGATCACCCACGGCTCCCAGGTGGAGGAGGAGGCCGCCGCCGCGTGTGTCCGGGCCGCCCTCGACGTGGGCATCACCACCTTCGACACGGCCGACGCCTACGCCGGCACGAGGGCCGAGGAGGTGCTCGGGCGCGCGCTGAAGGGTGAGCGCCGCGAGGGCCTCGAGGTGCTCACCAAGGTCTTCTGGCCGACCGGCCCGGGGCCGAACGACCGCAGCCTCTCCCGCAAGCACATCATGGAGTCGATCAACGGCTCGCTGCGCCGGCTGCAGCTCGACTACGTCGACGTTTACCAGGCCCACCGCTACGACTACTCGACGCCGCTAGAGGAGACGATGTCCGCGTTCGCCGACATCGTGCACGGCGGCAAGGCGCTCTACATCGGCGTCTCCGAGTGGACGGCGTCCGAGATCCGGGCCGGCTGGGAGATGGCCCAGGACCTGAAGATCCAGCTGGTCTCCAACCAGCCGCAGTACTCGATGCTGTGGCGGGTCATCGAGACCGAGGTCGTGCCGGTGTCCGAGGAGCTCGGCCTCGGCCAGGTCGTCTTCTCCCCGATCGCGCAGGGCGTGCTGACCGGCAAGTACGAGCCCGGCAAGCAGCCGCCGGCCGGCTCGCGGGCCACCGACGACAAGTCGGGCGCTGACTTCATCTCGCGCTGGCTGAGCGACGAGGTGCTCGGCACGGTGCAGCAGCTCAAGCCGCTCGCCGAGCAGGCCGGCCTGTCGATGGCGCAGCTGGCGGTCGCCTGGGTGCTGCAGAATCCGAACGTCTCGGCGGCGATCGTCGGCGCGTCCCGGCCCGAGCAGGTCTACGACAACGCCAAGGCCTCCGGCGTGAAGCTCGACGCCGATCTGCTGAAGGCGATCGACGAGATCGTCGGCTCGATCGCCGAGCGTGACCCGGCGAAGACGGCCAGCCCGTCCCGCCGGCCGTAACCGGCCCGGATCACACCGCTTGTGGCGGGGTCATCGTCCTACGGTGGCCCCGCCCCGCGACCCCATAGGTCAGAGGGCCGACCAGAACCTCATCCAGATCAGGCCGAACTGGGCCAGCGTGTCCGGGATCCCGATCGCGCCGGCCAGCCAGCCGACCGCCGAGAAGAACCAGCCGTTGATCCGCGACTGCCAGAGCAGGGCGAAGAGCAGGATGAATCCGTACGGGGCGAAGAGCCGGTAGACGCGCTGATACTGCGGGCTCAGCCAGGGCTGGATGATGTTGCCGCCGTCCAGGCCCGGAACCGGCAGGAAATTCAGCAGGCTCGCCGTCACCTGCAGGAACGCGAGCGCCGCCAGCGCCACCCAGAAGTCGCCGTGCGAGCCGTAGAGCACGATGTCGCCCGAACCCGAGTCGCGATACACGGCCACGCCGTCGCCCGCACCCAGCAGGAACGGCACCGCGAGCACCAGCGCGAACAGCACATTCGTCGCCGGGCCCGCGAGGCTGATCAACGACTCCCGCGCCTTGCTGCGGATGTACGCGTGGTCCACCCAGACCGCGCCGCCCGGCAGGCCGATGCCACCCAGCACCACCGCGATGATCGGCAGCACGATCGACAGCACCGGGCTGGTGTACTTCAACGGATTCAGCCGCAGGTAGCCGCGTTCGGCCACCCCTCGGTCCCCGGAGAAGTAGGCGACCAGCGCGTGCGCGTACTCGTGCAGGCAGAGCGACAGCAGCCAGCCACAGATGATGAACAGGAACACGTCGACCCGGACGTTGCCGAAGCCGGTCCACGCCATCCAGCCGCTGACCACGGTCAGCGCGACGATCCCGACGAAGACCGGACTCGGCACGAACGCGTTCTTCGGCGTATTCACCGAGACTGGGCTGCTCACTCGGCCGGCAACAGACTCATCTTGTAGTCGACCCGGTCGTCCTCGACGAGGTTGACCTGGGTGACCCCGGCGGCCGCCAGCTCACGCCACGCCTGGCCGATCCACGACTCGGCGTCCGCCTGGCTGCTGAACGTCTCGGTTGGGCCGGCCACCGGCTGCCCGTCGACGCCCTCGTACCGCCAACTCCACGGCATTCCGCCGCCCCCTCACGTCTACGCCTATGACCGCTTCCCACCCTACGGGGTTCGCCCGGCCGACCCTCCGTCGACGCCACAGGGCGCGGCCTTAAGGTACGGAGCATGTCCGTTGATCGGTGGAACACGATCCTGGTGCTCGGCGGGATCCGCTCCGGCAAATCCGCGTTCGCCGAGTCGCTGGTCTCCGACGCTACGTCCGTGCGCTATGTGGCCACTGCCGTCGGCGCGGAGAGCGACCCGGAGTGGATCGCCCGCATCGAGGCGCACCAACGGCGCCGCCCGCAGTCCTGGAGCACCGAGGAGACGGGCGCCGATCCGGCCCGGCTGGCCGCGGTGCTGGCCGACGCCAAGCCCGACGACACGCTGCTGGTCGACGACCTGGGCGGCTGGGTCGCGGCGCTGCTCGATCCGGCCCGCCAGCCGAACGACGACGAGGCGACAGTGGCCGATCTGGCCGACGCCGTGCGCGCCTGCTCAGCCCGGGTCGTGCTGGTCAGCCCCGAGGTCGGTCTGTCGCTGGTGCCGACGACGCCGGTCGGGCGCGCGTTCGCGGATGCGCTCGGCACGGCCAACCAGGCCTTGGCGGCGGTCTGCGACCGGGTGGCCTTCGTCGTGGCGGGCCAGCCGACCTGGCTCAAGCTCAGCGCCGAATCGCCCGAAACCCCCGAACCGGACGCAACGCCAGAACCGCCGGCGGCGGAGCTGACAAAGGTCGACCTGACGCCGATACCGAAGACTCCCGTGGCCACCGAGGCCACCGACGACCAAGATCAAGACCAAGATCAACCCGCCGGCAGTACGCCGGTCGCGGACGTGCTCACCGCGCCGACCATGATGCTCCCGCTCGTCTCGTCCGGGATCGTCATCCAGCCCGGCATGGACCTGCCGCTGCCCGACAACGACTCCGGCCCGGACGCCCGCGACCGCCTGGTCACCCTCGACCTGGCCGGGGCCGGCCTCGGCGCCCTGGGCGAGGCGATCGAGTTCGCCGCCGCCACGCAGAGCGTCGCAGTCCCCCGCCCCTGGGCCGCTGTGCGGGTCCTGCTGGTCGCGGGCGACCACGAGGGCGGGGCGGCCGCCGGAGCGGACCCCGCCGACGCCGCCCGCCGGGTGGCCGACGTGGCGGCCGGCCGGGGCACCCTGGCCCGGCTGGCCGGCGAGGCCGGCGCGGACATCGAGATCGTGCGGGTGCCCAAGTCCGGCCCGATGGAGTCCGGCCCCGTGCTCGGCGCGGAGGTTGTCGACCTGCTGCTCCGGCAGGGCTGGGCGCTGGCCGACGAGGCGGCGGAGGACGGCAAGGACGCGCTTGTCCTGGGCTCCTGCGGCACCGGCACGGACGCCGCGGCTACCGCGGTGCTCGCGGCCACCACCGGCGCCGAGCCGGTCGCCGTGCTGCCTCGGGTGCTCGTGCCGGGCGGCCACTTCGACGACGCGGCCTGGATGGTGCGCTGCGCGGCGGTCCGGGACGCGCTGCACCGGATCCGGAACGAGCCGCGCGGCGCCCGGGACATTCTCGCGCAGATCGGCGGGGCCGACCTGGCCGTGGCGACGGGCGCGCTGCTCGGTGCGGCGGCCCACCGGTTGCCGGTGCTGCTCGACGGCCCGGTCGGCATCGCGGCCGGGCTGGTGGCCCGCGACCTGGCCAGCCAGGCCCGGCACTGGTGCCTGTTGCCGGACGCCGGCAACCTGCCGCTCGTCGTGCAGGGCGCCGACGTGCTCGGCCTCACCCCGGTGCTCAGCCTGGGCCTGGGTCTCGGCGAGGGCGCGAACGCCCTGGCCACCCTGCCGCTGCTGCGGATGGCGATCGGCCTGGCGGCGGCCCTGCCGGTGCACCCCGCGCTGCTGACCAACCCGGGCGACAACGGCCTGACCGACCTGATCCTCCCGAACGACGAGGACGAAGACTTCGCCGAGCCGACCCCCGACGGCCCGGGCCCGGCCAGCAGCACCCCCGCTGACGACTGACGCCCCGTTGCCGGACAACGCCGACCCGGGCAGCCCGGCCGATGCGAGCGGAGCAGGACCCGCCGACCGGATCGGCCGGGTCGTCGACGGAGCCCGGCTGGCCCTGACCACGCTGACCGTCCTGCCGCTTCGCCCCGGCCGCATCGATCGCGCCACCGCCGGGGTCGCGATGACCCTGGCACCGGCCGTCGGCGCCCTCCTCGGCCTGGCCCTGGCCGGGATCCTGGCGCTTCTCGAGCTGGCCGGAACGCCAAACCTGGTGGCCGCGGGCGTGACCGTCGCGGCGGGCGCGCTCTTGACCCGTGGCCTGCACCTGGACGGCCTCGCCGACACCGCGGACGCCCTGGGCTCCTACCGCCGCAGCGAAGAAGCCCTAGAAATAATGAAAAAACCGGACATCGGCCCGTTCGGTGTCGCGGCGATCGCGCTCACCCTGCTGATCCAGACAGCAGCCGTGGCGGCCCTGACCCCCTGGGTACTGGTAGCGGCCTACGCGGCCGGCCGGCTGGGCGTCACCCTCGCCTGCCGGCGCGGCGTCCCGCCGGCCCGCACCACCGGCCTGGGCGCCCTGGTCGCCGGAACCGTCCCGGCCCCCGTGGCGATCCTGCTGACCCTGGCCGTAGGAGCCGGCGCGGCCGCCTGGTGGCCGGGCCCGGTCGCTGTCGCCGCCGCGGTGGCCGTAGTGCTGCTGCTCCTCAGGCAGGCAACGCGCCGATTCGGCGGGATCACCGGCGACGTCATCGGCGCGTCCGTCGAGCTGGCCACGACGGTCACGCTGATCGGCCTGACCCTGGGCTGACGGACCCCTACCGCACCGACGGTTTGACGAACGGGGGCTTCACGACGCGGGCCTCGGTCCGCCGGCCGCGGATGTCGATCTCCACCAGGTCACCGTCGGTCAGCCCCGCCGACGTGTCCAGCAGGGCCAGCGCGATGCCCACCTTCTTCGTCGGCGAGAACGTCCCGCTCGTGGTCTCGCCGATCGGCTGCTCCCCCGCGTACACCCGCATGTGGCCTCTTGGAATGCCGCGGCCGGTGAGCTCGAGGCCGCGCAGGGACCGGCTCGGGCCCGCCTCCTTCTCCGCGACCAGCGCGTCGCGGCCCCAGAAGGCCGGTTTGGACCAGCCGACCGCCCAGCCCGAGCGGGCCTGCACCGGGGTGATCTCGAGCGACAGGTCCTGACCGTGCAGCGGGTAGCCCATCTCGGTGCGCAGCGTGTCGCGCGCGCCCAGGCCGCACGGCCGCACGCCGGCCGCGATCAGCGCGTCCCACACCGCGGCCGCGTCGTCCCAGCCGATCACCAGCTCGTAGCCGTGCTCGCCGGTGTAGCCCGTGCGGCAGACGATGATCTCGGCACCGTCCAGCGTGGCCGTGCCGAACGACATGTACTCGAAGTCGGTGGGCACGCCCAGTCCGGCGAGGACGGCCGCCGAGCCGGGGCCCTGGACGGCCAGGATCGCGTACTTGCGGTGCTCGTTGGTCACCGTGATGCCGGCCGGGGCCGCGGCGCTCAGCCGGCGGACCACTTCGGCGGTGTTGGCCGCGTTCGGGATCAGGAAGACGTCGTCGTCGGCGAACAGGTAGGCGATCAGGTCGTCTACCACGCCGCCGTCGTCGGCGCAGCAGAGCGTGTACTGCGCCTTGCCCGCAGCGATCCGGCCCAGGTCGTTGGTCAGGCACGCGTTGACGAAGCCGGCCGCCCCGGCGCCGGTGACCCGGGCCTTGCCGAGGTGTGACACGTCGAACACGCCGACCGCCGTACGCACGGCCGTGTGCTCCTTGATGACCCCGCCGCCGGCGTACTCCAGCGGCATCTCCCAACCGCCGAAACCGGCCAGTTTGGCGCCGAGCGCGACGTGTTTGGTGTGCAGTGGAGAGTGCTGCAGGATGCCGGTGGCCTCGGAAGACATGAGTGTCAACTTACCCGTGACCTTGCATGTGGTTAGAGTCGGCGGGATACCACCGCCACCCGGCGCGACCCGCGCCGGTTGGATCATGCCGCCGGAAAGAGCCCAGGAGGCGTTCACCGGCCCCGTACGTCCCCGGAGAACTCGAGTGACCGAGCCCGCCCCCACCCTCAGCCTGGTCGACACCGACCCCGCCGAGCTGGCCGTCGACGCGATCGTGATCGGCCTGCACAGCCAGCCGGACGAGGGCGGCGTGGTGCTGCCCGCCGCCGGCGCGGAGAGCATCGCCGCCGCGTTCGACGGCAAGCTGACCTCGACGCTGGCGCTGCTCGGCGCGAGTGGCGCGCCCGGCGAGGTGACCAAGCTCGCCACCCTGGGCACGGTCTCCGCTCCCCTGCTGGTCGCCGTGGGCCTGGGCGACGAGCCGTCCGGTTCGGCGCCCGATCTCGAGACGCTGCGCCGGGGCACGGGTGCCGCGGTGCGCGCGCTGGCCGGCAGCGCGACGGTGGCGCTGGCGTTGCCGCTGCCGGACGACGCCGACGCCCCCGGCGTGCTGCGCGCGATCCTCGAGGGCGCCCTGCTGGGCTCCTACCGGTTCGCGGGTTACAAGACCAAGCCGCAGCCGGCCCGGCGCGAGCCGGTGTCGGCCCTGCAGGTGTACGTGCCGGACGCCGCCGACCCGGCCGCCCGGTCCGAGGTGGCCCGGGCCGAGGTGGTCTCCCGGGTGGTCCGGTTGACCCGCGACTGGGTCAACATGGCGCCGAACGAGTTGCGCCCGCCGCAGTTCGCCGACGCGGTGGTCGCGGCCGCCGACGGCACCGGTCTCGAGGTCGAGGTGCTCGACTTCGAGGCGCTCAAGGCCGGCGGGTACGGCGGCATCGTCGCGGTCGGCCAGGGCTCCGAGGCCCCGCCGCGGCTGGTCAAGCTGTCCTACACGCCGGCCGGGGTGGAGAACCCGAAAAGGGTGGCGCTGGTCGGCAAGGGCATCACGTTCGACACGGGCGGCATCAGCATCAAGCCGACCGCGGGCATGTGGGAGATGAAGTCCGACATGGCGGGTGCCGCCGCCGTCGGCGCGACGCTGCTGGCGGTGGCCGCGCTGAAGCCGCCGGTCGCGGTCAGCGGCTACCTCTGCATGGCGGAGAACATGCCCTCGGGTACGGCGTACCGGCCCGGTGACGTGATCACGATGCTCAACGGCAAGCGGGTCGAGGTGCTGAACACCGACGCCGAGGGCCGGATGGTGCTGGCCGACGGCATCGCCCGGGCCTGCGCGGACGGCACCGACTACCTGTTCGAGACCTCGACGCTGACCGGCGGCCAGGTGGTGGCGCTGGGCAAGCGGATCGCCGGCGTGATGGGCGACCCCGAGACCTGCGAGCGGGTCAAGGCGGCCGGCGCACAGGTCGGCGAGCCGGCCTGGCCGATGCCGCTGCCCGACGACGTGCGCAAGGGCATGGAGTCGGACGTGGCCGACATCAGCCAGACGAACGCGAGCATGGACCGCGCCGGGCACATGCTGCAGGGCGGCGTCTTCCTGCGCGAGTTCGTGGCCGAGGGCGTCCCGTGGGCGCACATCGACATCGCCGGCCCGTCGTACCACACCGGCGAACCGACCGGGTATTGGACCAAGGGCGGCACGGGCGTGCCGGTGCGCACGCTGCTGACGCTGATCGACGACGTGGCCGCGAACGGCTGACAGTCAGGCGCGCCGCCCGGCTCAGGCCGGGCGGCGGGTCAGACCGGGCGGTGCTTCTGCCGGGCGTTGTAGTCACGCATCCGCTGCGGGTAGCCCAGCAGCTTGACGTCGTAGATCGGCATGGACAGCCCGTGCGCGAAACGCCGGGCGCCCTCGGGCGAGTCGATCCGCCGCCGGGTCCACTCGCCGTCGTGTGCGACGAGCAACAGGGTGGTTTCGGTCACGGTCGTCCGCGGCTCGATGAATCCCTCCACACCGCGCCGCGACCGGACAAACTCCGCAAGATGCTCAAGATCGGCACGATCCGCCGGGCGCCCACTTGTGTGGGATGACTCTTTGCGCCGTCGGAACCACGCCACCGAACACTCCTCAGGATTATTTTCCGCAAGGGTACTTCGACACCGCATGTCGTTGGGCACCTGGCTGCGTTGACTCGTTCCGCAAGTGACAAGATGGCCCGGAAGACTTGTGACCGTTTCCATAGTGTGACCCACGTGGTAACGACGCGACCTTGGAGTTGACGTGAGCCAGCCGAACACCTTCGACATCGTGATCCTCGGCGCCGGCAGCGGTGGGTACGCGGCCGCCCTGCGCGCGGCCGAGCTCAATCTCTCGGTGGCCCTGATCGACAAGGCGGAGCTGGGCGGCACCTGCCTGCACCGCGGATGCATCCCGACCAAGGCGCTGCTGCACGCCGCCGAGATCGCCGACCAGACCCGCGAAAGCGAGCAGTTCGGCGTCAAGGCCGACCTGATCGGCATCGACATGGCCGGCGTGAACGCGTACAAGGACGGTGTTGTCAGCCGCCTCTACAAGGGCCTGCAGGGCCTGCTCAAGCAGCCGAACATCACCGTCTTCAACGGCGCCGGCAAGCTGGTCGGCCGGGACACGGTCGAGGTGAACGGCGAGCGGGTCACCGGCCGCAACGTCATCCTCGCCACCGGCTCCTACTCGCGTTCCCTGCCCGGCCTCGAGATCGACGGCAAGCGGGTGCTGGCCAGCGAGCACGCGTTGAAGCTCGACCGGGTGCCGAGCTCCGCGATCGTGCTGGGCGGCGGCGTGATCGGCGTCGAGTTCGCCAGCGTGTGGAAGGCCTTCGGCGCCGACGTGACCATCCTGGAGGCGCTGCCCCGGCTGGTCGCCGCCGAGGACGAGGAGGTCTCGAAGGCGGTCGAGCGCGCGTTCCGCAAGCGGAAGATCAACTTCAAGGTCGGCAAGCCGTTCGAGAAAGTCGAGTACACGGAGAACGGTGTTAAGGCCACCCTGCAGGGCGGCGAGACCGTCGAGGCCGAGCTGCTGCTCGTCGCGGTCGGCCGCGGCCCGACGACCAAGGATCTCGGGTACGAGCAGGCCGGCGTACGCCTGGACCGCGGTTTCGTGCTGACCAACGAGCGGCTGCACACCGGCGTGGGGAACATCTACGCGGTCGGCGACATCGTGCCCGGCCTGCAGCTGGCGCACCGCGGCTTCCAGCAGGGCATTTTCGTGGCCGAGGAGATCGCCGGCCTGAGCCCCGCGGTGATCGACGAGGCGGGCATCCCCCGGGTCACCTACTCCGACCCCGAGGTCGCCTCGGTCGGCCTGACCGAGGCCAAGGCCAAGGAGCAGTACGGCGCCGACAAGGTGAGCACGTACAACTACAACCTCGGCGGCAACGGCAAGAGCCAGATCCTCAAGACCCAGGGCTTCGTGAAGCTGGTCCGGGTCAACGACGGCCCGGTGGTCGGCGTGCACATGGTGGGTGCCCGCGTCGGCGAGCTGGTCAGCGAGGCGCAGCTGATCTACAACTGGGAGGCGTTCCCGGAGGAGGTCGCCCAGCTGATCCACGCGCACCCGACCCAGGGCGAGGCGCTAGGCGAGGCGCACCTGGCGCTGGCCGGCAAGCCGCTGCACGCGCACGCCTGACCCGACTCTCTGATCCGAAACCTTCTCTGATCCCCTACCGCAGGCCGTAAGGAGTTCAAGACAATGCCGGTATCGGTCACCATGCCGCGGCTGGGTGAGAGCGTCACCGAGGGCACCGTCACGCGCTGGCTCAAGCAGGAGGGCGAGCGGGTCGAGGCGGACGAGCCGCTGCTCGAGGTCTCCACCGACAAGGTCGACACCGAGATCCCGTCGCCCGCCGCGGGCGTGCTGTCCCGGATCGTCGTCGGCGAGGACGAGACGGCCGATGTCGGCAGCGAGCTCGCGGTCATCGCCGGTGACGGCGAGGACGCCGGTTCGGCGCCGGCCCCCGCGGCCCAGCCCGCCGAGCAGGCCGCCCCCGCGCCGGAGCCGGAGCCCGAGCCCGCCGCGCTGACCACCCCGTCGGCCGAGCTGCCGGTCGAGCAGGAGGCGCCGGCCCCGCCGGCCGCCGCGCCCGCGAGCGGGGCGGCAGCAGGCGAGAGCACGGCCGTCAAGATGCCCGCGCTGGGCGAGAGCGTCACCGAGGGCACGGTCACCCGCTGGCTCAAGCAGGTCGGCGAGACCGTCGAGGTGGACGAGCCGCTGCTCGAGGTCTCCACCGACAAGGTCGACACCGAGATCCCGTCGCCGGTGGCCGGCACCGTACTGGAGATCAAGGTCCCCGAGGACGAGACCGCCGACGTCGGCGCCGATCTGGCCATCATCGGCACCCCGGGCGGCGCCCCGGCGGCCGCGCCGCAGAGCGCGCCCGCCCCGCAGCCGAGCGCACCGGTCGCTGTCCCGCAGCAGCCGGCGGCGCCCATCATCGATTCGGCTCCCGCGCCCGACTTCGAGCCGGCCGGCGGGTCCTACGCCGACCCGTCAGCCGAGGCCGAGGAGGCGGCCGACCCGGTCACCGCCGAGCGTGCGGCCGAGCCGCCCGCGCCCGGCCAGGGCCGGGTTCCGGCGGCCGAGACCGTCAAGGCGAACGGCGCCGGCGACGCCGGCTACGTGACCCCGCTGGTTCGCAAGCTGGCCGCCGAGAAGGGCGTCGACCTGGCGTCGCTCACCGGCACCGGGGTCGGCGGCCGGATCCGCAAGCAGGACGTCCTCGACGCGGCCGACAAGGCAGCAGCTGCCGCAGCCGCAGCCAAGGCGGCCGAGGCGGCACCCAAGCCGGCCGCGGCGGCGCCCGCCGCGGCACCCGCGCCGAAGCCGGTCGCCAGCCCGCTGCGCGGCCGCACCGAGAAGCTGACCCGCACCCGGGCCACGATCGCCCGCCGCATGGTCGAGTCGCTGCACATCTCGGCGCAGCTCACCACGGTGGTCGAGGTCGACATCACCAAGGTCGCCCAGCTGCGGAACAAGGCGAAGGCCGACTTCCTCAACAAGCACGGCGTAAAGCTGTCCTTCCTGCCGTTCCTGGCGCTGGCGGCCGTCGAGGCGCTCCGCGAGCACCCGGTGGTGAACTCGTCGATCGACCAGGAGGCCGGCACGGTCACCTATCACGACGGCGAGCACCTCGCCGTCGCGGTGGACACGCCGAAGGGCCTGCTCGTCCCGGTCATCCGCGACGCGGGCGACCTCAACCTGGCCGGTCTGGCCAAGCGGATCGCCGACGTGGCGGACCGCACCCGGAACAACAAGATCAGCCCGGACGAGCTGGCCGGCGGCACCTTCACGCTGACCAACACCGGCAGCCGGGGCGCCCTGTTCGACACGCCGATCATCAACCAGCCGCAGGTCGCCATCCTCGGCACCGGCGCGGTCGTCAAGCGCGCCGTGGTCGTCGACGACCCCAACCTGGGCGAGCTGATCGTGCCGCGTTCGATGATCTACCTGGCGCTCAGCTACGACCACCGGATCGTGGACGGCGCCGACGCCGCCCGCTTCCTCGTCACGATGAAGGACCGGCTCGAGGCCGGCCACTTCGAGGGAGACCTCGGCCTGGCCTGACGCCACGGCAAACGTGGGGTGCACCGGTCGCCGGTGTGCCCCACGTTTCCGTTTCCGCCGCGATCGCCGGGGCATGATTGACTCCATGCGGATCCTCCTCGCCGGCGTGTCCGGCTTCCTCGGCGGCCGGCTGACCGACCGGCTGCGCGGCGCCGGGCACGACCTCACCCGGCTGGTCCGCCGGCCGCCGGCGGCGCCCGACGAGCAGTCCTGGCGCCCGTCCGCGGGCGAGCTGGATCCGGCGCTGCTGGCCCGGGCCGACGCGGTGATCAACCTGGCCGGCGCGGCGGTGGGCCCCCGGCGCTGGACCGCCCGGAACAAGAGCGCGATCCGGTCCAGCCGGGTGGACAGCGCCGGCACGATCGCCGCGGCGATCCGGACGCTCCCGGCCCAGGACCGGCCGCGGGTGCTGCTGCAGGGTTCGGCCGTCGGCTGGTACGGCGACACCGGCGACCGGCGGGTCACCGAGGAGGCCCCGGCGGGCCGCGGCTTCCTCGCCGACGTGTGCCGGGTCTGGGAGGCCGCGGCCCGCCCCGCCGAGGACGCGGGCACCCGGGTCGCGCTGCTCCGCACCGGGCTGCCGCTCGACGAGCACGGCGGCCTGCTCAAGCCGCAGCTGATCCCGTTCCGGCTCGGGGTCGGCGGGCGGCTGGGCAACGGCCGGCAGTGGATGCCGTGGATGGCGCTGGCCGACTGGCTGGACGCCGTCGAGTTCGTGCTCGACCGCGACGATCTGGCCGGCCCGGTCAACCTGGTCGGCCCCGACCCGGTCACCAACGCCGTCTTCGCCGAGGCGTTCGGGCGGGTGCTGCACCGGCCCGCCGTGACGTTCGTCCCAGGTTTCGCGTTGCAGCTCGCCTTGGGCGAGTTCGCCGGCGAGGCCCTGCGCAGCCAGCGGGTGATGCCGGGGGTGCTGAGCCGGGCCGGATTCACCTGGAATCACCCGACCGTCGAGTCGGCGTTGCGGGCCGCTCTCGAACCGCCACAGCCGAGCGCAACTCACTGAACGGGCGGCGGGTCGGCGGCTCCGGGCGTTCACTTGCTAACGTGCGCGTCGTGTCCGTCGTCGCCGCCGCAGCCCAAGCCGAACCCGCCGACCCGCCTGCCGCGCCGCCGGCACCCAAGCCGAGGCTGCGCGCGTGGGGCGTGCACCTGCTTGTCGCGTGTTTAGCGCTGGGGCTGGGGGTCTGGGTCACCCACGGCCTGTGGTCGGACCCGGAGACCCACGTGCTCCGGGAGAATGTCAGCGACCAGGCGTTCTTCGAGTGGCTGCTCGGATACGGCGTGTACATCGTCCAGCACGGCGCGGATCCCTTCTACGCCTACATGCTGAACGCCCCGGTCGGCGTCAACCTGGCCACGAACACGTCGATCACCGTGTACATCGTGCTGTTCTCGCCGCTGACCATGCTGGCCGGGCCGCAGGTCAGCTACGTGACGATCCTGACGCTCAACCTGGCCGGCGCCGCCTTCGCCTGGTATCTGTTCCTGCAGCGGTATCTGGTCAAGAACCGGGCGGCGGCCGCGGTCGCCGGATTGTTCACCGGTTTCGCGCCCGGCTTCATCTCGCATGCGAACGGCCATCTGAACTGGACTGCGGGCTGGGTCGCGCCGGTCGTCATCTGGTGGGTGCTCAAACTGCGCCAGCCCGGCAAGTGGCTGCGCAACGGGGCCGTGCTGGGCGTGCTGCTCGCGATCGGCTTCTCGATCGCCGCCGAGGGCCTGTTCTTCGTCGCCCTGGCCAGCATGGTCTTCGTCGTCGTCTGGTCGCTGTCGCGGGCCACCTTCGCCGAGGCGAGGGCGGCCACTCCGACGGTGCTCGCGGCGCTCGTGGTGACCGCGGTGGTGGCCGGGGCACTGCTGGCCTACCCGCTGTACATGCACTTCGCCGGGCCCGGGACGTTCTCGGGTACGGGCTTCAACCAGCGGCACTACGTCGAGGACGTGGCCGGCTACGTCGGGTTCGCCAGCCGGTCGCTGGGCGGCTGGGCCGGGCTGGACAGCGGCGACCTGTCCTCCAACTCCACCGAGCAGACGTCCTTCTTCGGCGTACCGCTGATGGTCTTTCTGGTCTTCGCCGCCGGCGCGTTGTGGTCGAGCGCCGGGCCGGGCCGGCGGGCCACCCTGCGGGCCCTGTTCATCGTGGGCCTGCTCTTCACGGTGCTGTCCTGGGGCCCGCGGATGAAGATCCTGGACCACGAGACGTCCATTCCGCTGCCGTACGCGATCCTGATGCGGTTTCCGCTCTTCGATTCGGCCCTGCCGGCCCGGTACGCGCTGGTCGTCGTCGGCGTGATCGGCATCCTGCTGGCGCTGACCGCGGACCGGGTGCTGACCTCCGAATGGATGTCGGTGCGGGTCCAGACCACCTGGGCGGCCGGCTTCGCGATCGCGCTCGTGCCGCTGTTCCCGCTCCCGCTGCTGACCACCGTGCGGGCCCCGGAGCCGAAGTTCATCGCCGACGGTACGTGGAAACAGTACGTGAGCGACAACGGCGTGATCAGCGCGCTCCCGCTCGCCTGGACCGGAGCCGTCGACGGCCAGCGCTGGCAGGCGTACACGATGGCCCGCCGCGGCGAGCAGTTCCGGATCCCGGACGGCTACTTCCTCGGGCCCGGCGGGGCGAACGACACCGGGCGGGTCGGCGCGCCGCTGCACCGCACCGACTGGCTGCTGCAGCGCGTCGCCGCGTACGGCTACATCCCGGACATCACCAACTACGACAAGACCCGCGCCCGCGCCGACTTCGAGTACTGGAATCTGCAGGCGGTCTTCCTGCCCGCCCAGGTCACCGGGTCGCGCGGGATGCTGTTCCGGTCGGCGCTGGAGATCACCATGACCAACCTGCTGGGCCCGCCGGAGCACGTCGACGACGTCCTGCTCTGGCGGATCCGGCCGGGCGTGGACCCGGTCACCACCGGCAAGTGAGCGCCGGGCGCGGTATTACGCTGGCCGGGTGACTACTCCAACGCTCACCGTGCTGCGCCCCGGCGTCGTCGACTACCGGGAGGCCTGGGACGAGCAGCGCCGCCTGCACGACGCCGTGGTCGCCGGGTCGCAGCCCGACACGATCCTGCTGCTGGAGCACCCGAGCGTGTTCACGGCCGGCAAGCGCACCGAGCCGGCCGACCGCCCGTGGGACGGCACCCCGGTCGTCGACGTGGACCGCGGCGGCAAGATCACCTGGCACGGCCCGGGTCAGCTGGTCGGCTACCCGATCGTCAAGCTGCGCGACCCGATCGACGTGGTGGCCTACGTCCGCCGCACCGAGCAGTTGCTGATCGATGTGTGCGCCGAGTTCGGCCTGGCCACCGAGCGGATCGAGGGCCGCAGCGGGGCCTGGGTCCGGGCCGACGAGCGCGGCCCGGACCGCAAAGTGGCCGCGATCGGGATCCGGGTCGCCCGGGGCGTGACCCAGCACGGCTTCGCCATCAACTGCGACTGCGACCTGAGCAACTTCGACCGGTTCGTGCCGTGCGGCATCCGCGACGCCGGCGTCACCTCGCTCACCGCCGAGCTCGGCGCCGAGCGGGGCCGGCCGGTGACGGTCGCCGACGTGCTGCCGGTCGTCGAACGTCACCTGCCGACCCTGCTGTGATGCTCTATCGCGACCCGGCGGACAAGCGGGTCTTCGTGCCCAAGAAGGGCGGCGGCGTCGCGCTGAACTTCGGCCACCCGACCGCCTGGTGGATCCTGGTCTGCACGACGATCATCCCGCTGGTCATCGTCGTGGCCGTCACCATCGCGGTGCTCACGGGGTGAGCCGGTGCAGGTCCCGGGGGAAGGCGGTGACCTCCCGGACGTTCGCCGCCCCGGTCAGCCGGGCCACGAAGCGCTCGAGCCCGATCGCGAAGCCGCCGTGCGGTGGCATCCCGAACCGGAACGCCTCGAGATAGCCGGCATACGGCTCCGTGTCGCCGGCCAGCGCCGCCACATAGTCCTCGTAGTGGTGCAGCCGCTGCCCGCCGGTGACCATCTCCAGCCCGCGAAACAGCAGGTCGAAGCTGTTCGACCAGGTCGGGTCGGACGGCTGCGGATGGGTGTAGAAGGGCCGTTTCCGCATCGGATAGCCGGTCACGTAGAGCAACTCCGAGCCGTGTTCGCGCAGCGCCCACTCCCCCAGCGCGCGCTCGTGCGCCGGCGCCAGGTCGGGTTCGTCGGCCGGTGCCCCCGCGATCCGCAGCGCCTCGCTGAAGTGCACCGCCGGGATCTCGGCCGGCACCTCGACGGCGGCTCCGGTATGCCCCACCATCTCGGCGACCACCGAGGTCAGCACGGCCATCACGTCCCGGTGGTCGGCGATGAAGCCCAGCTCCGCGTCCAGCGACGTG
>Ga0307515_10010127_pt1 | contig 18106 bp, 15 predicted proteins | sample 17_EM_MG_FD_194513 | JGI IMG/M metagenome (GOLD analysis project Ga0307515, IMG submission 194513) | Populus trichocarpa ectomycorrhiza microbial communities from riparian zone in the Pacific Northwest, United States - 17_EM | ecosystem: Host-associated > Plants > Roots > Unclassified | place... | reverse complement strand
TCTTATCTCCGAAGGAAATAATTTTGCACTAGGATTTTTCAGTCCAGGTAGTTCTAGCAATAGATATCTTGGAATTTGGTACCATAAAGTACCAGAACAAACTGTGGTGTGGGTTGCAAACAGGAACGATCCAATCATTGGTTCCTCAGGATTTCTCTTTGTAGACCAATATGGTAACCTCGTTCTCTATGGTAACGATGACCAAAAGCTTCCTGTGTGGTCTACAAATGTTTCAGTGGAAGAAAATGATACTTGTGCAGCTCAACTCTTGGATTCAGGAAATTTGATATTGGTCAGGAAAAGAAGCAGAAAAACAGTATGGCAAAGCTTCGATTATCCTACGAACATCCTGCTTCCTGGAATGAAACTGGGGCTGGATCGAAAATTAGGAACTGATCGGTTCCTAACATCATGGAGATCAGCTGATGACCCTGGGATTGGAGACTTTTCAGTTAGGATCAACCCAAATGGCTCACCACAATTCTTTCTCTATACTGGTACAAAGCCAATTAGTAGATCTCCCCCTTGGCCAATTAGTATAAGTCAGATGGGCTTATACAAAATGGTTTTTGTAAATGATCCAGATGAAATATACAGTGAATTAACAGTTCCTGATGGTTATTATCTGGTAAGACTAATAGTGGATCATTCAGGACTTTCAAAGGTGTTAACTTGGCGAGAAAGTGATGGTAAGTGGAGGGAATACTCGAAGTGCCCTCAGTTACAGTGCGACTATTATGGATACTGTGGTGCTTATAGTACGTGTGAACTTGCCAGTTATAATACCTTTGGATGTGCCTGTTTACCTGGGTTCGAGCCCAAGTACCCAATGGAATGGTCTATGAGAAATGGGTCCGGTGGTTGTGTCAGGAAGCGGCTACAGACATCTTCGGTGTGCGATCATGGAGAAGGGTTTGTGAAGGTAGAAAATGTAATGCTTCCGGACACTACGGCTGCAGCTTGGGTGGACACGAGCAAGAGTCGTGCAGACTGTGAGCTGGAATGCAATAGCAATTGTTCATGCTCTGCATACGCAGTCATTGTGATTCCCGGAAAAGGGGATGGTTGTTTGAATTGGTACAAGGAATTAGTAGACATTAAATATGATAGGAGGAGTGAAAGTCATGATCTGTATGTTCGTGTTGATGCATATGAATTAGGTACCCTTTTTCTTCTCCGTAACAATTTCATAGGATTGTGATTACAAATATTGATTTATAAGAGCTTTCCTATGCTTGTCACTGCTCTTGACTGTAGTTAATAAGCTCTTCACTGCAGGAAAGAAACCATAGATATTGGTACGTTTTAGGTGCCAAAAGGACTACCCTTTGCCATACGTATTGTCATATTTCCATTGGAAAATGGGGTGGTTTTTCCTATAGAGTTCATCTTTGTTCTTTTCACTCTCATGCAGCTGATACTAAAAGGAAGTCAAATGATTCTCGTGAAAAAACGATGCTGGCCGTTTTAGCACCATCAATTGCATTCTTGTGGTTTCTCATTAGCCTGTTTGCTTCTTTGTGGTTCAAGAAGAGAGCCAAAAAAGGTACTGAACTGCAGGTAAACAGCACTTCTACTGAATTGGAATATTTCAAGCTCAGCACCATAACGGCGGCCACTAACAATTTCTCTTCAGCTAACAAAGTCGGGCAAGGTGGTTTTGGCTCTGTTTATAAGGTAGAGTTTCTTGCATTTAGCTAAAAACTAAATGGCTTCTCAATACTACAGATTTGTTTGTCTCTAAGTTGCATAATTGGAATTTAGAGGCTTAATCTTGTAGCATGATTTTAGGGTCTGCTAGCTAATGCAAAGGAGGTTGCAATAAAAAGGTTATCTAGAAGTTCAGGACAAGGAACAGAAGAATTTAAAAATGAAGTTACGGTAATTGCAAGGCTTCAACACAGGAATCTAGTGAAACTTCTAGGTTATTGCCTTCAGGATGGAGAAAAAATGTTAATCTATGAATACTTGCCAAACAAAAGCTTGGACTCGTTTCTTTTCGGTAAGTGTTTTTTAGTATTTATTGCCCTGATTTACACCTGTCTGAAAAATAATTGTTTCAACAGATGAAAGCAGAAGATTGTTATTGGATTGGCGAAAACGCTTTGATATTATTGTTGGAATAGCTCGTGGGATTTTATATCTTCACCAGGACTCCAGGCTGAGAATCATTCACAGGGATTTAAAATGTAGCAACATTCTATTGGATGCAGAGATGAACCCAAAAATATCAGATTTTGGAATTGCAAAAATATTTGAAGGCAACCAAACTGAAGATAGGACAAGGAGAGTTGTAGGAACGTAGTAAGTACCTTTGCCTAAAATAAAGACCGAGTGACAAAGTACAATCCATGATTACCAAGAACACTAAAACTACTCTTGTTTTTCTGATGCAGTGGCTACATGTCGCCAGAATATGTTGTGTTTGGAAACTTTTCCGCAAAATCAGATGTTTTCAGTTTTGGGGTCATGTTGCTAGAGATTGTTAGTGGCAAGAAGAACAATATATTTTATCAACAGGATCCTCCTTTGACCTTGATTGGATATGTGAGTTATAAGATAGCCTATTGTGCTCTTGGCTGAATTTCAATGTTCACAATTTTAGATGTTGTCTGCTCTTATTTCTTGTTTGTTAATGATTTATATGAACAACACAGGTTTGGGAATTATGGAGACAAGACAAAGCATTGGAGATAGTTGATCCATCACTGAAGGAGTTGTATCATCCACGTGAAGCCTTGAAATGCTTACAAATTGGTCTACTGTGCGTGCAAGAAGATGCCACGGACAGACCATCTATGTTAGCGGTTGTTTTTATGTTGAGTAACGAAACAGAGATTCCTTCTCCAAAACAACCTGCATTCCTCTTTAGAAAATCTGACAATAATCCTGATATAGCATTAGACGTAGAAGATGGACATTGTTCTCTAAATGAGGTGACAATTACTGAAATTGCCTGTCGCTGAAGCTGTACTGTCTGAATAATTGCTAATATGAAGTTCCATTAGATTTGTAATGAAAATACTTGGGGATTTGAGATTTAACACACACCAGCACGAACAACCCAATTCAATGAAAAGTTAAATAACAAAGATTTCTGACGATGCGTTGGAGATAGTTGATTCATCACTGGAGGAGCTATATTTTCCCCTAAAAGCCTTGAAATGCATACAAGTCGGTCTTTTGTTCTTATGTCGAGTAGTGAAACAATAATTCCTTCTCCTAAACAACCTGCATTCCTTTTGATGCAGGAGCTAGAACTGTATTAGCTTTCATATAATTAGGATTTTTCTTTTAATATTTTATTTATATAATATTTATGATGGTAGTTTGGACGGCTAAGATTTGTTGTTTTTAAGGCTCGTTTTCCATCCAAGTATCTTAATTAATAGCACTTTCAATGATGGGAAAACGTTAGTGAATGACGTCAGGAACAGTTCCTGACCTGTTTTCCTTTTCAAACCAAGTTTTATTCCAGCTAGCATGGTATCTGTCGGAAAATTGAAACTTTGCCACACACAATTCCCTTACTTCTAGCCTGGACCAGAACAAGATTTCCTGAATCCAATAGCTGAGCTTCACAAGTATTTCCAAGAGCACAATCTTCTGACCATACTGGATACCTTTGGTCAGAGTCACCATAGAGAAAAAGGTTTCCATGTTTCTTGATGGAGAGAAACCCCGAGGATCCATTGATTGGATGCCCTCTATTGGAGTTTACTTTGCTAACTAGCAGTAATTCTAATCAAGCTGAAGCTTGATGGAACTGAGGTATTGATGTAGGAACAAACTGCACGATTGCTCCCAAAGCCTAAACTTATGGTAGTGGGAAAGTTTTTTTTTTTTTTTGGCAATCATTCTCTTTCTCTTGGGGTCGGAAACGTTGGGGCGGCCCGCTATGAGATCCATGATGGAATTTCAACTGAGATGCTATGATGTAGTGGGATATAGGAATAAATTTATCCCCTTCTATCAGTCTAGGCTTTTAGGAGCAACTAACAGTTTGTTCCTACATCATGTTTGTGTAGAAGGGGAACTCTAGTTTGTATCCATGCATATAAATAATCTAATAACAAACGTTGCTTTCCAAGTTCAAATTCTTGACTGATCCCTAGCAGCCACCAAAGACTACTATTTAAACAAATGTGCTAGCTCACAAGTCATCTGTATCACTCTGACATGGAAATTTCATATAAAAATACCCTCAGAAAACTTTCATATTTTTTTTTAAGAAAAACTATTATGCTGCGGAACCCATTTCAGAAAAACTTTCGTGACCCACAAAGTTTCTGTTAGTGGTCTGTTTTTGTCTCCTGTTGTTAGACAGTGCTTTTGGTCTAGGATTCCTGTTCTGATTTAAGAACCCTCTGTCAACTTCTTGTCTGCTGTGTTTCTTACTCCTTTTTTGCTTGCGTTAACGATTTATCAGTTTTTTTTTTTTTTTTCTCATCAAGTGCAGTAAGCTGATCACAGTTTATTCTTTAACAATTTTCAATTAGTCCTTCAATAAGTGAAGGGAGTGAAAGCTAGCATTATTACAAATATTTAGTGGCAACTTGCAGAACCCGTTACTTCAAGAATCTAAAGTACAAAGTCATAAAAGCAGGTGCACATCTTTAACTAACGACCTTCAATGTCAGTCATTGTCACATTCAAACAGCCAGACACTGCTACGTGAGGACTAATGCAAGGTTCTCTGAAAGTGAAAGCAGGCTGTTTCGGAGAAGGAATGGTTGTTTCGCTACTATTAAACATGAAAACAACTGCTAACATGGATGGTCTTTCAATGGCATCTTCTTGCACACACAAAAGACCGATTTTAATGCATTTCAAAGCTTCTTGAGGATGATACAGCACCTGAAGTGATGAATCGACTATCTCCAATGCTCTGTCTTCCTTCCACAGCCCCCACACCTGTGTGATTAATAGCATTAGCATACAGGAGGAGTTCAAAAATTAACTCTAGGTATAGTGCTAGAAGTTTCTTACTAGTCCAATCAAGGTCTGGGCAGGATTTTGAGGATTAAATTCGTTGTTCTTCTTTCCACTTACAATCTCCAGTAACATGACCCCAAAACTAAACACATCTGATTTCAACGAGAATTTTCCAAACACTGCGTACTCAGGTGACATATAGCCACTGCACAAGAAAAATGTGGAAGATTGCCAGTTAATGTTATCATTCTTGATGAAAATCCGTGCATGGTATTCTATTAATCTATATCTCTGGGTGAGTAAATGTACTTACTATGTTCCCACAACTCTTTTTGTGTTGTCCAGAATTTGATCGCTTTTGAATATTCTAGCAATTCCAAAATCTGAGATTTTTGGATTCATCTCTGCATCCAATAGAATGTTGCTGCATTTCAAGTCCCTGTGAATGATTCTCAACCTTGAGTCCTGGTGAAGATATAGGATTCCACGAGCGATACCAACAATAATGTCAAACCTTTTGCTCCAATCCAAGAACAACTTTCTTGTTTCATCTGTAACAAAACATTTCACCTTTTCATTTGAACTGCATTAAACTGATGTAGACTGTCAAATGTCGATAACTTACTGAAAAGAAATGAATCCAAGCTCTTGTTTGGCATGTACTCATAAACTAGCATTTGTTCTCCTCCCTGAATGCAACAGCCTACAAGTTTCACAAGATTTCGGTGCTGAAGCTTTGCAATTACTTTAACTTCATTTGTAAATTCTTCTATCCCTTGTCTTGAATTGTTTGATAGTCTCTTTACAGCAATCTTCTCACGATCAGGTAGCTCACCCTAAAATCATATTACAGGAGTCAACTTTTATAACTCAGAATAATCAGTTCAAAAATCATCAAAATGAATCATATCAAAGACTAAAACACACATCTGATATAATGCACAGGAGATGACCTTATAGACTGAGCCGAAACCTCCTTGTCCAAGTTTGTTATCTGGAGAAAAATTGTTGGTTGCAGCAGATATTGTGCTGAGTTTGAAATATGGCAAATCTTGATCACTGCTACTTCTCCGGAGCTCATTTGCCACCCAGGAACCTATTTTGAAGATATAATCACAAAAATTAAGCAGAATAATATATTTCGAAGAAAGGCACAAAATGTTGGACATATATAAGCTTCATTACAAGTAACCCGCTGCCAAAAAAGTTTTTGACAGGTAACACTGACAGTCGATAAGAACATCTAACTGCTGTGAATATTGCATATAACAACCTTGTGTTTACGCTGCTAAAGTAATATTTCAGATTTCAATATTTTCCTAATTCCTTTACTCTACCATGTGTAGTAGTTCTTGCTTTGTCCTACCTTTATTTCCTCTCCTCTTACGCCAAAAATAAGCTACTATGCTAATGACCAGCAAAGCTGAAAAAACAGTGGGAATTAGAATGGCAGGAATCTCCTTTGCAAGATAATCATTTGATTTCCTCGCATTCTCAGCTGCATGAAAGTGAAAATAGTGAGGAATTCAGAATTTTTGTTTCAAATGGCAGTAACCGAAACAAAGCAGGAAGAAAGTACCTAATTCAAGTGCATCGACTCGAACATACAGATCATATCTGTCACTCATGTTATATCGAACTGCATCTACTAACTCGCCATACCATGTCAAACAACCAGTGCCTTTGTCTGGAATATCTACACTTGCGTATGCAGAGCATGAACAGTTCCTCTTGCATTCCCTTTCACAGTCTGCATGACTCATATCCATATCCACCCAGACTGCTGCAGAAGTATCAGGAAGAAATACAATTTCTACCTTCAGAAACCCTTCTCCATTCCTGCATACAGATGAAGACTCTAACCGCTTCCTGACACAACCGGTAGACCCATTTCTCAGCAACCAATCACTTGGATTCCTGGGCTCGAACCCAGGCAAACAAGAACATTCGAATTTATAAGCATCAGTAGGTTCACAAGTACTATACGGACCACACCATCCATACGAGTCGCATTTAGACCGTGGTGCCCTCCACGTCTCCTTCCACTGGCCATCGCTTTCATGCCATTTTACTGCCTTAACAAATCCTGAATGATCCACCAGTAGTCTCACCATAACAGAATCCTCAGCAGGGATAGCAGTTGTCATGCCTATCTCGTCTTGATCATTGACAAATTGAGAGTTGTATGACCTCCTCTGTGGTCTCCAAGGCCAAGGGGAAGTTCGCCAGACACGTTTTTGGCCTTTGTAGAGAAAGATTTGTGGTGAACCACTAGGGTTGACCCTATATGAGTAGTCTCCAATCCCAGGGTCATCAGCTGATATCCACGATGTCAGGAACCGGTCAAGACCTGTTTTCAGATCCAGCCCAAGTTTCATTCCTGGCAATACATAGTGTGTTGGATAATCAAAGCTTTGCCATAAAATATTTCCACTTTCTTGAACCAAAACAAAGTTTCCTGAATCCAAAAGCTGAGCTACAGAAGTATCAGCTTCCTCCCCTGAAACATTTGCAGACCATACTGAAACATTTCGATTGCCGTCACTATAGAGACTGAGGTTTCCATATTCATCAAATGACAAAACCCCTGAGGAGCCAATGATTGGATGGTTCCTGTTTGCTACCCACACTACTGTTTGTTCAGGTAATTTATGGTACCAAATCCCAAGATATCTATTGCTAGATTTTCCTGGACTGAAAAATCCTAACGCAAAATTATTTCCTCTGGAAATCAAAACATCACCATCTCTTATGATTTGGGTGGTGTTTATGGAGTCCTTGGAAACACAAAAAATGAATTGGAGAATCAAAAGCAAAGAATACAGAAACAGTCTGTCTGCCTTCATTTGAGCTTTTGGACTTGTTTTGGCTGATAATTGTTGTTACTCTTGCTTTGAGGAGGTGCTTGTACCTTTAAACAAGATGATATGCCTTGACTTCCTTGGCTGATAATTACATCTCTGCGCTCTAGGAATTTTATAAAATATGCCGCAGCACACACACCAAGAAAGATGTTGGATTCTTGAAATTAAAAAAGATTCGTCGCCATTTAAGGGCAAGTTTGAATTGGAAGAAAGATCATGGTCATGTGATGTAGTGATCATTTGGAAGTAAAAAGGAGGAAAAAACTATCAAAGCAAGGTAAGTTTATATAAAGAATTTTCTTGCCTATATATAAAAATGAAATTCGTTGTGATTTCCAAGAGTGACGACCTTGGCTCCATTTTCTTCATTTTATATCTCTTAACGTTTATTATGGGGGGAGGAATCTACTAACCAGATTTGGTAAAGACTAGAATTCTCCAATCAGTCAACATAAAATTAATTGGTTTCTAATTAATTTGTTAGGTTTGGTTAGTTTGTGTTCACAATGTAAATAGCGATTTTTATTTTTCTGAACTATGTTCTTTTTGAAGGGTTTTTTTTTTAATTAGCACCTTAAAAAAAACAACAACTAACATAAATAGAAAAAGATTTTTTGCAGAGCATGTAGGATTAGTCGAGATACGTGCAAGCTGGCCCTGACATCCACGTTAATAAAAAAAAATTTTTGTAAATAACACACCCAGAAAGGAAACACTGATGCTTTTTCAAAAAATATTTGGTCCTCGTAGTATTTTCTTTTGAGTTATGTTATTTTTCAAGATTTTTTTTTTTTGCCTATGTTATTTATTTATTTTTTTAAAATCACCTTTGTTATTTTTTTTTAAATAGTGAATATAATGTAAAAAGATTATACATGACATTCCCCAATTACTTCATGTTTTTGATCCTTATAGCCACCATTTCTTTTTGTATTTAGAACTACATTTAGATCCATTTGAAAAATGTGTTTAGCTTAAAAAAGAAGTAAATTAATGTTTTTTTTAATATTTTTCAATAATTTTAATATGCTGATATTGAAAATAAAAAAAATAAAAAAAATTATTTTGATATATTTTCAAGCAAAAAAAAACACTTTAATAAGGAATAATACACCACAATATCAAACACATACTTAATTTTAAAGACATTAAATCCAAAAATATGATATTTTATGATTAAAATAAGATCTTTTATTTTTTTTATGAATTAAACCTGAAAATATTGAAAGAATATTTTAAAAGTGTAATAAAAACCTTTATTTTTGTTTATAAAAATTGAAAAACAAAACCTTCTTAATTAAACGGAATGGGATTTCTTAACCAGTCAAAATGATATAATGTTATTTAACAATATGATTTATTTATTAATCACAATATAATTTGGAGGGAACTAAAGTTTTTGAGTATTACAAAAAAAAAAAAAAAAATAGGCTCTCGTTATCTCCCTTCTCTAAACAGTACTCTTTAAAAAAACACACATTAATTTTTGGTTGCTGTCAAAGAAGCAACCTCTCTTTCTTTTCCCTACTTTTTTCTTTTCTTTTCTTTTTTAATAATTCTAAATCTAATTTCTAGATTTGATGTATTCAAATGTCCAAAATAATGAATTTAAATTATTTATGGCCTTGTTTGGTTTTTTCCCTCGATCTTTGAGGTTTTTTTTATTGTTTTTTATTTGTATTGCAGATTTATTCATGAATCCATCGTAGATTGAAGAATAGATTTATAGTTGTATTAAGATTTCAAGTGATTAAGTCATTGGATCTATCCTCATAGAGCTAGTGACTTTGATATCTAATTGCATTCTTGATTCTTCCATCAATGGGACCTAATATTGCTGACTTGTTCCCATTAATAGGTGATAACAAAAATTTTCTAAGACTAAGACACATAAAAAATTTATAATATAGTTTTAAAATTCGATCCAAGAATTAATTTAGAATAAGATCCAAGTTAGGAGGATTAACCCTGATTAACAAAAAAACAATCAAACCGAGGTTGTTTTGATAAAAAAAAAAAAGTCAATGAATTGATAGTCAGGTTTTAACCAGATCAAATAATATTTTTTATTATTTTTTTTCCATCCATACGGGTCGTTAGCCGGCTTCTAGATCCACCTATCAGTTCAGGTTGGGGCTTAAAACAATGAAAAAAAGTACCATTGTAATCATTCATCCTAGAAGAAAAAAAAACTTGGAGGATTTATTAAAGAAAATCCTATTGGAGTCGACGAGAAGTCATTTAAAATTTTAATAATTAATATTTTAGTTATAATTATAACTCACTTTTATTTAAATCTTATGATAATTATAACAGTAATATAATACCAACAAAATTACATTTTTCTATAAAACAATTAAAGGGAACTTTCCCTTTTTAAAAAAAAAACCCCAAACCTAGACTCAGGTGGTCAAGGCGGCGCCCTATCTTGAGGGGAAATCGATGGACTATAAATAATCAGTTCTTAATTGTCACATTGGAAACTTCTGGCAAGAAAAAACTTCAAGAAATATTTTATCTACATGATTGACGAAGAAAGAAAACTTGGTAGACGAACAATGGAATTACCCCCTCCATTGTTCTAGTCAAGGGTTCTCCACTTATACGGCATGTCTGCGAGTGTTTCTACCTGTGTTTTTAAATATTTTTTTTAATATATAAATGTTAAAAAATAAAAAACTATTTTAAATATCACAATGTCGATGGAGCTTGTTTTACGGTTTTGATTCAGACTTTACTTGTAGAGAGTGGCATACAAGGCAGGAGGGGTCTATCTCGTTAATAATACGACAAGACAAAGTAGAGTTGACTTTGATGAAGAGGAGAGAGGGGCGGCGGCGGCTATTATGGCTGACGGAGAACACCTAGCAGAAGATCCGAATAAATATTGGAGATTAAAAAAAGCCTTAGAAGACTCCTGGCTCTTGATCTACTATGACCTAACAAATGAAATAGAGTTGACTTGGCCATTCGTGGACAAACACTGAACACTATACATTATTTCATAGTTATTAAACCCAAACTTTACTTTCACTTCTTTTCAGCCTTTTTTTTTAAAAAAAAGGATAAAGAGATGATTGCTAGATTTCAACGTAGAAAAATTAAGTTCTTATTAGTGGTGATTCTGAACACTAAAACAATATAATTTTGTGTGAATTAATTTTATATAATGAAAAAAGTTAAGATTATATATTTTCTTATCTTGAAATTGACTAAGAAAAACATATTTAAATTCAGAAAAAAAAAATTTATCTCGAGTTAATTATGAATTTTGAGATAATTTTTAATGTTTTTTGAGGCCATGAATTGATGTAACAAGGTTTTAAAAATATTACTTAGGTGTTTCGGGTAAAATAATAGTTTGAAAATAAATTTTTGAGTTGAAAAAACAAGAATTCTATTTTTTCAGCCACCACAGTAATCGGATTTTTGGGAATAATAGACGGCGCGTTATCTATTTTTTTTGTCAGCAGATGGAGTGGACGATACGTCGTCAACCCTTTTAACTTAAAATAAATAAATAAAAAGGCTTGCTTGCGTGAGCTTGAACTTGTAGGTTTGCATACGGGTCTTTTATTAGTGGGCCAAGCACTTAGCCTGGCTTCCCACACTCACTGTGCTTAGTCTTATTATTTTATTTTTTATTTTTTAAAATACTACTTTTTTATATGTATTTTTTAAAATAATTTTTGTATTTTTGTTTTGACTAGTACTTTTCTTTGTGATTTGTTTTTGCTTATTTGGCTTTTTTTAAGTAATGATTATTTTTTTAATTGTATTGGGTATGTTTAATTTTTTTATAAAATTAATGTAATTTATTTATAATTCTTTTTGTATATTTTATATAGATTAAATTTATTTTTCACAACTCATCTCTAGCTTTACAAAATTTAACATCAATCAAACATTGAGATCTTTCTGTGACACCTCAAGAACTCTACGGCAAGGTAATATATATAAATAAATTATGAAGTTAAAATCCAAAATAACACAGGTGCGGTGCAAGAATGAATTTTTTAAAACAATTATGAATCAAATTTAAAAAAATAACATAGGCAAAAAAGATTTTGAAAAATAACATGAAGTCTAGAGAGATGAATTGTCCCTTCAACCATTTTTTCAGGTAATCGAATTGCATCATCCTAAAAATGGTTGAATGTAGCTAAACATGAAAACTTTATAGTAAACATTGTTAACTTCCAACTCCAGAATAATTCATTTTATTTCAACAGTCAAGGATGTATATATATATATATATATATATATATATATATATATATATATGTATGTATGTATATGTCATGTGGTCTGATCATTTTAATATAAGCTGGGCTTGACATCTTTAGGATAATTTTTGGGCCCTATTTTCCACAAGCATCATTACTTTCCCGCATTTGATCAACTTCGTCCTCAAGGTTGGAGATAGAATATTTATTTACACAACCTTTTTTTTCTCACTCCTTATAAATAACATTTCAACCGGTGTAAAGATTTAGGTTTTTATTGGGTTTAAACTCGAAAAAGTATTATATTAATGATTTTTAGATGTTTTTTATAGTTTTAATGTATTGATATTAAAAATAAAAATATTTTAAAAATATTATTTTATTATATTTTTAATTAATAAACACTTTTATATAAGCACTCTAAACCGCATTACTAAACACATATTTAATTGAGATATAAAGATAATTTAGACAAAATAAAAATAGCAAGGTCTGAAAACCTTGAATGAGTTTTTTTTTATATATAGTAAGAAGTTATGATTTTACTTCTTTTAAAATTATTTTATATCATTTATTTGTATTCAATCTAATCCATACACATGTCATAAACCATTCTTTAGCATATTTTAAATAATTTAGCTACCTTCCAAAAAATAAGTTTTTCATTATTATTAAAATATTTAATTAAATTGCTTTATTCATTAAAAAAAAAGTAATTCAGTCATCAAATTTAACATTATAATTTGTGAGAAAACATAGTCTTAAGGATTGTGAGAGAGAATCGCAACCTGAATCCCGGGTTTATAATCAATAACGCATGAGCGGTGTCAACAAGGCATTACACTTACGCCAAGTCTCATAATGTACTTATTATAAACAAAACTTTATAAAACTCATGCAGCATTTCGTAAAGTTCTAAAATATTATATTATTCAAAACCAATAAAATCAAATATCACTTTGAAATAATCCATAATACTCATTACATTGTCAAAATTAAAACTTTAACTAAAATAATGTAATAGTGGAGCGTTTAAGACATCAAATCTAAACTAAAAGGAAAACCTCGCTAACAGAAGCACTCAACAAAGCGAAGCATATCAACCAAAACTGAAGAAGCATGAACACTCAACAAAGTTCACCTGCTAACAAAAATTAACAACCTCAAATAATATTAAAAATAAGGGGTGAGTTCAACCAACTCAGTAAGAAAATAACATTAATTTAATATATATTTTAGATATTAATAATTTGCAAGTCGATTTATCTTGATATACATATACATACGAAGCATATTATCATAAAATAATGGAACACATGTCAGAGATCAGATGATACCTGAAGGTGACCACTGTGGGAGGATCAGTCACCACAAGCCGATGCATCTCTCACCGATTAAGTATACAGAATACTATGTGCACATAGACTAACTACTACTCTCCCTTAGCATGAAGTTGTTGACAAGTCTTATATATATTAAGGCATAATAGTTATTCACATAATTATCAAAGCAATGTATATCATATCAAATATAATTTAGTTCAAGAGAATATGAGTGCAAATTTAAGAATAGATAAGTACTAGAAAAATAAAATAACAAATATAAATATTCAAGAAATTAATTAGTTGTGCTCATCATATAATAAACATATATATTTATTTATATTACATACATAATAAAGATTATTCTACTTATCCAGAGAAAATATAAAAATAAAAATAAATATTATATGAACTACTAGAATATAAAAGACTATACTCATGCCAAATTGCAGTGGAACTCCCTCCATGAATATTGATGATCTTGCTGCATGGAACATGTTACTTCCTTGACGTGACTACCTTTAAGTGATTCAACTAACCAATTTAAAATGGCATGCCCTACATATTTAAGGAGATTTTAGCATCTCTCTCTAGTGAATGATTTCTACACTCACAGAAATATCAAAAAGCATTAAATGTGATCACTTTTTCTCTCAACAATATTATCATCACCAGAGGTTCACCCATGAAGTTTCAAAGTCATAATGGAATCTAAAATAAAATTTTCTATCGTGCTACTGCTTCTAATATTCAATACTCTGTCACCATCTATAGCAATCGACACCATAACTCAAACCCAATTTGTATCTGGTAGTGAAAATCAATTTCTTGTATCATCCAATGGAAACTTCAAACTAGGCTTCTTCAGTCCCGGAAAATCCCCAAGCCGCTATGTTGGAATATGGTTCAACAAAGTCTCTCCCAGCAAACAGTAGTTTGGGTTGCCAACAGAGAAACTCCACTCAAGAACTCTAGTACTGGAATTTTCAAGATTGCTGATGGTGGAAACCTTGTTGTCTTTGATGGCAACGATAGCACTCCTCTTTGGTCCACTAATGTTTCCATGCCAGCTAAGGTGATACAACGATAGCACTGATGTAGGACAACTTAATGAATAAATCCTAGGCCACACTGGAATCCTAGTTCTGCAGGGAAACATACACAGGAGCAAGCAACGTGTTCTCCCCCTGTTGCTCTTTTCCTTAATTCACATGAATTCCCCATTGAGGTTCCCTGCAGAATAACTTTATTTGCTTACAAATCAGAACCTTGAATTACGTCTCTAAAGTAGGACTTTTTCCTGTTTTGCTATTTAAATTTATAAGTACTTTTATTATTAGGATTAGGATTTGCAGCTTATAAAAACAAGCTGCCCTTCTCGTTGAAAGACACTTTTTATATTTGATTGAATAAAAATTTTCATTCAGAAACATTAATCTTTTACTCATGAATTCGAGTGTTTTATTTCTTGTTCGTGGACTTGAACAAAATCAGAGAAAAGGGACGGTGATCCTTTTTTTTATAGACTCCTACTACGTTAGTTGGTATCAGAGCAGGTTTAACTTGTTCAGATGGCAAACACCAGAAATGAAAACGAAGTCCTTGATGACGGCAAACATGAAGAGGGCATGATCACACAAGCTGAATTCAGGATTTTCCAACCAGAAACCCAGCAAGCATTACAAGCAATTCCAACGACTCTTGCAAGGCTGACAACAGGAAACAACCTGCAGCAAGGTGAGGCAGGTCGCGAGAATTACAGAGAAAGAACGCGTGAACGCCATCCGATTCCACGTAGGCAGTTAGCCTACGAGGATGAACTAAGTGATGATGAGGAATATGTCGAACACATGTTTCGACACAATCAACGGGGACTGCGCAATATGGGAGAGCGAGAAGCACAAACATTCCAAAATGGATATGCCCAGTTTTAATGGTCAGCTGAAAATTGAGGGGTTTCAAGATTGGCTGGCAGTAGTGGAGAGGTTCTTCGATTACATGAAAATCCCTAAAGACAAAAAGGTGAAGTTAGTTGCTTATCGACTACTGGGAGGAGCCTCTGCCTGGTGGGAGCCTCTGCAACTCACGCGGATGCGTCAGAGGAAAGGAATGGTACAAAAAATGAGACGACTTCTATGAGACATGTACTTACCACCCGATTATGAACAAATACTGTTTCAACAATACCAGGATTGTAAACAAGGAAACAGAACGGTGCAAGCCTATATCGAAGAATTCCACAGATTATCCTCACGCAATAACCTGTTAGAAACAGATGCACAACAAGTCAGTGGGTTTGTTGGTGGGCTGCGTTTGACCATACAAGATCGTGTTTCCATGCAGACCATTTATTCCTTAAATGAAGCCATTAATCTGGCTACAAAAGCAGAGGCACAACTAGATAGGTCAAAGGCAAACATTGTGACGAGGAATTCTTTTGATCCCACCTATGCTGCAGCAGACAAAGGGAAATCACCTATGAATCAACCCCCACCATCCAGTACCATTAAAGGGCCAAGTAGTAGCGGAGCACCAGCAAAGATTACAGGGATAGTGCCTCCGGAGGCACTAAGGAATCCTTATGCTCGACCAAATTCAGACAAGTGCTACAGATGCGGGCAACCAGGGCATCAATCAAATCAGTGTCCAAGGCGCAGCACAATAAATCTAATTGAACCAGGGGAAGAAACGTACCTGGTAGGAGAGGAAGAAGAGGATGAAACAACTTACACCTATGACGAGAATGAAATTATCAGAGGGGATGATGGAGAACTACTGTCACGCTCTCTTGTAGTACGCAGACTTTTACTGACACCAAAACAAACAGATCAGTCGCAACGCCACAACATATTTCGCACCAGATGTACTGTCAACCGAAAGGTATGTGATGTTATTATTGATAGCGGTAATAGTGAGAACATAGTGTCTAAAAACATGGTGGCCAAGCTAGGATTAAAAACAGAAAAACATCCATCACCGTATAAAATCGGTTGGATCAAGCAAGGAGCAGAAGCAAAAGTTACTGAAATCTGCCGCATTCAGTTCTCCATCGGGAAGAATTATCTAGACGAAATTACATGTGATGTTGTTGAGATGGAAGCCTGCCATATGATTCTAGGCAGGTCATGGCAGTTTGACATGGATGCCACCTATAAAGGACGTGATAATGTCTATGTCTTCATGAAAGGAGGACAGAAAGTGGTGTTGGGTTCCATACGGGAGGAGTTCTCTGCCATAAAACCAAAGATTAAAGAGAAGCCAGTGTTGCTGGTAAATGGACACACATTTATGGAGGAGGCTAAGGAGTCAAGGGAGATTTTTGCAGTAGTAATTGGCGGAGGAATTGGGGTCGAGCCTCCCAACATCCCACAGGTATTGCAGCCCTTGCTAGCAGAATTTCAGGAAATTATACCGTCAGAACTCCCGGATGGGTTACCTCTCATGCACGATATTCAACACCATATCGATTTAACTCCAGGGGCTAGTCTACCAAATCTACCACACTATCGGATGAGTCCAAAAGAAAATCAGATCCTACAAGAACAAGTGGAAGATTTGATCAGAAATGGGTTGGTTTAGGAAAGTATGAGCCCTTTGTGCAGTGCCAGCCTTACTAGTACCAAAGAAAGATGGTAGTTGGCGCATGTGCATAGACAGTCGGGCCATTAACAAAATCACAGTTAAGTATCAATCTCCCATCCCTCGCCTGGAGGATATGCTAGACATGTTGTCAGGGTCCAAAATCTTTTCGAAGATTGACTTGAGGAGTGGATACCATTAGATTCGAATTCGACCCGGGGATGAATGGAAAACTTCTTTTAAAACAAAAGAGGGTTTATACGAATGGTTGGTAATGCCCTTTGGACTAACCAACGCCCCGAGTACCTTCATGTGACTAATGAATCAGGTACTTAAACCCTTCACTGGCAAATTCGTGGTGGTGTACTTTGACGATATATTGATTTATAGCCAAAGTGAGTCTGACCACTTTGAACACTTGAGAAAAGTACTGACGGTATTGCAGCAGAATAAGTTGTATGTTAACTTGACGAAGTGCAAATTCATGACCAGCAGTTTATTATTTTTGGGTTTTGTTGTGAGTACTGATGGAATTAAGGTCGACGAAGAAAAGATCCGGGCCATCCGGGATTGGCCTACTCCAACGAATGTCAGCGAGGTGCGTAGTTTCCATGGACTCGCAACGTTTTACCGGTGGTTTGTCAGAAATTTTAGCTGGATCGTCGCACCAATCACTGAATGCATGAAAAAGGGAAAATTCTATAGGGGAACCGAAGCAGAACAAAGCTTCGCACTTATTAAAGAAAAACTGTCTTCAACTTTAGTTTAAGCACTGCCAGATTTTGATAAATTATTTGAAGTGGAGTGTGATGTGTCTATCGTAGGCATTGGTGCTGTCCTATCACAGGAAGGCAGACCCATTGCATTCTATAACGAAAAACTTAGTGTAACTCGCCAAAAATGGTCCACATATGAACTTGAATTGTATGTTGTGTTTCGGGCTTTAAAGGTGTAGGAGCACTACCTAGTGCAGAGGGAGTTCATCCTCTTCAGCGATCATCATGCTCTACAGTTCATCAACAACCAAAATAGTGTGAATCGAATGCATGTACGTGTAGACACAATTTTGAGCACCTGAAATTAAACAAGCACACGTGTACAAATATATGATTTTATTAAATATATGAATGGGTACAATCTCTATGTAATATATTCTTTCAAAAGAATATGGCAATCCTCT
>Ga0307515_10010125_pt1 | contig 18108 bp, 3 predicted proteins | sample 17_EM_MG_FD_194513 | JGI IMG/M metagenome (GOLD analysis project Ga0307515, IMG submission 194513) | Populus trichocarpa ectomycorrhiza microbial communities from riparian zone in the Pacific Northwest, United States - 17_EM | ecosystem: Host-associated > Plants > Roots > Unclassified | place... | reverse complement strand
GCTAGGCAGTAGGAATTAGGTCTTAAAAGTTAGAAAATCGATTGTTTTTAATGGTAAGATGGGTATGCGTAAGTTTTGGAGTGTGGCGCTACCTTTTGGTAAGGTTGCATGTGTGGTGAAGGTTTTTATATAATAGTTAAATTTAGAGAAATATACTAGGAAACTTTTTGTTCCTTAAGCTATATAGTTTATCTTTCTTTAAGTAGTAGCTTAGCGGTTTGGATTACTATATATAGCTTTAAGAAGTATAACTAGGCTTTATACTAAGTTTAGTTAAAGGGGTTTAATAAGATTAGCTACCTCTTCTTTTAGTTAACTTAGGGCGTAATAGAGTTAGTTAGCTTTAGTTAGGTAACGATTAGTGTTACTAGTTAGCTTATTTTTAAGCCAGCTTAGAAATAATTAGAGCTTTTACCGTTTACTAGTAAATACTAGAGGGTTAAGTAGCTATTTAGATCGTTATAGTATAGTAGTTAATTTAGGGTAGATAGCTACTCTAGGTTTAGGGCTTACGTTCTATATATTTATCTCTAGAGATAATATTCGGTCTTAAGGCTCTAATATAGGCATCTTAAGTATGCGGATTTTTTCTTAGAGGTTTTTAATTAATTGCTAGTATTATACTTCTTATTCGGCTTATTATTAATTTAAAGTGGCTTAGTTTTATATAAGGGTGTTTATAAAAGACTTCTATATCTCTACTAGTTATTTTTAGAGTGCGGATATAATACTAGCGGCCGTTATAAGGGCTTTAAGGTTATTCTATATTTTAAAGGTAGTATATAAAGTTAACGTAATATAGTATTATAGAGTAAGTATAAGTGGCGATAATATATAGTAAAGTAGATATTATTAAACTATATAAGAAGTTAAAACATTATATAAGGAAAGAAGGTAGAAAAATAGGAAGAAAGGGTATATATTGTAGACTTAGTTGCTTAGTTAATATATATAAAGAGTAGAATAGGATTTAGGTAGTAGTCCTAGCAGAACTTAATAGGATTTAGTAAAACTTAGTAGAACTTAGTAGAATATAGTAAAATGCGGTAGGTTGCCGTTAGATTGCTATAGATTGTTATTAAATTGCTATCTTATAGTTAGTCTCTAGTTACTAAGTTAGTAGAAATAGGTAGATATATATAAGGTATTATAGAGGTGTCCCGTAATAGGGGGTACTATTATAAGACATCCCCGTAATACCTTATATATATTTACTTATTTTTATTAACTTAGTAACTAAAGACCAACTATAAGATAGCAATTTAATAGCAATCTATAGCAATCTAACAGTAATCTACCGCATTTTGCTATATTCTACTAAGTTTTACTAAATCCTACTAAGTTCTACTAGGACTATTACCTAAATGCTATTTTACTTTATATATATATTAACTAAGTAACTAAGTCTATAATCTATACCCTTTCTTCCTATTTTCTTACCTTCTTTCCTTATATAACGTTTTAACCTCCTTATATAGTTTATATATATAGCTTAATAATATCTACCTTGCTATTATAAGGAACTAGAAGTTCCTAAGGTTAATATAGTAGAAAAAGGCTTTACTCGGCACGATTGGTCAATAGAGAATACTATCTATATTTAACACATTATAAACAGCTATCTCCCTACTAGAGTAGCTGCTCGTAGTTTTATCTAGCGCCATCTAGTTAGGACTTTACTAGATTAAGGCAAAGCCTCTAATTAATCCAATTCTATTTATAGCTTGGACTAAATATACCTTGTTATCCTAACTTAGGTCCACTTAGGCTCCGTATAAGGCGGTAAGTCCTTCTTTACTCCAATTATTACTAAATCGTTACTGTTTATAATAGAGCTCCCCTTCTTATAGATTGTGACCCTAAAATCCTTAATATGGCTTTTTAGAAATTAAGCTTTCTTAGCTAAGAGACTAGGGGCTAGTGGCTTGGTATTATCTTATAAGATAGTTTTAGAATTTAAATCTTTAAGCTCTTTAGTTATTCTTTTGTTAATCTTAGTAACTCGTTCTTAGATTTCATCCTACTTTTAGTCTAATTTGCTCCTCTTTGGCTCTTTATAAGCTCTTTTAGCCCTTATTAATAATTCTACTAACACTTCTAACCCTTATAGTTCTAAATATTCCAACTAACTTTAAGTAGCAACGGTTTGCTTTTTTTTTTAGTTTTTTTTCTTTTCTTTATCTAGAACCTGCTTACCTAAGTCTGTTATCCTTTAGCCCAATATAGTAGTAATAAGAGAGAGTTATGCCTAAATCTATAATAATAAGTTAAAATGGACCCCAACGACTAATAGTTGCTATAATTGTTTCTCTAAGTTCCTAAAGTGGCTTAAACGGTTCTAGAATAAGGAGGTCTAACGGTTTAATATAGTCTGTTCTGTCTCTACTACGGCTAGTCTTAATACGGCTTAGTTTGTTTCCGATTTTCGCTATTATAGGTGCTTTAGAGACAGTTTGCTTTATTACAGCCAGGTTAGTTCCTATTAAATCTAAATTATACCTTTTTAGTTAAGTGTCGCGCTTATTAAACTAACTAGTCCTATAGATCCCTAAACACTTATTTAATTAATCTATTAAATTTTGGAAGCTCGCTTAGGACCTAATTTTAGCTATTAACTAAGGAAATACGGACTAGATTAAGACTCTTTAAGGTAATATAGACGGTGCTTATATGGTTTTAATAAAGGCGCTTTATACGTAAGTAATTTCTTCTAGTCCTTTTAGTTTCCTATTAACCCTAATAGCTACTATATTTTTAAAAATAATAATCTTATAGCCTATATAGGTATTTATTACTTTAATAGGTCTAGTAAGAAACTTCCGCATTATAATCGCTTTATTAGGGCCGCTTTAGCTAAACATGGCGTCACTAAGGCATCTTCTAGCTTTATTGCCTTTAGTGCCTTATCTACTACTCCTATACCCTATCTACCCTTATTTAGTAGTAAATGGCGTTATAAGGCTACACCTAAACGCAAGCGGGTTAAAATTAACCTTAATTCTTCCGAAGAGGACCTTTCTAAAGTTAACGAGGTGATTACAACCAAGGTACCCCGTTTTGGCACTACTAAGATTTATTCTAACCCTTCGGCTGGATTTAGCTCTACTATTACTAAGAAGTTTTATACTGTCTCTTTTAACCCCATTACTCCTACTAAGCCTAGTAAGTTAACCTCTACTCTATAAAGGGACATTTTAGCTCTTATCTTATCCTTTCTATAAGAATTAGCCCTAACTTCTCCTAATAGGGTCCTATTTATTTAGTTAAACGGTATATCTAATTTACTAAAATAGAACTCGGAACGTCTCTAGGAAGCTCTTGCCACTATAGGTCTTATTAGTATCCTTTTAGCTATTCTTAATGCTAATTAGTTTATTTTAGGTGTAATATACTCTAGCTACTCTTACTAAGGTTATTATAAAGCTTAATGGTTATACTAACCTCCTTTAGCGCCTTTCTTATAACGTTAAGGACTTAGGGGCCTAGCTTAATTTTCTTAAAGGGAGTATAACCAGCATTAACACTACTTTACGCCGCATTACCGACCGTTTTAACGATGTGGAGCTTATTAGCAGCACTTTAACTCCTATAGCCCCTCCTATGCCTTAAGCTAATCCCCTTAGCTATCTTAAGCTAGTTAGTGGCAATATAACTTCTTTTAATACTTTAGGGAATCCTAAGCGTAATTCTAGTACCAATATGGCTTATTTTTCTTTAGTTAGGGATGATTTAGCTAATAGCTTTGGTTTAGCGGGATTTGGTACTAGCGCTTAGTAAGTAGTCCTTTCTTAACCCTTTTTGGCTAGGTTAATATCTTATAGGTCCCTTTAGGCGGCGGCCTTCTTTAGTTTGGTTTCTTTTATTATATTTAGGTTAGTTGGCGAAAAATAGTAATAGGTTGGCCCTTTTTTTTATATATATTTCTTACCTAAGTAGGTATAAACTGGCTCTTTTAGCTATAGGGCACTATTAGTACTCCCTAGACTAAATTCTACTATATTAGTTCTAATTCGTTCCTAATTATATTATTATCCTGGTTAGACTAACTAAGTCCTTTTATAGTCTTACTAAAACCTATAAAACCCTATTTGGGGGAAAATTAGAAAAGAGTTACCGTTTAGCGCCCTTTTTCTTTTTTAGGGGCCGTTTTGGTCTATTATAGTTCTTACTTTTAAGGTCTAAGTTATGGGTAGCCTGTAGCCTATTTTATCCTAAAGTATACCTATAAGCTTTTATCGTAGTTTTTAATAGGTTTTTGGCTGGTTTTTATATATCGTCTTTTAGACTATATCCTTTCCAACATACTTAGTACTTTATAATTCTATTTTTATCTTTTATCTAGCCCAGAATAGCCTTAATATACTATTATTTTAATTTAGGTATATCCACAAAATAAGGCATAGGCTGTTATCTCCTACTAACTATATTTAGTATATATTTTTCTAAAAGGAACACATGGAATATATTATAGATATTTTAATTTTCTGGCAATTTAAGCTAATACGCCTGTGTATTAATTACCCTTATAACCTTAAAGGGTCCAAAGTTCTTATAATTTAGCTTTTTTTTGGATCTACTTATCCGTATATACTTGCCCGCTAGCTATATATAGTCTCCTTCCTTAAATTCTATAGGTTTGTAACCTATATTGTAGTATTTCACTTAGAATTCTTAAGCCTTAACTAAAGATTGCCTTAAATTATTATAAATTGTCTTTAATTTATTGGCTAATTCTTTGGCGTACTTTAACACACTACCTCTATAGGCTTCTTTTAGACCCTTGCCTCTAAATAGCGTTCTAGCCTTATTTACCTAAAATAGGGTTATTCCTATAGAGGCGTGGATTAAGTCGTTATAAGTAAACTCCGCTATAGTAAGGAGACTGGCCTAGTTTGTTTATTTAAAGTTATAAAATACCCTAAGGTACTGCTCTATAGTTTAATTTTACCTTTTTATCTACCTATCTGTCTAAGGGTGGAATATAGTAAATAAGTTTTGCTTAATTCCTAGATAGAAGTATAGCAAAGACTATAATTTAGAGGTTAGAATTAGTCCTTAGTCTAATATAATAGACTATAAAACTTTATATAGTCTAATTACCTTTCTTATAAGTAGGTTCGCTAGACCTTAGGCCTTTAAGTCCCCTCTTATAGGGATATAGTAGGCCATTTTTGTAAATTAGTTTACTACTACTAGAATTACGTTATACTAGACACCTATATACTCGCTTAGAGGTAGTTCTGTAACAAAATTAAGTATAATATCTTCTTAGGGACCTCTTAGGACTAATAGGGGGTGTAGTACCCTATATAGTTAGTGTCTTAACGGCTTAATCCGGCTATAGGTATAGCAGCCTTAAATCTAATCTTTAATGTATTATCTTACTTCCGGCTAGTAGTACTAATATTAGACCAGTTTTAACGTTTTTATTATACCGAAATGTCCTACTAGCTTACTATTATGGTAACGCTGCATTACCTTAAGCCGTAGTCTCCTACTTAGGATATATAGCCTTCCTTAGTGGCGGAGTATACCGTTATTATCCTTCTAATCTTTTAGCCAGATTGGGATAATATAATTACTCCAACTCCGGCTGCCTTATTAGCACTCCTTCTTCTTTACTTTATTTAATTGCGCCTAAATCTTTTAGGCTATTAAATTAGTGGATAAGGCTTTCTTTACCTCTTCTAGGAGTAAGTTTTTTAGAGTATATGCCGTTTCGGACTCTTCTACTACTACCCTAGCTAGTTTAGTCTATGGCACTCGGTGTTGCGTACTACCTATACTAGTGCGGCCCAATCGGCCTATAATTGCTCCTATTAATAGCTGGCCGCCTACTCTATTAAATTAGCTTATATTAAGCTGTAATTAAAGACTTTAAAGAATCGCATTTAGTTCTCTATTAGTAAGGGGGATAGTTTAGTCCATCTCCTTATAATCTAGTCGCCGTAATAGGGCGTCTACTAAGTTACTTGCGCCTTTTTAGTGCACAATGCGGAAATTAAAAATGGCTAGCCATTTGGCCCATCTTACCTATCTTTATAATAGCTCTTTCGTTATTATAAAAGGCCGTAAATTAGCGTAATCGGTTAGCAATTTAACCTAATATTACGCCCCTTCCAAATAGTATCTCCAGTGCTTAAAACTGGCTACTATTGCTAGCAACTCCGCATTATACATGTCGTGGTTGCGTTTTACCGCAATCAGCTTTCTTAAAAATAATGCCACTAAGTGCTATTATAGCTTCCTATTAGGCCCTAGAGCTTGCTGGCTTAATATACCCAAGATTATAAATCTAAAAGCGTCCGTCTTAATCCTTATAGGCATCCCTAGCCTAAAATGGATTAATAGGGGGGCTAATTTAAACTGCTTCTTTAACAGTTTAAAGGCCTCTAACGCTTTTAGGTCCAGTTTAAGTTCCTTTAACTTTTCTTATCTCTATCTTTAGCCTCCTTTAGCCGCGCCGCAACTACGTTCGGTTACTTTATTTAAGGGTGCTGTAATATAGGAGAAACCCTTAATAAAACGGCGGTAATAATTAGCGAATCTAATAAAGATTCTCACCTCTTGTATACTCTTAGGCATAGGCTATTCCTTAATAGTTTAGACCTATTTAGGCTCTATTATTACGCTATTCTAGGTTACTATAAACCCTAAAAAGTTTACACTATCCTTATAGAAGTCACATTTAGACAGTTTGGCGTATAATTTATATACTTAGAGTCTCTTTAAGACCTCCTTTATATAGGCTTTATAATCTTCTACCCTCTTAGAGAAGATTAGGATATTATTAAGGTATATAATATAGGTTACATCTAATAGGTCTAACAGGGCGCTGTTAATATACCCTTAAAAGGTACTAGGGGTATTACTTAGTCTAAATAGGACTATAGTATATTTAAAAAGCCCATATCTGGTCCTAAACGCTATTTTCTACTTATCGCCCTCTTTAATCCTAATATAATAATACGCATCTCTTAGATCCAATTTAGTGTAGCGGAATACCCTATATAACTAGTTTAAGGATTCCTAAATTAGGGGGAGTAGGTACTAATTCTTTTTAGTAATTACGTTTAACCCTCTATAGTCTACACAGAGATATAAGCCTTTATCCTTTTTCTTAATAAAGAGGATTGGAGTACTAGTAGGAGATTATAACTTGCGGATCTACCTACATTATAGATTCTTATCTAAATACTCCCTTAAAACCTTTAATTCGGCTTCTAAAAGGTTATATAGTGGACCAAATAGGGGTTATTTACCTTTTATTAATTTAATTACTAGCTTATATAGACCGTGGTCTGGCAATAACCTAGCTTCTTTCTTATTAAATACGTCTATATAGTCTTTATAGGCTTCTAGTAGAGTATCCACTAGCCCTTTAAGCGCCGTAATGGTTATATATATAATAAAAAGATCTAAGTCTACGTGTTACAGACTTGCTATAAAGAATCTTAGTCCTTCTATTACAACCTTTTAGTATTTCTTATTTTCTTTAACCCTTTAGAGCTGTAGGGTCTTTTATATAAAGCTTAGAATTAGGTCCTATTTAGATAACTAAGGCATACCTAGGACTATATTAAATTCGGCTACCTCTCCTATAAGAAAGGAGTCTACTCTGCCTTACTTTAATCTAAATAAGTTAGTAACCTTATATAGTATACTAGCCGTTCCGTATATAGCTAGAGGTTAGTAGTTAAGGATCTTATACCCTCCTAGCCTCTACCTATTATAATTTAGTCCACTACATGCTAGCAGGGATAAGGTAATAATATTAGCTTCTACTCCATAATTAATAAAGGCACGGACCAATATATTACCCTTTAGGCCTCTTACGCTTACTATAACTTAAATTAACGAGCTACCTAGGCCTTTTTATCTACTAGAGTTGCAGGCTTCTTCTTATTACTCCTTTATATACGTAACCTTACCCATAATATATAGAGCCATTACGTTATAGGGTTCACTTTTTTTATTTCCTTTTTTAGCTTGCGGCACTTCCTAGCAATATGGCCTAGTTAGTTACAGTTATAATATCTTAAACTAGATTAGTTACTTTTTAGCTTCCTATCCTTATTAGGGTTAGACTAATCTTCTTTAGACTAGTTTTTCTGGGACGACAATAGACCTAATTGTTATTATTAATTCTAGTATATTCTTAAGTTATTTGCGTTGCTTTAAGACCTTTTCCTTAAGTTCTTTATTTCTAAGGGTGCTTATTTCTAAGCCAATTTAGATAATTCGCGCTTTATATCCCTATATACTTCTTTAATATCTAGTTCTATTTTAGATAACTTGTAATATTTTACCCTAGGGATATAAAATAGCCTCTTCTATATTTCATCTAATAGGGCTGCTTTAAACCCTAGAATCTATATTTCCTTATCTTATATACCTAGCTCTCTCTATTATACACAGAGGTATTATAATAGGTCCGATAGGGTCCGGTTTCCTTATATTACTCTTTTAATTCTAGTAAAGGTATTAGCCTTACGCTCCTATTCTATCCCAAGTAATAATAATATATACTCTTTTATTTTTTCCTAAGTTTATTCTATAACGGGCTATATAGCCTTTATATTGTCCTATCTTTCCTACTAAGTATCCCCTAGATGCTTATATGCAAATTCAGTTCGCTATAATTCTATTTTAAATGTATATAGGACCCAAATAAAGAACTTCTTATAGTCTTTCTTCCATCTATCCTATTTATGTCTCCCTTTACCTATAAACTTTATTAGTGGCTATAGTTTAGGTAATTAGGATTATAACGCAGCGCCCCTAATAGGTATATTAACCTCTCTTAGGTCCGGTGGGGTAGGGGTTAGCACAGTTAAGGATCTTACTAGTGTTCTTTTATCCTCTTTTAGCGGTTGTTAATATTCCTCTAGTTTTTACCTTATTTGCGATAATGTCTGCCATTTCTTAGTAAGCTCCAGCTATAGTTATATAGCTACTAGCTTATTATCTAAACTTTAGTTTTCTACCTCTAATTAAGCCAGTTTTCCTCCTTTTATAACTCTTTAGGGTCCTTATTTAAGGTCATCCTTACCCTATTTAGTTAAGATCAACTTATTTTATTCTTCTTCCTTTAATCCTTTATCGTTAGAGTTTTCTAGATCTGGTTAGATCGTATTAGACGCTAATTAGAAGTTTAATAGTCCCGCTACCGCATTTTGTTTATTCCTCTTTATTTGCGGTTAGTTCGCGCCTAATACTATATTATATAGTTAGAGGTTTATCTTCGTCCGAGGACCTTATAGTACTATAGGGAGCTATTCGCGTATAAGAAACTAGGAGTTCCTAAGGTTAATATAATAGAAAAAGGCTTTACTTGGCACGATTAGTTAATAGAGGATACTATCTATATTTAACACATTACAAACAGCTATCTCCCTACTAGAGTAGCTGCTTGTGGTTTTATCTAGCGCCGTCTAGTTAGGACTTTACTAGATTAAGGCAAAGCCTCTAATCGGTCCAATTCTATTTATAGCTCGGACTAGATATATCTTGTTATCCTAACTTAGGTCCACTTAGGCTCCGTATAAGGCGGTAAGTCCTCCTCTGCTCCGATTGTTACTAGATTATTACTATTTATAACAGCTATATATTATTGCCGCTTATACTTACTCTGTAATAGCGTCTTATAAGAGGTAGCCTATATATAATAAAGCCTTATAGTAGGAACTACGGTGGACTTATTAATAGGCTAGGTATATAGGTAAATAGAAAGTCAACAATATAATAACTAGTGGAGTGGTTGCCTAATAAATTAACTCTAATTATATTCTAAGATTTACTATAAAGAAGAGAAACTATCTATAGAGACCGTACGTCCTTAAATATATAACTCCTCCCTATAGTAAAAGGTTTAGTACGTTAGTATATTAGTATATTATATTCCTATATTCTTATATTCCCACGTTCTAAACTTATAACGTAACTAGTTATATAACTTAGCTACCCCCTATCCTATAGCTTAATTAGTTCTAATATCTCTTATACTATCTTAACTAACCTGTTTATATCTGTCCTTAATAGTTGCACTACTGCTAATATAAGGTCCGTAACACTATCCCCCTCCTTTTTATCTTTATCCTTAAAGATATCTCCTATTTTTAAGTTGTCTATTAGAGATATAGCATTCCTATCTTTAATTTAATAACCTTTATTATTTATAATGCCTCCTATTAGATCCTTTGCGTCTAATTATTATAACTAGCTAGTGACGTTTATTTTATCACTTAGTGAAGTTATATTATCCTATTCTTATTATACGGAGAAGAAGTTAGTATATATTATAATCGCAGCTCCGTCTAGTTGCTAACCTTCTTTCTATACTAAATATACGCGAGCGAATATGCGATTATTTTGTAATATTTAATCTATCTCTAACGCTAAGTATATATATCTTATTATTCTTTATAACTGTCTAATTCTTTATTTAATCTCCTTTAGGGTTATATATATTAGTAGCAGCCAAAAAACTAGAGAGTAAGCTAGCTAAGGCCCTTACTAAGGTTTAACGTTGTTTTAATAAGGCGTCTTAGGCTCTAAAAGCTTAATTAAATACTTATGCTCGCCTAAGCCGTCTAGTAAAGGTGCGTAAAAAGGTATGCTTAAAAGAGCTTTATTTAGTGGAGTAAGGTCTATTTAAACTTAAGGCTAAGGAGGCTAAAAAGGATTCCGTTTAAGAAGAGGCGGAAATAACTAATATATTAGTAGTAGATCCCTTAGATAATCTAGCTTGTTTATTATCTTTAACTAATCCCTTTATCTTTAGCTCCTTCTTAATATTACCTAACCCATTTTCTTCTAATACTCCTATACCTTTCCTATAGCATTTTTTAAATTCTATAGTAGTTCCTAGGTAGTCTTATTATAGCCTATTTACTTAACCTTATACTATATCTTATTATTAATATCCTTATAACTAACGATTTTTAAAACTTACTATTTATCTTCTTTTTATCCTTTATACGTATCTACTTTATAAATTAGTGGCTTAATATTCCTATATGCTAGCTCTAGTATTACGATATACTATATAGGGTAGATCTTTATCTTAGCTAGTAAGTTTAACTTAAATATAACTGGTGAAATCCTCTATATAATCTTAAAAGGTCCTAGTCTAATATAATTTAACTTCTTACTTAGTTATCGACTCTTAAAATTTTTGTATAGTAGCTATACTTTATCCCCCTCTTTAAGATCTAGTCTCTTAGATCTCCTAGCATTATAGTACCTTTTTATCCTTTCTTATACCTTTTTTGCTAATTCTATAAGGTCTATATAAAGATTTATTAACGTCTTTATTCTTTCTTTAGCTATACTACTTATTTTCTTTACTTATTATAGTAATAATAATATTCTTAGCTTATATCTATAATTTGCCTTAAATAGTAATATGCCTATTCTTTCTTATAGTGTTATATTATATATAAACTATATAATTAGTAATAGCGATACCTAATTGTTCTATATATAATTAATATAATATCTTAGATACTATTCTAGCGTCTAATTTAATCTTTTTATTTAACCGTCCATCTGCGGGTAATATGCGGTAAAAGTTACTGCTCTAACTCCTTATTCCGCTAAGAATACCTCCTAAAATATTATTATAAATCTTAGATCTCTATCTAATATAATTTTACTTAATACTCTATGTTTTATAAATACTTCTTTAATATAGATTTTAGCAACATTTTCTACTAAGATTTCTTTTATATATGCTATAAAGTAGCCCTATTTAGTTAACTTATCTACTATTACTAAGATTGCGTTATACTCTTATCTGGTAATAAAATCTCTTAACTTTAGTAACTTAACAATAAAGTCTTATAATATAACCTCCTATAGTCTCTCTAGTATTTTAATAGGTTATAGCCCTCTATATCGCCAGGAAAAAAATTAACAGCATTTAGCTAGTATTTTTAGCATTTCGCAGCATTTTATAGTATTTAAAACAGACTATACGCATTAAGCAGCATTTAGGCAGCTATATATATATATTATATATATAATAATTATTTTTAGATAGTTAATTATATAATAATTATTTTTATAAATTACTTATAAATTATATAATATACTATATCTAATTAACTATCTAAAAATATTTTTTTTATATATAATATATATATATAGCTGCCTAGATGCTACTTAATGTATATAGTCTGTTTTAAATGCTATAAAATGCTGTAAAATGCTAAAAATGCTAGCTAAATGCTGCTATTTTTTTTTCCTGACGATAGCTTATACCTTATTAGTTTATTCCTTTAGCAATCTAAATATTCCTTTATTACTTTTCTTATAATATTTTAGATTTTATTAATAATATATTCTTTTTAAAGTCTTAATACTAAGCCTATTACTCTATTATATCCTTAAGTTATTCCCCTATAGAAATTTTCCATAAAATGCTCTACTATACTTTTTAGGATATATTTTACTTTTTAATTTTTATATATATCTATCTATAAATCTTCTAGCTATACTTTTAGAATTTTTTATACCTAAAAGCTCTCTAGTATCTTATAGACTCTTTTTAGTTTATTATTCTCTTAAGTTACTATTAGTTTAGGGTAATTATATCTAATTAATCTATCCTTATTTTTACGTAGTATTACTCCTAATAGTTTCTTATTATTTTATAGTTTAGCCTTTCTACTAAGTATATCTGCCCTTATATTCTTAGTGCCTTTAGTATATTAAATCTTAAAATAGTATTCTATAAGCATCTCTACCTATTTAACTTATCTTTAATTAAGTTCTTTTATTATTAGGAACCCCGTTAGGTTTTTATAATCTATTTTAACTATAAATAGTTTTTTTACGCCTTATAAGAATGCTTTTTATTTCTTTAGTACTATAACTATACCTAATAACTCCTTATTATAGACGTTATAGTTTAACTCTAATAGTATTATCTTCTAACTATAGTATACTACTAGATGCCATATATTTTTATACTTTTATAGTAAATATACTCCTAGTATAAAGTCTAATTTATTTATTTCTATAACCGTATCTAGTTCTAGTTAATAGATCTTAAGGTTTAGCTCCTAGGTAAACAATTTCTTAAGTTCTTTAAATAACTTTCTTTATTTATCTCCCTATATCTATAGTTCCTCTTTCTTAATAAGCCTAGTAAATGGTTTAATATTCTTTAACTATTATACTATAAACCTTCTATAGTAGTTGCAAAACCCTAAGAATAACCTTAACTGTAGTACGTTCTCTAGTTCTTACTAACTTACTATAGCTTCTATTTTCTTTAGGTCTATACTAATATAGCCTAGTTTAATAATAAATCTAATAAAATTAGTTTTCCTTATAAAGAACTCGTATTTTTTAATTGCTACTAGCATCTATTCTTTTTATAGTCTCCTTAAGACCTATTTAACATGCTTTTTATACTCTTCTTTAGTTATTAAATAGATAATAAACTCATTAAGGTATTCTTTTAATACGCTGTTAATTTATTTCTAAAATGTTACTAGGGTATTTATTAACCTAAATTGCATAACTAATAGTTTATATAGTCCCTCTCTTAATTTAAAGGCTGCCTTTTATTTATTACCTTCCTTAATTCTAATCTAAATGTACGCCTATCTTAGATCTATCTTCATAAAGATTTACGCATTACCTATCCTATTTTAGATTTCGCTAATTAAGGGTAAAGGATACCTACCCTTCTAAGTAATGCTGTTTAATATCTATAGTTAATATATAGCCTAAGTTTTCCATTTTTCTTTGGTATAAATAATACTAAATATTCTACTAATAACTATAATAGTCTAATATATCCCTTTTATAAGTTTTCCTAGATAAACTCCTTAAGTGCTTTTAACCCCTCTTAAGTAAGCTTATAGGTTAGAAAGAACCTTAGACTTATTCCTAGTTCTAACTTTATTTTATAGTCCTATACTATATAGTTTACTAGCTTCTTACTTTTTAGGCTCTATAGTTTCTTGCTATATTTATAATATTTCTTTAGTATATAGCTTAGACCTTGCTTGGTCTTTTTATATATCGCTCTAACTTAGTACTATACTAACTTAGTCTGTTATTATATTTTATATTATTAAGTATTTTAGATATTGACCTAACCTATAATTTAATTAATCCTTAGATTGTATTCCTATAACTAAGGTATACTTAATACCGCCTTATCCCGTCCTAATAGTAGGATATTAAAAGATATCTTAATTTGTCTTCCTTTAATAGTTACCTAAATAGGTTCTATTTTAAGATTAATAATCCCTCCTCTATAGGTTATTAGATTTCCTAAAATTATAACTAATAGGTAAGGTTGTTTCTTCTATCTATAAGGTAATCCTATTCTCTTAACTGCTACTAGTAAGATATAGTTCCGCATTACTTCACTATCTATTAATACTTTAAACTGCTAATCTTACTAATTAACTTATAAATTTAGGTGTTATCCTTAAATTCCTTTAAGGGTCTAAGGCTCTACTACTAGCTCCCTTTAGTCCCATAGGCCTTTACTTTTCTTAATTATTAGCTACTTAATCCTATTATACTTAGCTTATTCTTTAGCTAATGCCTAGTTTACTTCTTATCCTCTATATACTATAGATATATATTCTTTAAGCATTCCCACTACTATTGTCCGTCTAAGTATTTTTCTATAAGGAATCTTTTTAGTTAAAGTATTAAGTCTCCTAATTCCTAAACTTCTATTAAATGCTATCTATATATATATATTTAGCGTTTTTATATTATTACTTATTTAGTGCCTAATATATCCTTATAGGGTATTTCTAATTCTTTTCTTTTGGATTTTTGTGTATTTTATATATATTATTTATATATATAATCTATATCAATATATAATACGCTAGGTGCTTTAGGTCAACTCTTAACTTATCTTTATCTTTAAGTTTAAACCTTTACCGTATTAATCTAAACGTTATAACTTTGTTTATAGGTACTAAGATACGTTTCTTGCTTCTTTAGTCCTCTAATCATTCCTTTAGATCCTTTAACGTTATAATTAAGGCTCCTTTAATATAAGTTATAGCCTTTTCTATAATAGGGTAGTCTTAGATAACTTTCTTATCTAATTATATATAGAAATCTTCCTACTTATTATTATGCCTTTGCCTATACTACTTTTAGTATAGCTACTAGAGTATATACGGCTTATCCGTAAGGAAGTATCTTTTTATTACTATATTATAACAGCCCTTTATATATTATTTCTTAAATCTAGTAGAAATCTCTAAATCCTCTTTATCTTCTAGTTTGGTAAGTGTGACGGCGCTAAGGTACTGCCCCTGCGACGTCTATATACAGCCTAGTTAGGGGCTCGCTTAGAGACTTAGCTCGTATATATAGACCTATCCTTTCCTTAACCTCCTTCTACTCCTTAGCTTAGTATCTTTATAATACAGCATTCTACAAACTTTGGTTTAGAGGCATTTATATAAGCCGTAACATTATACTAAGCTCACCCACCTAGGGGGGACTTTATTTGTTTAGAGCTCCCTCTTTACCTTGCCTAGGAAGGCCTGGATAATCTCCCACCCCTATTCTACGTATTCTTGTAGAGAATATATATTAAGCACCCCTAGCTACGCGTCGTTAACGCGTTAAGTCGCTATTATTGAACCGGGAGCCGGTATTTAAGCAGCTAGAAGGTCTTCTATGGTTATAATTAATAGCTAAGGACACAATGGCTTACAGCCTACTACTACCCTACTAGATTAAGCGCGGCTCTCTAGAACCCCCCTAACCTTTTTAACTAATACGGAGTTATATAAGCTATAGAGACAACCTTAGTTAAGACTTAGCCTAACGCTATAAGGAATAAAATTAGTAATTCTGTTACTAAGCCTAGAACTAATTTTATAGTATTAGCTAAGATAAGCTAAGATATAACCTAAGCTGTGCTATTAGGTAGTAGGTGTATATTATCCGCAAAGTCCTCTAGTATATATTAGGTTTGGGCTAACGGCTAAAATAAGCTAACTTATAACCCGCGCTATGCTATTAGGCGGTAGGTGCATATTATTTATAAAGTCCTTTAGAACGAATCCTACCCGTTATTTGGCTATTACGCTATAATAACTACCCTAATTAATACTAAGCTATATAAGGAGAGATGAAATTAATTAGGAAGGACCTAATGCTTATACTATACTACTACCTTAACCTAAACCGACTATATAATCGCGCCGATATGCCTATAATTAAACTAGATAACTATTACGCTAATATACCTGCGATATAACTCTCTGATTTGTCTATAAACGCCCTATAAACACCTATTAAGTTCTTATTAATAACCACTATACCTAATTAACCCAAACCTTACTATTGACCTAGGTAGTCCCTTAATCTTACGGCCGAATATATCTGTAATATAATCCTATATATAAGGGTACTAGGAGCCTAGGGGAGAATTTAAGTAATTTATAGCACTCTTAATTAGGAGAACAGATTAGGAGATTTATTCTAATTTATAGCACTCTCTAATAGCTCTATAGATAAGCCTATTTATTAATATAACCTCTTATAAACTATTAACACGTTTTTCTTAATAGCTATTTATACGACCTTCTATAAATAAGATAGCCTACTATTATAAAAGTATATCTTGCCAGTTGTTAATAAGAATTGAAATATTAATACGTACCTTTTTAATACCTCTTTTAATACCTAAATCTAATAATAATAGCGCCGATATACCTGCTATTGCGATTTTAATAACAACTATACGAGTTCATTAACGATTGACTGCCTCCCTTATTGATTCGATCGTCTTCTTCGCCTATAGTAATCCTTTTTAACTAATACTAAGCTATGTATACTAAGGAACGATTATGGTTAATACTAAGTTATATAAGCTTTACCTTAGGTATTTATATACTTTAATAACGAGGTTAATACTAAACTGTGTAAGCTTTAATAATGAAATTGATTTAGACGAACTGGATAATAATCGTGCCGTTACGCCTGCGACCTAAATGCGATTTAAATGCAACCTAAACGCGACTCGTATGCAAACCCGACCGAATAATAGCGCCGATATGCCTGCTATTTACTATCTGACGCTAGCACCGTACTGCTACTTAACCTCTACTGCTTCGCCTATAGCTAAACTAATACCTTGCTACTTTGCTGCAGCTAATTAACCTTTGCTGCTCTGCCTGCAGCACTATAACTGACTTCTACTACCCTGCTTGCAGTAATAACTGTATATAAGGAGAGCTTTGCTCCCTAAAATACGACCCCGTCGCTAGCACTATACTACTACACGAACCAACAGGCGCCGCGCCAGTACGCCTGCGCCTGAACCCATCGCTAGTACCGTACTGCGACCCGAATAGACAACTATTGTGCCGTTATGCCTACAATCCACTAACTAAATAATCGCGCTGATACGCCTACGATCACGAACTACGAACTAGACAATAATAGCGCTAATACGCCTGCTATTATAATAGACCCTTACTGCTTTACCTATAGCTAAATAAACAAACCCTTACTACTCTGCCTATAGCTAATCCTAATTTAACTATCGCTGCTCTGCCTGTAGCTAACTAACTTCTATTACCCTACTTGTAGTAATAACCGTATATAAGGAGGACCTTTACCCCTTATATAACCCTGCCGCTTATACTATACTATTACCCCTAAATAGATAATAGCTGTGCTGATACGCCTATAGTCTAATTAACCAAATAATCGTGCCAATACGCCTGCGATTAATTGACTAATAATAGCGCCGATACGCCTACTATCTACCATCTAACACTAGCACTGTACTACTACTAGACCTCTACTGCCTCGCCTATAGTACTATAATTGACTTCTATTACTCTACCTATAGCACTATAAACGACTTCTACTACTTTGCCTATAGTATTAACTGTATATAAGGGAGAGCTTTGCTCCCTAGAATATAACCCTATTACTAGCATTATACTGCCACCTAAACGACCTATCGCTAGTACCGTACTACTACCAAATAGATAAGAACTCGTGCTAATATATATATAAGTAACTCCCTAACCCTCCCACCCTTATTAAACCTTTACGTTAACTTTTTTAAAAGGGGGACTAGGGGGGCTTTTT
>Ga0307515_10010124_pt1 | contig 18109 bp, 2 predicted proteins | sample 17_EM_MG_FD_194513 | JGI IMG/M metagenome (GOLD analysis project Ga0307515, IMG submission 194513) | Populus trichocarpa ectomycorrhiza microbial communities from riparian zone in the Pacific Northwest, United States - 17_EM | ecosystem: Host-associated > Plants > Roots > Unclassified | place... | reverse complement strand
GAGTCTTAGAATAGGCATAAAAGGCTAGCTATAGAATTTTAGAATTTATTATAAAACCGTTATTAAGATATTAAAATGCGATTTTCCCAATTTTTGGTGGTTTTTGGGGTGGGTAGATGACTGATTTTGGCGGATAACTGATAAAACACGTTATCTTAGTAAGCGACTTAGACGGCAAGGGCAAACTAAAGGCGCACTCACTAATACTAAAGTATTACTAGTCTCTATTCTAAAAAACGCCACTTTTTTTTAACTAATTAGCTATCTACTAACCTTAAGTTTACCCTACTGTTTAAGGGCCTTTGGTGCGGAACTCTATAGCGCTTAACTTTAATTTTCGTAATTTTATATAAGAGATACTTCCTCCTATATATTTGACTCCCTAATAACACCTTTTTAACCTAATAAGCTAATAAGCCGAATTAGACCAGTCTCCTCTATAATCGATTACTTTTTTATAATAGGAATACTACTTCCTTACGAGTTACGCGCTTTTAGTATTTTAGTAAACACTAACGCGTCCTTATCTCTACTCTCTAATATTAACTCCATTTCCCCCTTAATACTATCCTCTATATCTCTATTGCCTTAAAGGTAAGTAACTATACCTCTTACTAGTTACTAAAGGCGAATTAGGAAATAGTAGAGCCCTTTTTCCTAGCGCTAAAAGCTATAGGCGATATAAATATTATAATAGCAGAATAACTTTAATATTAAGTAATTTCTTAAGGCATAGGTTATAGAGGGTGTTAATAGTAAATTAGGTGGCATCTATATTAGTTAATAGCTCTTATTATTACGTTCTGCTTTAGAATAAGTAGAGGTTTATATTATCTTATCTCTAGGTCTTTAACAGGACTATATCTTACAGTAGTTGTTAATATACTTTATTACGACTGCTATTTATAAGCTTTATTTATAGTTAGTTAAATATATTTTTAGTAGTAAGCTAGGTCTTTTTCCTATAGTACTAAAGCTTAACCTACTATCTCCTTAAAAGACTACTCTGTAACAGCTAGGTGCGATCTTTTATAATAAGGGTACAATTAAAGGTATATATAGTGTCTATTAGGATATCTAGATCTATAAACTTAGCCTTAAAGAGGATAATAAGTTAGGCTATTTTACCTAGCGCCTTTAGCTTACCTAGGGCGATTAGAAGACCGTTTAATATATTAAGAGTATTAAAACTAAGCAGTTTCCTACTAGTTAAGCTTTTAACTATTAGGACTAGTTACTTAAGCCACCTATATTTTTTTATATCCTTTAAAGTTTCCTCTACCTTATAGTTTATACTTACTAGGAGAGTCCTCCTAGCACTTACTTAAAGGCCACACTCCTTTATAATATTAGCTACTAGGACTAGCATAAAATCTTATAAAAGAATACTAAATTCTATCTTATTGAGCTATTGATTATATCAGGCTAGATAGCTTAAGTAGTCATACTCTAGTATAACGTACTTAGCACTAAGCGGTAGTTCTAAGGGGTTAATAGCAAGGAAAATAATAGGAAAGAGTTCTATAATAATGCTATTATACAGCTAACTCTATCTTAATTTCTTAAGTTAATTAAGCGTGTTTAATAATAAGTATTTACCTACTTCGCTTAGACTAGTTAAAGGCATAATAACAAAAAGTTTTTTAGTATATATTAGTATCTCTAATAGGTTAAAGCTTTTATAGTCCTACAGCATGCTATCTATTATAGCGATATTAGTCTAATCTACTAACTTATTAATCTACTCTCTATCTAGTTCTATAGGGCTAAGCAGTTATAGTATAGGTATAAGATGCTTTATCTTTAATGGCTTCTTATAGATTAGAGTGTGACTACTAAGCTTTAATAATTAATTTTTGCGTTAAGTTTAGTAAATCTAGTGGGTTAACTAAATACCTTTAAAGCAATTAATCTTACCCTAAAGTATATTAACTACTACTATGCCGTTAATATAAAACTATATAAGAACTCCACTTACAATATTAAAAAGATATTTAGACGGGTTACGCTTGCTAGTTCGTATATTTCTTAACTATATACTATATTAGAGACTTTATTTAGTTAAAAAGCCGATTCCAAATATAGTAAAAAGTTAGCACTCGCTAATATATTTAGTCTTATATACTATCTCTAGGCTAAGGGTTATACACATATCTAAGCAGTTAACAGTAATTATAACGGTTAATTTAAGTCTATTAATATTCTTGTAAATAGTATAGAGCTTCTTAAAAAAAAGATTTACTTATTTAATCTTTAAAATGTTACTATACCTAATAAGATTATTTCTATTTCGTCTAAAGATAAGGAGTAATCTACTACTATTACTAAGCTATTAGCACTTAGAGATTATATAGAGGCAATTAATAATATATTCTATACTAAGGATAGAGGTAATTAACTGCTTTACTTTAACTTTACTTAACTTAACTGCTACACTTCACCTCCTTAACCCCTTAACCACCTATTCGGCTTATCGCTCTCCACCCCCCTAACTACTTATTTAGCTTATTATTAACCACTTCTTCTATAACTACTAGTTAAAGACTACCCTTATTTCTACTCTCTTTACCTTATTTATTATAGTTAGTAACTACTTATTAACTCCTTACTCCTCGCAGTCTACCCCTTTAAGTTACTGCATAGTTCGTACCTAATATCTCTTACGTTATTATCTTAAGAAAACCGCCTTACTAACTGCTTATAGTAGATTACTTATTATAGTTGGTATTTATAATCCTAATAGCTTCGCTAGCTATCCTAACTCCTCTCTCCTTAATATTAACTTTTTTAATATCCTCTGTCTTAACCCGTTTAAGATATATACTACTTAGTTCCTAAAGTTACGGATTTAACAGCTATTGCTTTACCTCTACCCTAATAGGCTCCGCGACTGGACTCTACCTAAAAGTATAAATATAGTGACTCTAAATAATATTAAGGACTGGTTAATAGGCTACTCTAATACTATCGCTATAGATAGGTGGGTAGTAGTTGCTTATAGGGGTTAAGTAGGCTAGTAGTTAACCTAGGATATAAACCGTAACCTAGTTAACCGCTATTAGCCTCTCTAGTCGTATACTATCTGCTTTAGCCTCTTAAATAAGCTAACTTAAATTAGTAGTAATAAGAGTAGTAAGGATACTAGTAAATTAATTATAATTAGTAGTAATAAGGATAAGGGTAATACCGGCTGGAAGCAGTCTTAGCGGTCTTAGTAGTCGCGGTAGTTACAGCAGTTAGATAATAAGCAGTCCCCGCTTTTTAGGGAGAGATAACGACGTCTATATACCTTATAGGAATTATAGTAGTCTAACCCTATTAAGCTGTCGGATGACGAGGAGCCTACGCCTCTTAGAAAGAGGTAATAATAGCTATATACCTTCTCTGTAGGTCAAATATTAACTAGTAAGAGTACTCTAATATTAACTAGTTATAGTTATAGTGCTCTAGCATCTTATAGCGTAGCCTTAAGTATATCTACCTAACTACTACTAGTCTATCTGATAGAGGAACGTTAGGCTAATCTTCTTAATATAGTAAGTTATTAAGTGTTACGGAGTGAGTATAAGCGACGATAATATATAGCAAGGTAGATATTATTAAGCTATATATATAAACTGTGTAAGGAGGTCAAGACGTTGCGTAAGGAAGGAAGGTAGGAAAACGGGAAGAAAGGGCATATATTGTTAACTTAGTTGCTTAGTTAACACGTATATAGGCAGAATAGGGTTTAGGTTATGGTCCTAGCAGAACTTAATAGAATTTGGTGGAACTTGGTAGAATATAGTAGAATGCCGTAGATTGCCGTTAGATTGCCGTTAGATTGCCATTAGATTGCCATTTCGCGGTTGGTCTCTAATTGCTAAATTAGTGGAAATAGGTAGACGTATGCAAGGTATTACGGGGGTGTCCCGTGATAGTACCCCCCCTTTAAACTTGAGCTTCTGCGAGATAGGGCTGTGGTAGTTCTAGGTGGAGTTTATAAAAGTCTTCTGCGGCTTATATAAGTTCTATAGAGTTAACGGGTTCCTATAAGGACTTGGTAAAGCCTTTCCATTTTATAAAATATATATATTAGCGTTTCCGTTTATCGTACTTAATATCGTTAATTCTTTTAATAAAGTACTTATTCTTACCGTCCACTTTAACTAGTAGGGGAGGGTCTTATATCTATTTAGGTAGGGCGTCTAATATAGGGGTAGTAGGGCGGAGGACTAACGTATAGAATACGGGGTGGATTTTAACCGTATTAGGGAGCTTTAGTCGGTAGGTATAAGGAGAGATAACCTTTTTAACCTTATAAGGGCCAGCGTTTTTCTAGTTAAGTTTCTTAGTAGGTCGTTTCGTGTTTAGATTTCTTATATCTAGCCAGACGAAATTACCAATTTGGTAGGCCGGTGCTGGGGTTCGTTTCTTATTCGCTGCGGCTTTATAGACAGATTAAGCCCATATTATCTTATTAGTAAGGAACTATTATAGTTCCTCCATCTTTTCTATAAATTTATTTGCTTCTGCGACTTATAAGACGCGATAAGCGGGGTAAGGAATATTACTATAGGGTTTAAAACCCATTTGTAGGTGCTAGCCGTAATTGGCCAGGAACGGGGAGACTTTCGTAGTTTCTGAGACGGAATTATTTGCAGTAAACTTGGCGAATGCGAGCCAGTTAATCCAGTTATCCTATAAATACGACGTATATATCCGAATATACTGTTCCATTATAGCATTTACGCGTTCCATTTGGCTATCCGTTTTTAGGTAATATACAGTAGACAACAGTGCTTTAATGCGGAGTTAAGTAGTTAGTTCTTTCTAGAATGCTAAGATAAACTAGCTGCCTTTATCGGAGATAATTGTTTTAGGGAGTCCGTGGAGTTTTTATACGTGATCTAGGAATAGTCGGGCAATAGCAGGCGTTAATATATCAGGGTAGGCGACCAAGTGTCTTATTTTAGATAGTTGGTTTACAACTACTATAATATTTGTACAGCCTCTACTCTTAGGAAGGTTAATAATAAAGTTGATTAAGATATCCTTCCATCTTTGGTCTGGAACAGGCAGCGGCTTTAAAAGACCGTTATACGTCTTATGTGAGGCTTTAGCTCATTAGCAGGTATAGCAGCTAAAGACGTACCTTCGTGTTATATTGTGCATATTCGGCTAATAATACTCCCGTTAAAGTAGTTCTAGGGTCTTTCCTTAGCCCGGGTGGCCGGCGATAGGTAGATCGTGTACGTATTTAAGGAGTTTAAGCTTAAGCTTATTATGATTAGGGATAACTAGACGGTTCTAGTAATATAAGCGGTTTCCGCGGGCTTCGCATTTACTTAAAGAAATCTTTTTAGAGCGTTTAATGCCATCTTGCATTAGCTTAAGCGTCTCTTAGATAAACTCGTTATTTAGGTATTCGTTAACTATAATCTATTTAATTAATCAATTAGTTATTTTAAGGACGTATACTATAAGATCTTTAGTGGGAGGGTTAAATAGTTTAGGGCGAAGCAGGGTCTAATTTCGGTAAGAGCGCGCTTTTTTTAGGGCTGGCGCGTCTTACGAGCGTTAGGTTAAGGTATTAGGCTTCTAGCCTTAGACGCCTAAGCGGTACGTAATTAAGAATTAGAAACAAGACAGATATTCTAACCAGCGGGCCTAATAATAACTTAGCTGTTTTGTAGTTGTGAAGTACTATATGTTCTTATAGTCGCTAAGGACCTTAATTAGAAATCTAGCGCCTTCTAGTTTAGGTCGCCATTATTTAAAACATCTAATAATAGCTAACAATTCCTTATTATAGATCTCGTAGTTGTATTTAGCTAGGCTTAGTTGTTTTAAGAAGTATGCTATAGGGTGCAATACTCTATCCTTATTATATTAAGACAGAATGCCTCTAGTGACGTAGTTAGATGAGTCGGCTTCTATAACACTTATTCGGTTTAGGTTAAAGTATTAGAGTATAGGCGTAGTAGTAAACATAACCTTTAGATAGGTAAAGGCCTTCTTACATTCCTTATCAAAGATAAAAACTTTATCCTTTTGGGTTAGAGCTATAAGGGGTAAAACTAGGGCGGAGAAGTTATTAATAAACCGTTAGTAGAAATTAGCAAATCCTATAAAGGCTCTTACGTCCTTAACGTTCTTAGGTTCTTACCAGTTTATAATTACTTTAACTTTCTTCGGGTCCATTTATATACCGTTTATAGAAATAAGGAGTCTAAGGTATAGGACTTCCGTTTTATAAAACTCGTATTTATCTATATCTAATTATAGACTAGCTCCGTGCAGGGCTTATAGAATAAGATTAACATATTTCCGATATTTGGTTAGGTTATTACTGTATATTAAGATATCGTCGATATAAGCAGTACAGAAGATGTCTAGGTAGGGGCGTAGGGTGTTATTTATATAATGTTAAAATAAGCTCAGAGCGTTTGCGAGGCCAAATGGCGTCACTAAGTATTTAAATAGTCCATACTAAGTACGAAATGCAGTAAGCTATTTATCTCCTTTTGCTATACGGAGGCGGTTAAATGCAGAGATAATATCAAGCTTTATATAGTAGCGAGCCTTACTTAGTTAGTTTAGTGTCTCCTATATTAACGGGATCGGATATTAGTTCTTAATGGTAACGGCGTTAAGAGCTTGGTAGTCTATATAGAAGCGCAGACCGCCGCTGGGTTTCTTAACGAAGATCACTAGTACGGCTATAGGCGATAAGCTTACTCTAATAAATCCTTTGCTTAGGTTCTTATCTAAATACTTTTATAGTACTTAAAGTTCGTTTTAGGATATCCCGTATAAGGGCCCAAATCCAGGCTGCTTTCCTTCTTTAAGTATAATCTTATAGTTATACGATTGGTATTCCGGTAGCTTATTAGCTTCCTTTTATAAAAATGCCTTTAGGCGGTTATAGTACTCTACTAGTACCTTTATAGTAGGGTTAGTATAATTTTTCGGTACTAAGGCCTTCTTAATATTAGCTATAGTGACAGCAAAGATTGTATGTTTAGGTTTCTTAGCAAGTTATACTAACGGAGTAGCTCTAATTATGCGGGTATCTAGGGTACCGAGCTTATTCGGCTCGTCCGTAGTTTCTTATTCGGGTTTAGGTTTAGTATTAGGTATAGAGTCAGTATTAGATTTAGGTTTAGTTTCTTTAAGTATTCTTTTTATTATAGGATACTAGTCCTTCTAGTAGTTTTATATACTAAGCTTAAGTTTCTATTTAGTTTAGGGCGGTGTAGTGCTTAGTAATAACTTATGGAGCTTAGTGGAATTTTCGGATCCTTAGTAGGTGTTAGTGGAATTCTTATATTAGTGGAATTCGGTAGAATTTTTGTGCTAGTAGAATCTGGTGGATTCCTTAGGCGTGGAGTAGATATTAGTAAAAATCTTACGTTAGTGGAATCTGGTGGAATCTTTAGATTTCGGTTTTAGGTCTAAGTAGTAAGTTATAAAGCACTTCTGCTTATAACGGAAGGCGGTAAATAGAAGCTTAAGGTTATTTTAATTAATAGTTACCTTATATAGCTTTATCCAGGGTTATTTAAGGATTACTAAATAACCTAGGGTGGTAACAAAAAGCTTAATTAGTTCTTCGTAGTTTAGGTATTAAAGTCTTAAGGTTACCACGTGGGTAATACGGCCTAAGATGGTGCGTTTACTATTAAATCTAAATACGTTAATATGCCGGTTAAGGGGGGTTAGGGTAAAACTATTATCTTACACAAAGATTTTGTTAATAAATCCTATGCCGCTAGCTCCTATATTAATTAGGATTTAAGCGTTAGCCTATTAACTATTCTACCAAAGATAATAGTTAATAGTTATGCTACGGTCCTAAAAGTCGGAGTTTATAACATTAAATGCGTTTAACGAGATCCTATAGTAAAGCCGTCTTAGAAAGCGACTTAGCTCTAGAACCTTCCTTTTAGAGGTAATTAGAGTAGGGTTCTTATAGGACATCAGTTAAAGCTTCGTCCTCGTAAACGGTGCTTACTAATTATCAAGCTAGAGCCAGATAAAGATTAGGGATAGTGGCTAGAGGATTAGGGCGGTGGGCTGCTAGCGTTAGCTATTTATAGGTCTTTTTAAAAAGGGGTGGAGTAGTGGTTAGAGAGATAGGAGTTACTTCTATATTTAAAGCAAAGGCCTAGCTTAATGCGTTGTTCTTATTTAAAGGACCCTAGTGGGGCATATCCTAGAGTCCCAGTGTTAATATCTATGGCGTTAGGGTGCTTAAGCTAAGATGGCTTAGTAGACATTTATGGGGTTATTATATTATATTAGGGGGTGGGCTTCAGTGTTAGGCGTAGTATATCATTATACCGTTTATTAATAACGTTTACGCAGGCATTAAGGGCTCCCAGTAGGTCTACGCCTATTAGGGAGGTTTTTAGTTCAGGGCTTAGGGATTTAATGAGGCTATTAATTAGTGCGAAGTCATTCCATCCTATTTCCTTTGCGTAATAGTTAAATTTAGAGAAGTATATTAGGAAACTTTTCGTTCCTTAAGTTATGTGGTTTATCTTTCTTTAAGTAGTAGCTTAGCGGTTTAGGTTACTATATATAGCTTTAAGAAGTATAACTAGGCTTTACACTAAGTTTGGCTAAAGAGGTTTAATAAGGTTGGCTATATCTCCTCCTAGTTAACTTAGGGCGTAATAGAGTTAGTTAGCTTTAGTTAGATAACGGTTAGCGTTACCGGTTAGCTTATTTTTAAGCTAGCTTAGAAATAATTAGAGCTTTTATTGTTTACTAGTAAATACTAAAGGATCTAGTAGTCGTTCGGATTATTTTAGTATAGTAGTTGGCTTAGGGTAAGTGGCTACTGTGGGTTCGGGGCTTACGTTTCGCGTGTTCATCTCTAGAGATAGCGTTTAGTCTTAAGGTCCTAGCGTAGGCATCTTAAGGGCGCGGACTTCTTCTTAGAGGTCCTTAATTAATTGCTAGTATCGTACTTCTTATTCGGCTTGTTATTAATTTAAAGTGGCTTAGTTCTATTTAAGGGCGTCTATAAAAGACTTCTATATCCTTACTAATTATTCTTAGAGTGCGGTTATAATACCGGCGGCCGTTATAGGGGCTTCGGGTTTGTTCTGTATGTTAATAATAGTGTAGGTAGTTAACGTAATATAGTGTTACGGAGTGAGTATAAGCGACGATAATATATAGCAAGGTAGATATTATTAAGCTATATATATAAACTATGTAAAGAGGTTAAGACGTTACATAAGGAAGAAAGGTAGGAAAATGGGAAGAAAGGGCATATATTGTTAACTTAGTTACTTAGTTAACACGTGTATAGGCAGAATAGGGTTTAGGTCGTGGTCCTGGCAAAACTTGGCAGAATTTGGTGGAACTTGGCAGAATATGGCAGAATGCCGTAGATTGCCGTTAGATTGCCGTTAGATTGCCGTTAGATTGCCATTTCGCGGTTGGTCTCTAATTGCTAAGTCGGTAAAAACAGGTGGACGTGTGCAAGGTGTTATAGGGGTGTCCCGTAACATTAAGGTACTATTATAATTAGCATTATACGCAGGTTAACTGCTTTAGCGTTCCTTCTACCTTAATATATAGTGGTAGCGAGTCTTAATACTTACAATTAACTAAACTATTAAGTATAACCACTTAATCTGTTCTCTAACAAGTTGCTACTATATAATAATATAATACGCACGTTATTAATTTCCTTTATTAATATCTTAAGTCTTAGTTAACTAGTTAGCTGGTTTACTAGCAACTCTAAGAAATAGGTAGCTTAGTTTTTAGACTAGATAAAGCGGCATAATAGTATACCTCTGCTAGTAGATTAACCAGCTCCTCTTAACTCCTTAATCTAGCCGCTCTCGCGTATATCTATAAATCCTTACTTAACTCCTTAGACTCCCTCCTAACACTCTACTCCTTTAGCTTTAACCCCTTAGACTTCTTCCACTTTAACTCGCCGGCCTTTCTCCTAGCGGTTTACTCCTTATAATTAGGCTGCTTAAGATCCTCTATTATTAACTGCTTAGGCTCCTCCCTAATTAACCTATTAGCCTAAGCCTATGTTTATAGACGTATATAATAATAAGGAGTATATTTTATAAGCTGCTTAGAAATTATATATATAACTAGTAGATTATAGTTTAGTAAATAGTTTAATAGATGGGTTTATAGTTCTCTTTTTAGGATAAATAAGTGGTAACTTATAGCCTTTAGAATAGTTAAATAAATAGGCTAATTAATTCCTTAACTGCTTTCTGGTTTAATTTAATATAAAAGTTTGCTTAGAGATTAACTGCTTATACCCTACTAGCATATAATAAAGGGGAATGCCAAGCCCTTCTTATTTATACCTCCTACATTCCTAAATATATAGCTTTTAGTATTAACAACTGCTTATGCCTATCCCGCCTATTATTTCTTATCTCTTTACTATAGTTTTTTAACACTAGGCCGCTAATATTCTTACTAATAGGTGCTAATATTAACCGCCTATATAAGATAGAAGCTATACCCTCTAAACCCTGCTATATCTTATTAGTAGTGGATTCTATAGTCCTTACCCTTCTTTTCCTGCCTCTATAAGTTCTACTACTAGGAGTTATAGGTGGTTCTAAGCTAGGCTCTATACTATCGGTTAGCGAAGTAGTCTATAAGTCTACTAGTTAAGTCTCTGGCACTAATAGTTAAGTCTTTAGCACCAGCAGTTAAGTCTCTAGCACTAGTAGTTTAGTCTCTAGTACTATACTCTTACTACTCTACAATTCTAGTTCCTGCAACTACTTATATTTAATCTCTCGCTACTATAAGTAGTGTAAACCACTATAACTTCGTCCTAGTAACTGGTTATACTATAGCGGAGGGGATAGTATACTATACTGGTTAAGGGGAGATAGAGTAACTCCTCTAGCTAAAGATAGCACTACTATTAAGAAAGGGGATTCTAATACTAAGCCGAATAAGCGTATATAGTTCTTTATAAGCTTCTTCTGTTATAATATAACTAGTAAAGCAGTCTTATTATTAATTTTAGTTCGTCTTTCTACAACCTATACCTTTTATTTATCGGCTATAAGCTTACCATTACTAGCGCTACTAGCTATAGGTGATAAGTTACTAGTGCTAGATACCAGTTTCTTAGGTTTTCTAAACTCTAACTACTTAGCTAGTATACTATCTATATTCTAGCAAAGGAACTAAACTAGCTGCTCTCCCTAAGCTATAGTATACTTCTACTTATTTAATAGGAAATACTTATAAAGATCTTCTATAGTTTATATTAGAAACTTAGTAGCTAAGGCAGCCTTATTAAAGGCGTGTATAATTACCTACTAGTAGTAGCTAGGTAAGAAATATAAAGAAGGCGTTAGAGCAAATCTCTCTTTTATTAGGACTAACTTATCCGCTTATACTTAACACCACTTAGCTAGCTATTAGAGAGTAATACCTTGCTTTAAGCCTAAGGTTAGCTTTTAAAAGGAGATAGGAGCAGTTAGCAGTAATTATAATAAGAAAATTAGGGTTATAACCTATACTATTATAACAACTCTCTTATAGTGCCTTTGGAGTTTATATCTTAGGATTATATTTATCCTCCTAGAGAAACTTAAGTAGGTATTTATAGTAGTAGTTACTATTTAGTATAGCCCTCTAATAATCACTTATAGAGTCCCTACTTTTAATCTCCTACTTTATCTAGGGATAAACTTTATTCTTACTAGTTAACTAGTTAGTAGCTATACTATTAAGTTCCTGGTTTAAATAAGGGTACTAGTTTAATAAGTTGCTATTATAATCTAAATTAGACTCGTAACTACTTTCCTAAGAAAATAATTACTATAACTAACTTGCCTAGCGATTGCGTAAGAGCATATTGCGTCTATATTTTAGCTTAGATATTATTTAACTAGTAACTTCTTCTTAAGTTAACTCCTTCTAGTATCCTAGCTAATTAAACGCCTAATATAGTATAAAGAATATAGCTACTCTAGTTTTATTATAACCCCTTACTATATAACTAAACCTCTGCTATAAATCTCTAATATTATCTATAATTGGGAAATTTTATTAGACAACTATATAAATATCTAGGATATCTATACCCATTCTAAGAGCAGTTATGGCTACTATAATCCAAATATACAACTACTTACTACGGAAGGTATTATATATTCTATCCTAATTATACTTCGCTATATAAGATATATATACCCTAACTATCTAGTTTATAAAACGTGCTAAGTAGCCCTTCCAGATAAGAGACTCCTTAAGGTACTAAAAGACTGCCGCGATATATCTTCTACCGTTAAGAAATATAATTATTTTTAAGATTTTTAAGGGGTTAAGCTACTGCCTAGAGACTTAACTGCTTAATTAAGTAAGAAGTATAACTACTTATAGTAGTTTATCTTTCCTTTTAGTATTAGAAATACGTAAATTAAGATATCTAGCCGGTTAATAGATATGCGGATAATCTCTAATACACTCAGTTTAGTTCCCTCTAGCTAAAACCTACTATATTTTTTTACTACTTACTCTATCTTAATATTTATAGTTATAGAGTAACTAAAGAAAATAATACTTAATAGAAGAGACCGGCGTAGCTTATAAATTAAAATAAAGTTACTTCGAAACTCCTCCTATTAGTAGAGCATATAATACTTGTTAATAGCTATTAGTCTAACTTAACACTAAAAAAATGGATCTTATAGGATCTTTTAGAATTTAAAAGATATAGCTTACTCTAGCCTAAGTAGTATATAGGTATATATACTATTCTTAATATCCTTAAGTAGTTAAGGGTTTTAGAATTTTGTATCCGCTAATATTAAGCATAGATTTATACTAGGGTATTAATAAATTAACTAACCTATTCTCCCCCTAGCTTACTTAATAGGATAAGCTATATTATAATCTAGCTAGTTAAGACTAAGAAAGTATAAAATATAATACTTTTACTAAAGCTAGTTTTTGCGATAAGTAGAGTATCCCCTATTCTGTAAACTAGTTGGCGAAGCGCCCTAACCTATTAAGTATAGGGATTCTTTCCCCTAAGAAGTTGGTATATAGTATAGGTAAGCATTTCCGTCTAATGCTTAATATTTTAAGGTTTAAACCCATTTAATAGAAGCCTTTAGAGCTATAGGATAGTTAAGGTTAATATATATTTTATTTGGGCAGTATATAACTAGGCCTTAAGAGGAGTTAAAAAGGCTAGAGGAGTTAAAGGGTTATAGCGCAGGTTACTATATTATTGTTAGTAATACCGCTTACTTTAAAGTATTAAGAGAGGATTTATATATGAGTTAGAATAATAAAACGTGTTAAGAAATTTTAACCTATAATTTTAGAACTTTATATTAGCTAAAATATATAAATAAGTATATAGATAAATAAAGCGGCCCTTAAAATATAATTAATTACCTTTTAAAATAGTTAACTAGTAGAGATATATTACTCTTTAATAGCGTCGCGTTTAATTAATAAGTCGGTACCTATACATTTTTGTACTAAAGGCCCTTAGATAACAACTAAGATAGTATTATTAAGTAATCCTAACTAAACCTAATTCTATTACACTAGTAAGGATCTAGTAAAGCTATACTACTTAAGTACTAGCGAGATTTACTGTCTTAGTTGCCGGCTAAATCGCTTACTAAGATAAAAAACACGTTAGGGTTGTGATTTATCTTAGTAAGCGGCTTAGGCGGCAGAGTAAATCTTTACCTTAGCGAGCTTAGACGTGATTTTAATTGGAGCGGATGTTCCTTCGGCCCATTAGCAAGCTGACTTAACATCCACCAAAATCACGTCTGAGAGCCTTTAGTGAGCTTTGTTAAAAGCGTAAGCAAAAATATTAGTTTTCGCGGTTTTATAAGGGGATTCCCTCCACAACGTAATAAAATAAAGTCTTTAGATATTTATAGATATATCTTAGGGGACTACTTTATATATCAAAGGCCTTAGAATTGCATTATCCCCTCCCGAATCTAAGATCAATTTCGTTAAAGTTGAAATTCCCGTTGTTAAAAGCGTAAGCACTTTTATGTACGGCCTATATAGGCCCATATAAAGGTATAAAAAGCCTAGAATTTTATAATCTATAGAGCTAAATCTCCTAAGCAATTTAATATTATTTTTACCCTAAAAGACGTTATGGGGATGTTGATCAATTTTGTTAGGGTTTATAAGTTTTTTTATTAAAAAAGCTTGTGCTTCTATACAAATCTCGCCAAAGTACCTCAGACTAAGAAATCGATCAAATATCCAAAGGAGTTTAGCGCGCCAGCGCAATCGATTTCTTAGTATGAGTCCACTAAGGTAAAGTAAATCTCGCTAGTACTTAACTAGTAACGTTTTAGCCACCTAGTCGAGCCACCCACCCGGTCGAGCCACCCGCCGATCGCGATTTAAATCGCCTCCTTTTTGGTGCATCTACCTTTTCCTATACTACAACCATGGGCTCAACGGCCACCAAATCGCTTGATCTTGATCAAGAAGCTCGAATAACACTTGCGATTTTATGCCTACGAGCCAAACCCGACCAATCCATTCGTCAAATAGCCCGAACTTTTGACGTACCGCGATTAACTCCTAACCACCGTTTCAACGGCCGTTAATTAATTTAATAGTTCTTGCAAGCTTAGCAAAGGCTCTTAGTTATTAAGGAGAACTCCCTAATTAAATGGATTAATATAATAGTAGGCTGGGGGTAGTTACCAAGAATATAATACCTTAAGTCTATAGCTAAAGATATTCTTAAATTAAAAGGGAGTCCTACTAAGCTTGGCTAATATTAGTGTAAAAACTTCCTTTATTGCCACCCGGAACTTGTTACGGCTCGTATAAATGCCTCTAAACCGAAGCTTATAGAATGCTGTATTACAAAGATACTAAGCTAAAGAGAAGGAAAAGGGGTTGCTAGGACCGATGTAAACAAATATATAGGGTGAGCCGCCAAGGCGCTAGCTTTGGGCGGGCTAATCGCAGGTCGGTAGAATATGGCAGAATTTGGCAGGTAACGTGCGATAGCGCCGTTACATTACCCCCCTCTTTAAAGAAAGCCTGCCCTTAGGCTTAGTTAGAAATAGGGTAGCACTAGGCTTATAAACGTGGGATTATAAAATATAAGATAAGGAGATAAAGGGGTCACGAGTACGTCCAGACTAAGTATAAAGGGCGATTGTAGGCTAAGTGGAAGCATTAGGCTAGAAAGAGTAGCTGCTAAAAGTCTTAGCACGGATCTAACTAATTAGACAACTTTAACCGGCGGTCGAAGTTCCTAGACATCTAATATTTTACGGTACTGGCAGAAAACGGCAGAATATGGCAGAATTTAGCAGATAGCTATATTAGGGCTTTAGGGCGTTTTTGTCCCTATGTTCTTCCGGTAACTTATCGTCTTTATTATACTAGTATTCCATCTATTTATCTAGGTACTTTGGGGGTCTAGGTATATTAGTGTATTAGTTATAGAATTCTTTAAGCTTCTGGGGGTAGCCTATAAAGTTCCACATAGGGTACTAGGTTGGGTTAGGATCGTAGCCCTTCCATTAAATATAGTATTTTAGCGTTCCCTATACTATCTTACAGGCCAGTATTTTATTAACCTCCTATTTACTATCACCGTTTACTTAAACTGGTAGGGGAGGCTCGTTCTTTTGTTTAGGTAATAGGTTGTTTATAGCTTTCCGTAACTTATCCGGCGAGAAGATAGGGTAAACCCTAATTAAATCTGGGAGCTTTATCTTGTATAAGTTGCCTATCTTTTTAAAAACCTTATACGGTCCTACCATCTAGTAGTCTAGCTTACGGCTAGGTCGTTTAGTCTTCTAATTCCTTATTATAACCCAGACTATATTACCAGGGGTAAAATTGGGCTCTTAACGGTATTTGTTCGCCTGCTATTCCATTAACCTTTAAGCTTTTTTTAGGTTCTTACAGGCTACCGTCTAGGCCTCCTCCAATTATTTGGCGTACTATTAGGCCTCGGTATAGAATAGCTTCTCTTATATAGTCTGGGGTTCTTCTAGCCTTTTTTAGTTAAAGCTTATACGGGGTAAGTATCCTATTTCTAGCTAAATCGGGGCAAACCCTATAGAGTTATAGGGTAAGGTTGCTTGCGCGTAGTCTATTAAGGGTAGTAGTTTAGACTAGTTATCCTAGAAATAGTTAATAAAGGGCCTAAGCCTCTAGTCTAGGTACTAATTTATAATCTCTGTCTAACCGTCTGTTTAGGGGTAATAAGCCATAGAAAGCTTTAGCTTAATACCTAGGATCCGAGTAAACTCATTCTAAAAGGCCGATATAAACTATGGCCTATAATTAGATATAATAGTATCTAGTAGTCCGTAGATTTGGTAGACGTAATAAATATATAGCCGGGCTGCCTCTTTAGTATTAATGTTTTTATAATAGGGAATTAAGAACGGGCGTTTACTAAAGCGGTTAACTATAACTATAACCATATCGTGTCTGTTATGGTCCCTAGGTAGTTTATAGAAGTCTATAAAGATATGCTGCTAAGGGCGCTCTAGTATTAGGAGTGGCTTAAGTAGTCCTAAGGTCTTATCCCGTGGGATTATAGCTCTCTAGCAGCCTTTACAGTTCCGTATATATTAATTAATATCTATAACTATTCTCGGCTAGTAATAGCGGCAGTTAATAATTTTACGGGTCTTATTCTTGCCAGGGTATATTATAGAGACTTAGCAATAAGCTTCGCGGATTAGTTTGGTTTATAGATTATTAATATTAGGGACTATAAGCCGCTCCTAGTATAGGAGTAATCCTTCCTCTATCTTAAAATCGGGGTTTCCTTTTACGGCTTATTCGCGGAGGGCCCTTAGGGTATTAGCCGTGCGGTTTATAGTTAGGAGGCGGTTAATTAGCCCTATTAGCTTATCTAAGGACTCCTCTATTAGTGCTAGCTCGTTTTACTAAAAGTCTAGCTCCTTAAGGATCCGTAGGTTAAGCTGTTCTAAATAGAGGAGGGCGCGCATCCAATATTAGGTCTTTAGCTTATCCTAGGGTCCTACGTCTTATTCTCTTTAGGTTAGGGTATTAGCCTTAAAGTTTTGCTTACTAGAATAATATATAATCGTAAAGAAGAATTAGGAGAGTATTTTGGCCCACTAGGCCTGTTATTTAGTAAGCTGCTTTATAGTTATAAAGTACTCTAGGGCTTTATAATCTATATATATCTTAATCTAAGAATTTATACCTTTAAGCTCTACGCGCCATTAGGAGAGTAATTAAATAATAGCTAGCATTTCTTTATTATATACTTTGTAGTTATACTTAGCCGGGTCTATTGTCTTTAAGAAAAAAGCTATAGGGTACTATTCGCCGTCTAGATATAACTGTGATAGGATTCCCGCTATAACCCTATTAGAGGCGTCCGTTTTTAGCATTAATTTAAGGTCCGGGTTATAGTAATAAAGGATTAGGGAAGAGATAAGCCAATCCTTTATCTCTTTAAAGGCTTCTATATAGCTATTATTAAAGATAAAAGGCGTATCCTTCCTAGTTAGTTGTATAAGAGGTTTTACCGCAATTCCGTAGTTATAGATAAACCAGTAGTAGAAGTTGCAGAAGTTAAGAAAGGACTGGATTTCTTTTACTATATAAGGGGGCTTCTAGTTACGGATTACCTTTACCTTCTTAGGGTTAACCTTAATTCCTTTTATAGTTATAATAAACCCGAGGTATTTTATACGTTTTACCCCAAACTCGCATTTCTTAATATTAACTTATAAGCCCGCGTTTTATAGTCTCTCTAGGACCTTTTTAATATAAACTTAATGCTTAAGTTCGTTGTCTAAGTATATAAAAATGTTATCTAGGTATACCGTGCAGAATTCGTTAAGGTAATTAAAAAGAATGTTATTTATATACCTTTGGTACATAGCTAGTCCGTTTATTAGTCTAAAAGGAAAAACTTTATATTTATAGGAACTATAATAGGTACGGAATATTATTAAATCTTTAAATATAGGGTCTATCCTAATTTAGTGGAAAGCTTAGCGGATATTAAGTTTAGTAAAGATCTTTGCCTAGCTTAGACGTATAAGGGTCTTATTAATTAAAGGAATAGGATACTGGTCCTTTTAAGTAATAGCGTTTA
>Ga0307515_10010123_pt1 | contig 18109 bp, 6 predicted proteins | sample 17_EM_MG_FD_194513 | JGI IMG/M metagenome (GOLD analysis project Ga0307515, IMG submission 194513) | Populus trichocarpa ectomycorrhiza microbial communities from riparian zone in the Pacific Northwest, United States - 17_EM | ecosystem: Host-associated > Plants > Roots > Unclassified | place... | reverse complement strand
TCCACCTAGGAGTTTGAGTTAGTTACAGTTTTACTATTAGAGGTATTTAAGGGTCCTATAGCTGCTTTACTAACTACTACACTTCTTAGCATAGTAGTAGGGGTGTTAAGTAATTCTAGTAGGTTTCTATAGAGGTTCTAATCTATATATATCCAGTTCTTTAGGTTATATTATATATATCTTTTTAATTCCATCCTATTCTTAGGGTCTTATTCTATTCTTATTATTTTAGTAATATCCTTTAGGTCTGTTTCTATATCCTTGTCCTCTTTATAGTCCGTAAATATATTTAAGTTCCTTCTTAAAAAGAAAGGGTAGTTAAGCTTTAGATAATATTAGCGACTTAGTTAATTAAGGCATAAGTACGGCAAGAGGGACGCGCAAGCGTATATAAATAGTAGTCTATAAACAAGGATCTAAAGCTAGAGAAAGGAAATAAGACGGAAGGTAGCGCCGCTTAACGTTATATATAATCCTCTAGTTACGTAACGGCAATGATCTAAAACTGTATAAAACTATCTATAATTATCCGCCACAATCCACCAATATCTACTAGCTATAATCCACTAGTTTCCACCAGCGCCGTAATATAGCGTATACTTAGCCTATATATAGTAACCCCTATAAATAGACCTTTAGAAATTAAGGAGCTTGCTTTTTATAGAGCTAAAAGAACTACTTTACTAAGGGCTATTAGATAAAGGTAAAAATAGACAAGGTTTTATTAATCTAGGAGAATAGTATAGTGTTAAAAAAAAAGAGAAACCTTAAAGAAAGACTTCTCTCTAGGGTTAAAAGGGATTAATATATTATATATTAATCTAGGTCAGCTAGTTAGTAAAAGGAGCTACACTATCCCTTATACTTTATTCCGTAATAAATATTAAGTTTTAACCTCTACTTTAGCTAACTCTAAGGTAAATACTCTTACCTTAATAGATACCTAGTACTGTGACGGTACTAGGGCGCGTTACCTACTAAATTCTACTATACATCTGTTATATTCTACCGACCCTAACTTCTACTAACTAATTAGGATTTTCTACCCTCGGGATAGAAAATTGCTATTAGCTCGCTTACTACTAGCGCCTTAGCAATCCCTTTATATTTGCGTTAACCCCTAAGGGCCTTCCTTTTCTTTTTCTTTTCTTTAGCTTAGTATTTTTATATAGTAGTAATCTATAAGCTTTATCTTAGAGGCATTTATATAAGCCCGTTATATTATACTAAGCTCTCCCTATACTGCCTAGAAAGCCTTAAAAACATCCCACTCTAAAAGGACCTTTATCCGTAACGATACGTTAATACGTTATATTTTAGATAATAAAAGTTACTCTCCCTATACTGCTTAGAAAGGCCCTCTAAAATATTTTACTTTATAGGCTAGACTGTACTTAACCTATATACCTAAAAGAAACCTAGACTTAATACCGAATTATATAATTTTAATAAACTCTAGAAGGCTAATAATAGCACCTAAAGTAAGCTTATTTAAGAGAACTGCTATTACCTAAAAGGAACTTAAGATTTAGTTAGGATTATAAATTAAAGACAATAATAACGCTATAGACGTATGCAAGTAGATTTATACCCTTACGGCTAGCTAGAAAGCTAATTATCTTAAAGTAAAAAATATATAAAAGGCCCTATAAGAGATTCTAGAAGCCTTATAGCCCTATAAAATAGCTTAGCTTCCCCCTTTTAAAGCCCTAGCTAACCTATTTACTCTATTAAATATAATATATTAGAGAGTATAGATATAATAATAAAGTAATTAAAATCTATTAAGCTCTCTAACTTCTAACTACTATCTAATAGAATAGACCTTACCTTTAAGAATTAGAGGATTTAAGTAAAAAGAAAACTCCGCATTAATAATAACCACTTCCTCTCTAAAGCAGCTAAAATGCTCTACCTTTTTAGTTAAACTACTAAAAGTGCCTAGTATTACCTTTAAGCCAAGTTTAAGGACAACTTTTCTACCTAGTTTATATCTATTAGTAAGATACTATAATATTTAGCTATTATTTATATTAACTTAAATAAAGTATAAAATACCTAGTATAACTATAATCGCCCAATAATAAAACCGAACTAACCCTTTACTAAATTTTAGATTTAATTCCTATATCTTATAGGAGAAGGCTAGGTTCCCCTTAAAAATTACTAATTATACCTATATAATAAACTAATAATTAGGCTATAAGAGAAGATTACTGTAATCTTAAACAACCTACTAACCTATAAAAGACTTACGGCCTACTACTTATTATTAGATTTAGAACTAAAGCGAATTAATATCCGCTCTAATTAATAAAAATATGTCTATAATAATTAAAACTTATTAGCCATACCTATAGAAGTTAGAGTAGGAAGATAAGCTATAACTACTCTTGCGCTAAAAGTAGTTATAACTATAAACCTATAAGCTTTGCCTAACCTATTATATACCACGCCTTTAACTAATACTTGCCGTAATACTCTAATTAACCCTACTACGGTTATATACTACAGCTATAGAAAGGATAGTTACTTTACCTCATCTTACCTAGAGCTAAAAATATATAGGTAATATTAAGGAAATAGAGAAAGAAGAAGCGTTTAATAAGTTAAAAAAAAGAACCTTAGGGGAAAACTCCTTTCTAGGGTACCCTATTGATTTTAAAAGGATTAACCTAAGTTAGATAATAGGTAGTAAATACTTTATAACCCTATATATAGTATCGTAAAATAGATATAGAGTTAATACTACTACCCTTATTAATACTAGAGTAAATAGCTTTACCTTTAAAAATACCATATATATAATCAATATTACTAAGTTTCTAAGTATAAAAGCTACCTAACTAGAGAAACCTATTCTAATAAAAGGCTATAGTAGTTAAGCCGGTAAGATAGTTACCTATATTTTAAAGTTATATATCTCTCTTAATAGACAATATTAATATAGTATTCCCTTTTATATTTTAGACCTAAGGTCCTATAATATAATCCTTAGCTAAAAGTTAATATTCTACTTTAATATTTAGTTAAATATATAATAAAGACGGTTTATCTAGCTAGAGGACAGATTAAAGTTGCTCTTCTTTACTAGAGAAATCCAAACTAATTACTAGATACTAGCTATAAAGGCTAACGCTACCTACTAGCAGAATGTTAGGGACCGCGATATAGCCTTTACCTAAGAAGACGCCTATTAAAAGGCTAGAAGAAACTCCCACACACCAATAAAAATACTCTTTTAAGGCGCTATAGTTAAAGAGGACTCTACTTGTAGAAGTAGGACGGATAGTAATATAGAAGACTTTTAAATTATAGAAATTTAACTAATATAAAAGAGAACCCACTAATAGAATATAAGAGATGGCCTTAGGAAGATATAATAGGAGCTAAAAAAAGAGATAATATAATTAATACTCTAGAACCTAAAGTTATAACCCCCCCTAAAACTACGCGACACCCCTATAGTAGATATTACTATAATTAGTGCTATAGAGTTCTACTTTAATATATACCAGTAAGATAATAGAGTCTTTATAACTAGCTTATATAAAATTAACTAAATTCTTAATAAAAGAGAAAAAGGACTATCTAAAGAAACTAATAAGGAGCTAGTGAAGCGCCTTTTTTCTACTATCTACTTAGAATATAAGGACGGATGCTTAAAGACGGCCTTTAACTAGCTACCCCTTTACTAACCTAATAACTATCCCTTAACCCGCTGAAATTCGTCCATTCATTATCGATAAGAATTAGCCAATTAGATCAACGTAATCGGCTATACGCGTTGTTTGGATTTATGTGTTCTGCACGGACTACATACTCTATAGACGCCAGCGGGTTAAGGGATAAGATCCAATTAAAGGCAAATAACTTCCTAGGCTATAGCCCCCTTTACTAATAAACTATTAATAAACTTAAAGTAATAAAGTAATACCGAATTAATAATTTTAATAAAGGGGTTATCGAGCTACGCCAAGCCCCTTTTACTTCCCCTATTTTATTTATAAAAAAACTTAATAGCGGCCTTTATTTTTATATTAACTATTAAAAGCTAAACACTATTACTTAAAAGGACTGATACTTTATCCTATTAATTAATAAGACCTTTATACGCCTAAGTTGGGCAAAAATCTTTATAAAGCTTAATATCCGTTAAGCTTTTTATTAAATTTATATAAACCCTATAGCTAAAGACTTAATAATACTCTATGCCTATTATAGGTCCTATAACTATAAAGACCTTTTTTCAGATTAATAAACGGGCCGATTATATACTAAAGGTATATAAATAACGTCTTTTTTAACTACCTTAATAAATTCTATACGGCCTACCTAGACAATATTCTTATATACTTAGACAATAAATTTAAGTATTAAGTCTATATTAAAAAGGTCCTAAAGAGGCTATAAAATATAGGCTTATAAATAGATATTAAGAGATATAAATTTAGAGTAAAACGTATAAAGTATCTTAGGTTTATTGTTACTATAAAAGGAATTAAGGTTATTCCTAAGAAGGTTAAAGTAATTTATAACTAGAAATCCCCTTATACTATAAAGGGGATCTAGTTCTTCCTTAGCTTTTATAACTTCTATCGCCGGTTTATCTATAAATATAGACAGCCTTGAGGAATTTATATACGAGCGAAAGATCCTGCTTGCTCATACAGTGACATATTATTCGTGACAGAGCCCAGCATAATTCCAAAATTTAACTCTGACCTTCTTCCCTGGAGTCCCTACAATCTCCGTCCTCATAAACTGTACTCTCTCGTCGTGTCCTTCACCGTCTCCTGGCCTTGCAATTTCTACTCTCTCCAACCTCTCGAATCTTTGCAAAATTCTACAGACTGTAAACCAGATCTCCCTTAAGGCAAACTGCTGCCCAACACAGATCCTTGGACCACCATTAAATGGGATATACGTCCACGGTTTTGGTGCCCAGGTTTCCCAACGCTCAGGCGAGAATTGATCAACTGGCGCGAAAGATGGGGATGGAGATGGGTAGATATCTGCACGTCGGTGAAGCACGAGAGTTGAAAAAACAACAGAGTCTCCTTTCTGAATATAGAGTGGTTGAGGAGAGGTAGATGTGGCGATGGTGGTGTCAGATAGGGCGGAGCGGATATTGAAAGGAACTGGCGGGTACATACGAAGGATCTCATTGACGGTATGATGGAGATAAATCATCTTTTTGAGGTCTTCTAATCTCGGGGGTTTGTTGCAGTCATCTCCAAGTACAGACATGATCTCAGAGCGCAATTTTCGGACGACGGAGGAGTGGCCAGCTAGTTCGTAGAAAAGCCAGGAGAGTGTAGCAGCAGTCGTGTCCCGTCCTGCAAAAAGAAGATTGACCAGCTCATCGCGGATCTTCTTGGGGCTGCGTGTTGAGCGAGCCAATGCATGGAGAAAGGTATATTCTTTCGAGGACGTGCTGGAGACCTTTTCAAGCTCTTCTGGACTGAGGTTGAGCGTACGGGAGACAAATGGTTTTATGAGAGAATTGATGACAATAAGACCTTTTAAATAGGTCCCGCGAGGAATAACTCGATGCAGAGGACTATACAGCAGGATACGTTAAATCGGAGTCAAATGGGAGGTCGGTAATAGGGTTGTACATACCCTAATCTTGCAATCACGGCTTGTACTCCCTGCACCTCACTAATTGCATTGGCAAACTCGACTTGAGGGTTTTCCAAACTGCCAACGGTCTTGCCAAACATAAAATCTGTTGACACATCCAGCGTATATTGGAATAACAGTTGTTGAAGCTCAGTTGTTTCTCCCTTTCCGTTAATTAGACTCAGAAGTTTCTGAGTATGTCTCTCAAACACTTCCAAATCTCCGATCCGTTGGTTCACAAACAGTGGCCGGATCAGCTGACGGCTGTCATGCCACTCCTTCCCATCAGTAGTAAAAACGCTGTCCCCGAGGAAGTCATGAAATTGCCTATTAAAAGTTTCCCCTTTGCCGAAGTCATTGAACTGGGTGGCAAGCACAGCTTTTATGATTTCATGGTCGGCTGTAAGGATATATCGTCTAGAGCCAATCTTAGTCTCAACAGTGTAGGGTGAATCCACTGTTCCATAGGCGGCGAACAGCGAGCGCCAGAGGTCAAAAGATCGCTGCTTTCTAGCCGCCGTGATAGACTTATAAATAAACGCAAGACCTGCTCTACTGGTTAGCCTTGAAGACTGTTAAGATATTAATGGGATCTACCGAAGGGCAGGTATGTTCGTATCTTCGGAGCGTAACGACTTCCTAGTGCCTTCACGCGAAACCTGACCCGGACAGTTCTAAACCATGAGAATAGAATGAGCCAAATAAGAGCAAAGGCCAGCCATAGGGGTTGAAATGAGACCCTAAGGATTATATCCAGCATATTTATATCTGACTACAGGGATGAATGGGTGAAAAGCGCAAAATAAATAGAGAACAAAGGAGGATTTGCGCAGATGCGGGTACTGTTAATTAAGCAATCTGTCGACCTATGGAACCCTAGAAGCCGCACCAGTCCTTGGTCAAACGACTGATGTTTGAAACTCTAGCCGATGAACTAAATAAGTCGTAGGTCAGACGAAGCTGACGACGACTTTTTGATGTATATATAGTCTCATTTTCTTTATAGATCAATCGACACACGACTTCGTCCGACACAGCCCCAGAAGTGAAAGTTGAGAGTGACTGCCAGTGTGACCAACAGGTAGCGTCGCAGGCAGCGAGCTGCTGATGCAAGCAGTCAGTCAGCGTATATTTATGCAGCGTGCTGACGGCTCGCTGCATAGGCGATAAGGAAAGATCAATTTGGTGGTGTCTTAAAGCCATTAGAAATAAGCATGCACGCCGCAAAAAAACAGAAATAAACCACAAATAGGACAGGGATAGGCGTTAGGATTACTTATGACTTTCTTTCGATTTTTTGTAGCGTTTTTCTACCGTTTTCTCACTACCTAATAGTTGTTACTAACTTAGTATTTTACTTGTAAACTCCCAGTATAGTGATTTATCAATTACTACGATATAGCTACTAACACATATTAAGCTGCCTAGAAAGGATTTATATATATAGCACTATAGCACTATAGCCTAGAGGCTGCATGCGCAGCATTGTACGTAGTATAATACCATGGATATAAAAAAATTAAATGGAAAAATGGAAAAATGGAAAAAGCCGATGGCTCGTGCACGGTTTCCTACCCTAAAATATAATGTGACGCGAGACATTATGCCGGCATACGGCTCGTTCCGGATTATTTCTGCTTTATACCGGAATAGATCGTCTTTAAAGAGAAAAAAGTTATGTATTGGTTTTATCGTCTTTATTCCGGACTAATTACGTTATTTCAGAAAAGATTCAATATTATATTAAATCTTAAAGCTATATAAAGTAGAGCTTTTTAGTAGATTTTAGCTATTTCTATAAGCAGATTTAGAAAATATAAGGTAGTAGATAGTTATAAATAATAGTTAATATATAATTTAGTTAATTTTAGGCGTAAAATAAATAGTAATATATTCTATATATTATAATTAAATATCTAGTAAAGTATAATCGCGATATTTAGTATAAAAATATAAGATATAATAAGGCTTTATAAATTAAATTTTACTACCCCCTCTAACTACTATAACACTATTAAAATCCATCCAAACTAGATTATACTACGATTAGTAAGTATATTTAAAAGCTTTTCTACGTTATAGATATAGCTTATAAGTAGTAGAAGCTAATTAAATTAGGGGTAATTAATTACGTTCCTTAATACTAAAAATTAAAAATCTTATAAAAATCTAGTCTTACTAGGATCTCTTAAAAACCAGGCCTTTTAAGGGTTTACTTATAGACTAATTACTTAGTTAGGTTTAGCGTAATCGCGATTTACACTTCTCTTAACTACGCTAACCTTGTTCGCTCTATAGTCTTCCTTATCTTAGTCTTACATAGCCTTTATAGTAGACTTAATAATTATTATTAACTCTATTTATTGCCTAATTCGGCCCCTCTTTTAGGTATATATAGGCTTCTACCTTCTATATATAGAAAAAAAACCCTAATAGAGGGAAAACCTAAATATATCCTTTTAGCTAATCTTATACACTCTACCTTCGCCTAGCCTATATATCTTTATAATAAGTCTGCCTTATATACTATGCTTTTAAAGTATTTTAAAAGATAAAGGAGGAGGTAGTAAAAGGGTTTAGTAATTTACCTACATACTGCCTTTAACTAGATATGGGTATTTAGTCACTAAGGGGCTAGAAGAGGGCGTATCTATAGGTATCCTCCTATTAGATCTTACTTGCTATTTAGAACTGCTAAAGGACTCCTTAATCTATAAGCTATTATACTACTATATATAGACCTCTACTTATAAAAAGTATTTAGGTAATATAATTTATACCTACCCTAGTAAATAGCCAGTCTTTTACCGTGTAGTAGTTATAAAAGAGTGGTATATAGCGCATTAACTATATAGGCTAACCGCACGTATAATATAGTATAGTATTTAGAATATAGATACTTATTAGCTATACGTTTAGTCCTAAAATCTCTATCTATAGTAGAAAGGTAAGGATAGATTCTACCTTTATCTATCCTTTATATAGGGAGAGTTAGTATTATCTATAGGGTATCCTATATAACTGCTCTCTATACTTTTACCGCCTTCTTCTAGTATTGCTTTTACTCGCTATCTATCTATCTTGCAATGTATATAATAGGTTTCTATTTATACTAATAGCCTTATAGCCTTTATTATTATAGTAGTACTCTATTAGTATAATGCTGGGTCTCTACTTAATATTATAGTAGTTTTTTTATTTTCTATTATCTTTCTACCGCTTATAGGTAGAAGGATTCTTAGCTTATATACTTAAACACATTACCCCTTTATTAGGCCTTTGCTCCTTATATAGATTTTAATATTTAGTGTATATCTTTCCCTACTAGGTAGTCTTACATCATAACTGCTCTCTATATAGCAATTATATCTATATATATATCTAATAGTAGTAGTACTACTCCTTAGTTTAGTGCGGTATATAGTATTCTCTTATAGGCCCCTATAATCCTATAGAGGTATTAGTTTAATAGCTTAGCTAGTAGCGTTAGGGAGCTTTTTACTAGTAGCTTACTATTTAGACTTAGACCCTAGATCTAGGCGCCCTATAGTACTATTAGCCTTACTACTACTATATATTCGTATACATCTAAATAAAGGCCCCTAGGTTAAGACTACGATTTATAATGCAATTACAAATACTATAACTCTTTAGTAAGTCGCCTATATAATATATACGTTCTAGTTTAATTTAGCGTCTACCTAAACCCCTAGAACCTTAAAGGTGGCTTCTAGTTTTGCTTCGCGGCCCTAGATACCTACTATTAGTACTAAGTCGTTATTTACCATTCTTTTCTTTATAAAGTAGATAACCTAATATTTATCTAGTACAAATTTAGCGCTATATTATTTTGCCTATATAATGCACCTATTATACGCCTAGTTTAGCCTAGTATGGTTTTTTGTTACTATATTTCCCTATATAATTAGGTTTATATTACTTATAAATCCTAAAACTACTATTTCTTAGTTGCTTTTAAATATCTTAAATAGCTTAGATATAAAGAATAGGGATAATCTCTATAGGATATTCGCCTTTATATATTTAAAATAAAGAGAAAGTTAGTAATTAGAGGGAGGTATAATTATAATATAAACTAACCCTTTCTCTATATAATAAGAATAAGGACTTATAATTTTACTAAGTAAGAGAATAACAGTAACTAAATAAGTATAGCGTTATAAATATAATTATAAAGGTTATTTAGATATTATAAGTTATAAAGGTTACTAAATTAAAATGTAATATACTCTACTTCTAATTAAGGACTTAGAGATTAGAGGGGGATAGCATTATAGACCTTATAATAGTAGTAGTATAACTACTTAGAGGAGACTTAGATAAGTTAGCTATTACAGTACTAGACGCCTTAAAGCTAGTAAAACTATCCCTTAAGATAATAGGGTCCTTTGCCAAGGTCACTTATATCTATAACTAGATTTAATTAAATATTTATATTTAACCTAGCTTTTCCAATTAGTTAATTCTTATCGATAACCTAAGGACTAAAATTGCCGTGTTAAGGGATAAGACGAAAGCTAGACAAGTTATATAGTTAGCATATAGTTAATATATTAACGTACTAAATATACTTAGGTACTAAAGGGATTTCTTAGGAGTATAGTTATATATTTAATAATCCACGTTCCCTATTATAGACCGTTTTCTCTTAATAGTAAATCTTAGAATTAATTAAAGTTAATTATATTATTTGTTTATCTATATACCTAGCTTATTAACAAGTCTACCATGGTGTTTCCTACAAGGCTTCGTTATACTTATAAATATTTACCTACTCCTCTTACTAATAGGTTAGTTAAGGTGGATCTATAACTAGGTAATATTAATATTAATATATATACATCAGGAGAGGTGTGTGGCTTCCTGTTAGTCCTGTCCGGAACATGGCGGAGACCCGACAGCACTGACCGTCCGATCGGGATTCTGACAGGCCCTCAGGAACTGGAGTGTGAGGGTGACACCTGATGACGTCTTCCATGTTAGCGGATACTTAATAAAGGGCATTGGCGCAGATAGTGACATCCTTTGTCTGACCGATATGCATGCAAAACGATTACTGAGCAGTGTAGAATTGACAAAATCTCTTGGCCAAGTAAATGTTACCGGTTTACCGCCTTTAGGATAAATTGATGCCTTTACGCAAAGTTTAGAGATTGGCTTGGGATAAAAAATTTCTTCAGATTTTGCAGCTCATATCCGCCAGTGTGCAAGCAACCCAACAATCACCGAATAGCGGAGTCGCTCCCCGAAATTTAATTCTTCGGCTTGGTTCCTTGCACGCCAATTCCATTTTGAAGCCGCTATGGGGAATTCTTCGGCTTCGAAAGGATTAGGCACACATCCCAAACTTGAAACGATTATACCAGTGAAAGATTGGAGTGGGCCATATGACAAAGAAAACCCTTACAACTGGACAAATGCAAGAAAGATATACCACACGGCTGTTCCTTCAGCTTTTGCATTCGTAGTGTTAGATATTTCCACTATTGAAGATTGAGCTTTCCGTAGCTTATACTCTTCTATAGAACCATCGCTTCTTCCATATACATACCAGGCATAGAGCTGATCAGGCAGCAATTTCATGTCTCTATGACAATTGCTCTTCTTCCCTACTCTTTCTATGTTTTCGGCCAAGCTTGGGGTCCGGTCCTTGCGGCGCCGCTGAGCGAGACATTCGGGCGTCGCGGAACTTATGCCCCATATCTTTTCCTCTTTGCCCTATTTACCCTAGGTGCAGGCCTGTCCCAGAGTATAGCAGCAATAACAATTTGCAGATTTCTTGCTGGGGTCTTTGGAAGTCCTGTCCTGAGTGTCTCTGCAGGCACAATCGCAGATATCTGGGTGCCACAAGATCGAGCTATTCCAATGGCCTTTCTCGTACTAATTCCATTCCTTGGTCCCTCCTTTGGGTGAGTGGAGCAACTACAAACAAATTTCATAAGGAGAGCCCACCTCTGATTTACGCAATTCTAGACCTCTTATCAGTGGCTTCACAGTTCCGGCAAAAGGCTGGCGCTGGACGCAATGGATACTTCTCTTTATTGCTATTGCCGTCAGTCTCTTCGCAATTGGCATGAGAGAAACTTACAAAAAGGTGTTACTAAACCGCCGAGCAAAAAAACTCGGGGTTCCTGGACCAGACGGCTTTCAGCTCTCGCTATCTCGGAGGATGAATCTTTTGCTGACGTCGACTCTATTCCGGCCCTGGAATATGTTCTTCACAGAAATCATTGTAGGAACGTTTGCTTTTTATATCGGTTTCAACTTCGCCATTTATTATTCACTCTTCGCTGCCCTGCCTTATATTTTCATTAAAACTTACGATTTTGATCTTGGATCCCAAGGCCTCGTATTCCTCGGTCTTGCCGTCGGTAATGTGCTCGCGTTCATGCTCGTAGTAGTCTTCAGCCGGATTTCTTATAGAAATATGGTCCAAGCTATTAACGCTGGCAAGGCAATCAACCCTCCTCCAGAAAAGCGCTTGTTACTAGCTCTGATCGGAAGTATCTTTGTCCCGGTTGGGCTTTTCTGGTGCGGTTGGTCCGCGCGACCAAGTGTGCACTGGATTGTATCCATAGTTGGCTCCGCTATTTTTGCGTTTGGAAATTTTCTCGTATTCGTAAGTTATCTTGCCCAATTTTCGCTGGTCTCCCATGTCCTGGCGAATGCCGGCAGTGAATATCTTGTTTAATAAATTGATGTATAAGCTTATCATAGATGTCGTATGCCATTTACGTTATTGATGTTTATGGGCCAAGCGTGGGCGCCTCCGCAACAGCAACTGTGGCTATGGTTCGCAGCCTTCTTGGAGCCGCATTTCCATTATTTACGATCCAAAGTAGGTCTCCTCTCTCCTTGTTCTCTTTTGTCTGTCTATTATTTTGGAAAGTTTCTGAGTTGTGCTAGTGTACGAGTGTCTGGGAATTGCTTGGGCGACAAGCTTACTTGCATTTATTGTCCTCGCACTCACCCCCGTTCCGTGGATTCTTTATCGATTTGGCCCAGTAATTAGGTCTAGAAGTCAATATATCTCGTGATGGGGTTAGAGAGTATAGATCGTATTTTCTTATCCTAGCCTAGAGTCAATGTTAGGAGAAGTATGGGAAGCAGATACTGCGTTGGATGTGGGATCTCCGTCTGCATGTTGAGTCAACAGAATGTCCCTGCAGACAATACGGCGGTGAGGCAGGGTTACGAGAACCTCGGATTAATTGAAGCATTCAACGAAATAATTCACCGATAACCCGCAATCTCCCACATCTTGACTACAGCTGCATGAGACACCTTCCCGTATTAGTCTCAGGCCTCCGGGCGTACCGGGCCCCTAGCACAGTTACTGTGTTTTCGGAAATATCGGAGACTCGCGTAGAGCTTACTGTTGGTTGCAAAATATCGGGAACTCGCTACGACGCGCGCATCCACCGGGCAGTCTCCGGGCAGGACCATCCCACAGAACCAGATTACTTAGCAATTAGTAAGCTCGCACGGGCCACTATCGCCAACACCTAATAGAATTTTGAATAACAAAGCACTATTTACATATGTAATACTCCAATATTCGGCCGTCTATTTCAACAGGATCCTTTCCCTTTTTATTACCACGCGTACGCTTGGCCTTGGGGGACCTAATAGCAAGTGCGCTAGCTTTATAAGCCTCATACGCGTCTATAGAAGCTCCCTGTCGCGATCGCTTTAATTTTAACGGAATGCCAACCTCTTTTGGCTTAGGATTACTAGGACCCTCGTCAGTATTACTTAAGATTAATGTAAAATTACCACAAGCTAATTAAGTATAGGTCCTTTAAGCTCTAGTGCGCGCTACTCTACCAGATTAATAGAGTAGGAGAAGTGGCGGCTCTTAATAATTATCAGGTACCGAATGGGCCGCGATAGGCTCCTTCTTACTAATATTTTAGTGAGGATCATCCAATATAGTACCTTAGAGTACTTCCGCGTTATTAAGCCACAAGTTATTATCGTCCCCCGCCTCTAAAATAACCACCTCGTCCTCCAACCCCCTTAAAACTTCGTTATATAGCACCGACGGCTTATTAAACGGTTACTGCTCATCCTCCTTAATATCCATATCTACTTCGTCGGCTAGTTCTTTATTTTAAATTAGAAATTGGCTAAGATCTACGCCGCCGCTTAGTTAAGTAAGCATAAGCCAACTTCTAGACTCTGCCTGCTTCTTCTGCTTCTGGGCCTCCTCCTACCTTTCCTTTTAGAGCTTTTATACAGCGACGTCGGCAGCACATTTAGCAATCTCAGCGCTTGTTTTACCCCGCTAGTTGGCCTTACCATACTTCTTTTTAGGTAGTGGCTGCTAGTAAGCCTTTGGAGGAACCTTAAATAGAGCGCCCTCAGGTAGCAATCGAAGCTCTGCCTGTCTAGTTAAAATAGCCATTTAAGCCACCTTAAAGTCTTTAAATTTATTAGTAAGCTCGCCTATTTCTTTAGTAGGAAGGTCCTTAATAATATTAAGGAGGCGGAGAACCGATAGCCGGATCCTAGTAAGAGCTTCCAGGTACTCTGGCAGAGGGTTACCCTAGAACGCCATATCCTTAATATATCGCGGCTGCCAATCTAGAGCGGCAATTAGCTTTATTGCGATATACTAGCAAGGGTAGATTAATGCCGGTAAGATAGGAAGCCTCTGTATTAAGTACTAAATAAGTATATGGCGGTAGGGGAGGCCATATTAGTAGGGGTCCTCGCAATCGCAGTTGTCTTGCTTCCACTTCCAATCTACCTAGTCCTGCTTTTCCTCATTCGTCGAAGCTCTTGCACCACGCATGGAGTTAAAAATTCGCTTAAGCGCGTAGTGTGTTACTATACCGTTAATCTACGTAAAGTGGTGCTGAAAGAGATCTAGGGTAATAGTTCGGGGGAGGGACGTTTTAGACGTATATTCGGATTTAATCAATTCCTTACATAATATCGAAATCCACCTCTTTAGCTTAATTATAGTATCCTTAAGGCTTAATTAATAATTGGTAAAGCATTTTAATCCTCCATTAATACCCTCGCCTTATTAGCTTGCCGCTGCACCTAAATTTAAAAGGTATTTGGTAAGGGAGTAAGCGGTTAAGGAAAAGTTAACGTTAAAATAAGGTTTTTAAGCTGGGAGCAGATTCTTAAAGGCATCCTAAAAATAAGCTTTACTATAGGCCGGCCTATAGTAAAACTTATTTCTAGGATGCCCTTAAGCATCCTACTCCCCGGCTTAAAATAAAACTTATTTAATATAGCAGGTAATTATCTGGCTCTCCTTTTTAACGTATATAGTCTGAAACTACACCTTATCGCATAGGTATAGCTTATCTAGGACTGCCTTTTAATTAGCTTTAAGCTCTACTACCGTTTTGGATTTTAGGTAGGGCCAAAATAGTTCCTTTACTACCTTCCTCTCTTCCGCTAAGTAGCCATGCGGCCTCTTGGCCTTTATCTAGATCCCCTTATTAATCCGCTTCTTTATTGCCTTTACAGCGTGCCACTGGCAGTACTAGAGAACAACTATAATTAACTGCCCTACCAATAAGGCGGCTGTAAGGCCCTTACCAAAATCGGCAATAATAACTTTAGGTGGCCGTTTCCAAAGCTTCTGCTAAGCAGACTCTAGTAAGAAGGTCCAATCTAGTTAAGACTCGCTCTTAATAAATAACTACATTACTAAAAAAGAGGACCCCGTATTAGTAACGCTAGTAATAATAGCCAATAAGAGCTTAGATTGATTGGTATTAAATATAGCATCTATTTAGCAGCCAAAGTCGGTAATAAACCTTTGCGCTAAATCTACCTAGATAGGAAGCTAGAATATAAGCTGCTAGAGACTCCGGGAAATTAGACGACCTAATTCTAGATTAATTATATAGGTATATTAAGACCGGTACTTAAATCTATGCTAGTAGAGAAGCAGCTTAAGCGCGCTAAGCGCTCGCGGCTGGCCCTTAGCTCCACTAGGAAGGCCGCTTAATAATCGCGTTAAGGTATAGTATTTCTTCTTGCTTATATATAGCTCCCGGGTAGAAAGCTAACGCTATGTAGTAAGATAGGTCTTTTATGTTGCCCTAAGAGCGTAGGCTTCTGCGGCTACCTCTTTAGCCTCTAGTAGTTAATCCTAGTGGCTAATATAAGTAAGAGAATTAGCAATAAAGTTATGCGTAAGGGCCTCTAAATTATCTAGATCGGCATACTTAGCGCAGGTAAGAGTCGCCACCTACCCGTATACTAAGCCTATATACTTAACGAGCTATTTTTAGACCACCTAAATACTCCAGCCGCACCTTATCTAGTGCACCTTAGTGGCCTCTCACTAACAGTTACTATTTTTACCGCAAAAGTTGTCCAATTTGCGGTAGTTTCGGGTGTGCTCGCTATAGTGCTTATAGACAAAAATAGTGCGCGGCCGTAAAGTGTCTGGGCTAGATACTAACAATTTAATAATAAAGAAACCTTTAGAGAATGCATAGTCCTAATATCGATTAAATGCGGCGTTAATATCCTTAAAATTTTCACCCTTATATAGCTCTAAAAGGTATTAGGCTAGCATTAAGTCAACTACCTTTTTTACTACCGGTATTAGATCCGGGTGTAACCAGGGGTTCGGCTTCCACTCTAGACGCTTAATTTTAACTTCTGGCAACGGCGATTAAAGCCATAGTAGAAGAGGACTCGCAGTATAGTGTTCTGAGGCAGTGGAAGCAGCCTAACGTTTATAGTGGGTAGGGGGTGGTGTTCTAGGTAGTAGTAGAGTAGGAAAAGGCTCCTCCGTAGAAGCCTGTATATCTGCTTAAGATACTGCCGGACGGTTCTGTATTATAAACCAGGGCCTACGGAGCCATAAAGGACCTTAAGTAACCTCGTGTAAGGGAGTAGGGACGGCTTAATAAGGTAGTGGTGTATTAAAGAGCTTAATTAGATTACTCTGTCGGTCGCCAAGTTTTCGAAAAAGGGCAGCAGAAGGAGCACCCAAGGGAGCGTCCGCAGTAGCGACAGCTGGATAGGCCCACCTAGTCTGTAGGAGCTTATTAAGGTTAGGAAGGGACGAATTAATATTAAATAAAGAGCTATTAGCTATATTATATAGTAGGAAGTCAATATAGGCTTAGAAGGGATATATTTAGTATATAATAATCCTTAAAAATTAACTATTCTACACTCCGACTTCGGCCTTTAAATTTTCACCCCATACTAAGATATTCTTTATAAGCTATTTAAGGCTTATTATTAACACACTAGACTATCGATCTATTACCTTAAATAAGCATATATACTCTATGGTTGGTGGAATATTAAGTTATTTAGATTATAGTAGACGCTAGCTTTTTTGAAGTTGTTTATGCGCTGGCGATAGTGGCCCGTGCGAGCTTACTAATTGCTAAGTAATCTAGTTCTGTGGGATGGTCCTGCCCGGAGACTGCCCGCGCATCCACCCCACTATTAAAACAATATACCCCCTATAACCCTACCAATCTAACTCTAATATATATATATAAGGGCTTATTTTATGGCTCTATTTTAAAGCCATAAAATAAAGTTTTATTTATATAATTTGAAGACAAATTGGTGGAGCTATAGGAGGTGCTCGTTTTTGGTTACCTCAGAAGCTCAGACCAAGAAATCGATTGTGCGGATATAGGAATATCCGCACCGTCCGCTAAGCTGATTTAGGACGGCAATCGTTTTCGTGGTCTGAGAGACTTTGGCGAGATTTGTAGGAAAACCTAAACACGGTTTATATAAGAAGACCTTATTAACTTTAACAAAATTAATCTACCCTCCCACAATACCTATTGACATAAAAATTACACCAAATTATGGGGAAAAGCCTACTCTATAAGTTATGAGATCTTTAGCTCCTTATACGCGCGCGACGTTAAGAGGAATTCGTCGTCGCAGAGGCCCCAATTCTACCTCTGCACCACCGAGCCGCTCAGTAAACACCAACGCTGAACGCTTACGCTCACGCCCACGCCGCCAGCCCTCTGCGTAGAGCTGTGGGGCTTTGCGAGAGCTCTGCAGAACGAAGCTTAGGGGGAGACCTGCACGGAGCTCTGCACAGAGCTCTACCAAAGCTCCGCACGAAGCTCCGCTCGAAGCTCTGCTCGAAGCTCTGCTCGAAGCTCGAAGCTTTGCACGAAGCTCTGCACGAAGCTCTGCATGGAGCTCTGCACGAAGCTCTACTAAAGCTCTACTAAAGCTCTACTAAAGCTCTATATAAGGCTCTGCACGAAGCTCTGCAAAAGCTCTGCACGAAGCTCTGCACGAAGCTCTGCACGAAGCTCTGCATAAAGCTCTGCACGAAGCTCTGCACGAAGCTCTGCACGAAGCTCTGTATGGAGCTCTGCACAAAGCTCTACTAGGATCTGCACGAAGCTCTACTAAGGCTTTACACGAGGCTCTGCACGAGGCTCTGCCCAAAGCTTACCCCTAGTAGTCGTGGAGGCACTCCGGGCCAAGG
>Ga0307515_10010122_pt1 | contig 18110 bp, 9 predicted proteins | sample 17_EM_MG_FD_194513 | JGI IMG/M metagenome (GOLD analysis project Ga0307515, IMG submission 194513) | Populus trichocarpa ectomycorrhiza microbial communities from riparian zone in the Pacific Northwest, United States - 17_EM | ecosystem: Host-associated > Plants > Roots > Unclassified | place... | reverse complement strand
ATCCTTTCCCAGAGTACAAGCTTTAGAGCAAGGATTACTCACCTCCATCCCATGGAGTGTCATCAGGACTGCGATCAAAATCAGACAAAAATAGCTTAACAAATTGTACTTGTATATATATATATATAAAATGAACGAAAGGACGAAGAAGCAAGGGAAAAAAGTTTTTCCAGAATGGCTTCTTAACTTACCCAAAAATCACAGCATTCCAAAGCATTATGTTGTTATCTTGAGGTGCTCCACTGATGCCTGCAGGCGGGTCTTGCTGCAACCTCTTAAAATCTCTCATCAATCTCTTCCGTGCAGGAGTCGACATTGCGGGGGGCACCTGCAAAGCCAAATCATCAAACCTTTAGAAAAATCCCAATTCGATTTCAACCATCACTAAACACAACATAACAATGATTGGAAAGATATAAATAGACAATCCTTCTAATAATTATCACAGCATAGGATCACATAACTCAATTAATAAAATCTTGGGCTTTCTCCCTACAATTCATGTGATGTATATCTTAAGACAAAGCGAATCCCGATAAAACCAAAAACCCATCAATCAATCTACCAAGCGGCAAAACAGTTAGGGTTTACGATTTCTTCATATCTTCTGATTTTGTTTATGCATATACATACAGATCTAAAAATAAACAAATAAGAAAGTAACAGCAGATATAAATGAATTAGTTACCTGTAAGAAGAAGAGATAGAGAGGTGGTTTCCTCTTCTTGTTTTTTTCTTTGGGAGCTGAGGATGGATTGAAGAAGAAACAGAATCCAATATTTTTTTTTTAAAAAAAAAGAGAGAGAATCAAGCTTCTTCTTCAATTCTCTGTAAAGAAATTGGAATGGATTGGATGGATGATGCTCGGCTTATTGAGTGCGTGAAGAGACCGACTCATCCGATTCCGTCCCTACCTATCTAATTCACTTTCACTGCCGGTAAAACGTAAAAACTTTACTATTTTTTATAATTAATTATAGCCTCCAACACCTGATCCTATTTTTTCTTTTCTTTTTTTGCCCTATATATTCACCATTGTTCTATTTCTAATCATATAGTTCGAAATGTTTTAATTTTATCCTTCTATTTCTTTAATTGTTTTGCCATTTACCACTAAATAACTAAAAAATATGAATTTTTCATAATTTGATTTTCTTCCTCATACATTCCTCTCATTTTTCATTTAAATCCTCGTATATGTCATAATATTTTTCTCAAAAACTAAATTCAAAAGGTAAGTTGGGGATGATGTTGGGAACTTCTTGAAACTAGAAGGGTAACATGGAAAGACTTTAAACAATAGGGGTTGAAGTCCAACATAGATGAGGGACAAAAACTAAATCTATCCACAGACAAAAATGTGGTCTCCCTTTCTTGTTTAACATCGTTTTTTCAAATATTTTTTATTTAAAAATATATTTTTAATATAAACATATTAAAATAATTTAAAAATATTAAAAATATTAAAATTTTACAAAAAAAAAAAAATGTAAATGGCATGAGATGAAAATACACAGGACAGTACAGAGGAGCATTGCTGTGTTTGTACACTCTCTCTGAAGTGTGTGTACATATAACTTTATTCTTTTTTCTCACATAAAATCAGAATTTTTAAATTTAACTCGGCAACAAAAATTAATGGATTGCAACCAAGTTTTTCACCGAGTTAACCGAGTTAACTTATCGGGTCAGCCGGGTCACCCCGAGTTTTGACTTTTTTTATTTTTTTTTAAATTCAGCTCAGTTCTAGCCCTGGGTCTGCCAGGCCCTGGGTCTGCCAGCTGGTTTTAAAACTATGTATAAAAATGTACAAGTGGTACCTATAAATAATTTTATGGTGGAACTATATATATACACCGGAGGGATATTAGAAGCTCTCTCTATATTTTATGGAGGACACCACTTGATGTACCTAATAATTTTGATTTAATGATATTAGAAGTTCCTGTGGTATTGATTTTTTTAATAAAGACTTTTTTATAGTTTTTGTTTAGGTAATTCAGTCCGTATGATTTAGTCAATTTTGTAGAAAATATCCTTTTGTCTATAATCAGCTTAATTTCCTATTATTTTTTAATTCTAAAGGGGAGAATGGACACGATTCAGCTTTTCATTGATTCTCTCTCTCTCTCTCTCTCTCTCTCTCTCTCTCTCTATATATATATATATATATATATATATATATATATATATTAAAACTTTGAAAAACAAATATTAAAAAATTCAAAAAACAAAAAAATATTGTTAAAATTTGTAAGATTTTAATTATTTATAGCAACAGATTATATTTTGAAAATTTTAATTATAGTGGAAGTTTTTTTACATACTTTTAAAAATACAAGAAGATAAGAAAATGATTAGTATTTATTAATTTATGCTAGATTATTTTTTTTTATAGTTGAATTTTTATTTTATTTTTTAAATCAAAAGAAAACTTCTAGAAAAAACTTTTTATGTAAAGATTATAAAACCTTAAACATGAAATCAAAACTTTCATGCAAAATTAAATTGAAAGATCATGCCTATGAAAAAAATACACAAAATTGAATCATATATGTTTAATCAATAAATACATAATTTTATCCTTCATTAATGAAGTAAAAAATAACTACTTATTTTTTTTAAAAAAAATAAAAATATAATAAAAGAAACTTTTTATGATAAATAAATAGACAGTTAGCTAAAAAATAAAGAATTTTAAGAAATAACAACAAATACAACATATCATTAATGAAGTAAAAAAATAAAGCAACATTTATTTAATAAAATAAATTAAATAAAGAAAAGACACTTTTCTATGGTAAATAAATAGATAGTTAGCTAAAAAAATAAAAATTATAAAAAATAATAACAAATACAACATATATTAATAAAAAAAATAACAATAAGTTTTTCAACCATTCTTTAATTTATGTTTTCTCTTTAGAATAAAGGGAAAAATTCAAAAACATTTACATTTATAAATAAATTAAAAAGTTGGTAAGAAAAATTAACACTTATGTGTTAAATTTCTTAATACTTGTTTTTGAGATTTTAACAATTTTTTATTATTCTTCTAACCAATAAAAAACTAACATGTATTTAATAGAAAATCGGATTGACTATAGACGAAGACATCTTCATTGTTGGTTAAGGAAATATTTAATTATTTAAAATCTACAGGGACCAATTAAATTAATTTTAATAAATTATAGGCAGTTTTAATTACTCTATAAAAGGACCTCTCAATTTCAGTATTGAGTGTTTATTCTTAAAGTAAATATACATATGCCAAGCATAAAGAATATTGAGGGTGTGTTTACAAATATGGTAGCGGTTGCGGTTGAAAATGCTTTTTATTTAGAAATGTATTAAAATAATATTTTTTAATTTTTTAAAATTATTTTTAACATCAGCACATCAAAACAATCTAACAACAAAAAAATAAATAATTTTAGCAAAACAAATTTAAATTTTTGGAAAATGCGGTTTCAACCAATATTCAAAGCTAAAGATTAAATTAAGATTAATGTGTGTATTAATAAAAAAATAGTTTGACTTGCATTAGGATTTAATAAACTACTTTATCTTATACCAATATTTTTATAGAATTAAAATTATTTATGTAAACAAGACTCAAACATTGTAATAGCATAAATAAAGCTAGATATTACTACAAATAATGGTCATTGTAGTATATTTAGATTCCTATAATATATCATTTTTCTCCAAAGGATTTTATCATTTTTATTTTCTTTATTGCTTTCTTCACTATTTTTCTTTATTTCTTAAGCATTTAAGTTTCCAACAAACATTTTCTTCTTTAGAACTCTTGTGTTTTATTTACATGGTATTGCTTTTAGAAAAGATTACCCTTATTGAGGGTTTAAGGTCTAGAATTCTCGTTTCATCTGTTTAGAGATAGTTATCAGCTCGTTACAAGTTCAATCCTAAATATAAATTCATTGGCATTTAAATCTTTTTAATGCTGATATAAGAGCTCTTTAAACAAAGTTGGAGACCATAACTTATAACATGACCTACTACAACAACATCGTGATGGTCAACCAGACCGTAAAAGTCATATTTGATTAGTTGGATCATATATAGAACAAACTTCATTAGAATATGCCTGGCATCACATGGGGGAAATTGTAAGGAATTATACAATAATAAGCACTTCAATAGAGGAGTTTAGAACAATTATGCCTCTTATAAAAAGGTATTTCCCCGACATACCACTTGTAGTAACAAACATAACCCAACCTAAATGTGATAGCTTTCGATACACTAGTAACAGACACACATATAGATGGATCTTCATCATCTAGTTCACCACTATAATATAGAACTACATCCGAGCAAATCTCTAATACTTTCGTATAGTTCTTTCATAAAAACAGAACTTATAAAAAGATATTTACTTAGTGACCTGTTATTTCCTTTGCATTCATCCTCCAATCAATATTATTATGATATTTACTTAGTTGCAGTAGTGCTAGAAAGTTTCTTGCTACCATGAAAAAGAACATCATCTACACTTACAAGTCTGGAAGCAGGATGAATGCCAATAAGATAATGAAAAATATAAGTGGATCAAGTTTTAACAATGATTAAAGTAGAGTTAGGTTGTAGATAAATTTAGACCATCCCAATTCCATTTTTTCCCTTTTGGTTTTAAAAAAAAGAGTTTAATTTAGTTTATCTATTTGCGGTTTGCAATTTTGTTTTTGTTTTCTATTTGATATACTAACTATATAACCTTTATTTGTGCTATCACTAACTTCATCGTGTGCATTCCTGTGATTTAAGGGGTATCTTAATTCTATCTCATAAGTTTGATTTGCTTCAAATACTCTATTCAAAATTTTATTGTGGTTTAAATTTTCTCCCATTACTCATTTTTGTCCATTTCCATCATGATAGTAATTGATTGTTTTTTGTAAATTTTAATTACATCATTTTTATTCATATGTTAAAATAATTTCTCTTCATATATACATATATAATAGATAATATATGAAAATTTTGAATAATTTCTAAGCAAATGCTATTTTGATGAAATATCCTGAGTTTTTTTTTAAAAAATCACTTCAAAAGTTCCAACTCACTACCAGAAAATCTATAAATATAAAACGCAATCACCAAAGGAAAATTTCATTAGTATTTTAGGGTGACATTTACCGACTGAATATATTCTATCGCTAACTCTGTCGGTATTTATTGACGGAATATTTATGTAGGTAAATACCGAGGGAATTACAGTCGGAATAAAAGTAATTAAAAAAACTAAAAAATACGATAACGTGTATTTTTTGTGGATAATTTTACCAATGGAATTACTGTTGGATTAAAAAAAAGTCGTACAGTGACATGTCACTTATACCAACAGAATTGCCGACGAATTGACAGACAAAATAATTATGTTGGTAATAGTTAATATATGACCTGTCAACACTCCCCTCATTTATTTCTTCTTCTTTTCCCTATGCAACTAAACAACCCCCCCACATTTGCGACTAACAGCCCCCCCCCCACATCACCCCCAATCTCAACATAACTCATCATTCCTCGACTTTTCTAGTCATAACAACAATTTTATTGTGAATTTTCTATTTTAAGTAAGTAAATCTACTATTTTTTTAAATTTAAATACAATTTTGAAATGTCAATTTTTTATTGCTTATTTTTATAGTATATGTATTTTGTTTGAGTGTTTACTTGTTTTATTGTTTTATATTTTTTCTTAAACAAACTTGTTGTATGGATACATGATTTTGTACATGTTATGATTTGTTTTAGATTTTGTAAAATTTTATTTGTTAGTAAATTATTGAAACTTATGTCGAATTACCGACTTAGGTATGTTGTGATGATATAAATAATGACTTGTTTAACAGGTCCGTTTTATATTTTATCAATTTTATTGCCGAGTTGTAATTTTCATAAATTAATGTGTACAAATTTATATGTACGTAGATAATTGATAATGAATTAAAAGAAGTATGAAAGTAGATTTATTATTTACTTAATGTAGTTAATTAATACATATATATTGTTGTCATCATTATATATATATATATATATATATATATATATATATATATATATATATATATATATAATAAAAGTCATGGATGATCATTTATGGATGTATCAAGATTCACCTCAAGGATTGCGGATGATGAATTATTGTAATGGAGTTTAGGGTTTTATTAATTACGCAATATTTATTTTGAGAAATATTAGTGGAGACGGTATTAGGTGTCCATGCAGGAGGTGTCAAAATAAAAAGTTTATCAATTCAAATGTTGTAACGATTCATCTTCTACACAAAGGGTTCATGAAAGGAATACCTCTATTGATATGCACACATAGAACCATATGTTTCTCACGAGACCATGGTAGAAAGGATGGTTGAGTCAACTTTTAGTGCTAGCAACGTGCATGAAGTTGAAACTAACAACAATAATCCTTTATAGGACTATGGTTATGGATGCGATGAGAATGAATCAGAGTCATGTCGGTCAATGTTCAATCGTAGATGAAGAACCTAATGCAGACGCGACCAGGTTTTTTGATCTTTTGAAAGATTTTGACGAACTATTATGGGATGACTGCACAAATCACAGTAAATTATTGGTCGTTGCACATGTTTTTACTATTAAGTTGGATTATGGGTTGAGTGAGGCTGATTATAACTGAATTGTCAAATGGGTGATAAATATTTTACCTGAAGGGAACAATCTGAGAGAGAAATTCTATGCTACTAAGTCCATGATGAAACCTCTTGGTATAGGATACCAGAAAATTAATATGTGTCCAAACTTCTGTATGTTGTACTACCTTGAAAATGATGAGCTGACCGAGTGCAAGACATGTGGGCATTCCCATTATAAATTCAGAATTGGCAGGGGATAAACTCTTGTAGCACTTAAAAAACTTAGATACTTCCCAATCACACCTAGATTGCAGAGGTTATTCATGTCACCAAAGACTGCTGAGCACATGATATGACACCAATCCCATGATGCGATAGTTGTAGTGATGGTGCACCCTTTTGACGGTGAAGCATGAAAACACTTTAATAGTGTGCATCCTCACTTTTCAATTGAATAAAGAAACGTGCATCTTGGGCTATGCACAGACCGATTCAATCCATTCGGGTCATTTGCTGCTCCTTATTCTTGTTGGCTAGTTATACTAACGATTTACAACTTGCTACCAAGGAGGTGTATGAAGTCAGAGTTCATGTGTTTTTATCTACGATCATACCCGGTCCTAATAGTCCGGGCTAGAATATAGATATTTGTCTTCGACCGTTGATTCAAGAGTTGACGTAGTTATGACCCACTAGGCGTTAACTTATGATGTATTGATGAAACAAAATTTTCTTATGAGGGCAGCTTTGATGTGAACTATCAATGATTTTCCGACTTATGAAATGGTTTTTGGTTGGAGCAGGCATGAAAAATTAGCATGTCCATACTACATGGAAAACAACAAGGCATGTATGCTAACAAATAAGGGTAAAACATTTTTTTTTACTGCCACCGACGTTTCTTGCCAACAGATCACATGTAGAAAAAGAATATAATGGATTTTTTTGTTGGCAAAGTTAAAAGGGATATAGCTCCCCGTGTTTTTCCAATGAATAATTGTATGACGTAGTGTTAGAGTTCGGTGATATTGTGTTTGGTTTCCAATCCGACAAGTAGAAGTTTTCTAGTTTTGGTTTGACCTATAACTGGGTAAATCAAAGTATTTTCTAAGAGCTTCCTTATTGGAAGACCAATCTCCTCCACCATAACCTTAACGTCTTGCACATTGAAAAGAACGTGTTTGAGAATATTTTCAATACGATCATGGATGTGAAAGGAAAGACAAATGATAATATAAGGCTAAAATGGATATAGTGTTGTTTTATCACCGTAAAAATATGGAGTTAGTTTATGTTGGGGTCACGGGTCGCAAAGCCAAAACAAGCTTCACCTTAGACAATAATGCACAACCACTGGTGTACTAATAGCTGAAGAGTCTGCGTTTTCTCGATAGACATGCCTTGAATATATCAAGGTTGATTAATTTGGAGGATTGCATATTGTAAGGAATGAAGAGCCATGACTTCCACGGGTTTATGCAAACACTCATTTCATTAATTTATCGTGATTTATTGCCAAAGAGGATATAAGATGCATTCACGGAGATCAATCATTTCTTTAGAGATATATGCTCCAGCAAGTTGTAGACACAACACATTAAGAGGCTTAAAATGAATATTGTTGAGACAATATGCAAACTTGAGATGATATTCCTTTCATCGTTTTTTGACTCTATGGAGTATTTACCTACACATACCTTTCAATTGTGTTGATGGTAAAAACCTTAAGTTCTACTACTTGAAACTAAGAAGAGAGGATTTGAGTGAGAGGATTAGTAGAGAAAGAGCGAAGAGAGAATGAAAATGAGAGAGAAAAAAAATGAACTTTCAGTGTCTCGCTGGATTCTATACTATATTTTTACCGATGAAATTATTGACAGACTATTAAATAATATTATTTTTAATTAATCCATCGGTGCAACGAATGTCTATTTTTTTCACCACTTTCCAATGATTTTTTTTATAGACAGCCGTTGCTTAATATATTCTAGCAACAAAGACAATGGTTAATTACAAAATAATAAAACTAAGAAGAGCAACAACAATACCTCATTTTTCTTAGGCAATGTTTAGACATTTTCTTACATTTAAAAATAAATTGTCAGACCCATGATAAAACAGGGGTCAATTATCAAGTCTACATCTAAAACAAATCATAAACGATATTTTATATTTTGGTACAGATTAAAAAGTGAAAAGGAAAAAAAATACCTACTCAAGTTCAAATATTGGTCACCATCTCTATATGTACATATTTATTTTTTATTATATAATTAATTCCTATATCCAAACCAGGACAATTAAAACTAATTACACAAACTATACTCAGTTGGCACGATCATTCTTGTCAACAGCAGACGCGGATGCATTCGTAGGAGTAGAAAATGGCAATGAAGGTGGCACAAACATTGTCATCGAACTTGGAGCTGGCTGAGAATTTATTGAAGACGTCGTTTTGTTGAAGTAGCTTGCACATGGATTGCCGTTAGGAGGTGATGATGAGAAGCTATTAATAACCGGTCCCCGTTCCGACTTTGGAAATAAATTATTAACAACACCTAGATTTGCAACACCAGTAGCGCTACTGCCAGTTCCAGTGCCAATGATAGAAGTGAGGGCAGCTGCTAAAGCAGATTGGAAACTTGGGTCTGCTGTAATTGCCTTGGTTGCAGCAGCTATGGTATCGGCTGACAGGGACTGCTGAGAAGTAGCAGCTGCCAGGTCATTAATGTTTTGCGTGTAGAACTGATCATAAATGTTACTCTGATCCATAGCTGGTCTTCCAATGTTTAAAGTTCCAAGTTGGTTAATCCTGTTGTGAGACTGGCCGGAAGCAGTGAGGAAACCATTGCCCCAAGGCATTGCGTTAGACGAATCAGAGGAGCCAAAGTTGAGGCTTGTTGAAGCAAATTTTTGAATGGTAGGCCGGTAGCTTGAAGTAGTAAATCTATTGAAATGAGATGAAGCACTGGATGGGTTTGAAGTGAGGTCAAGAGTGATTGTAGGGTATGGAGATGAAGATGACAGTGAAGAGTTGTGCAAGTAGAATTGCTTTGATTTTGAGTTATCGGATAGATAGTAGTTTAGTCCATGGAGGTCAACGGCGATGGTGCCGGAGTTATTGAAACCTGCAGTTCCTGCAGAGCTCGATGATGAGCCAGACAGTAACATGGAAGCAGCTGCAGAAGTTGTAGAAGCCATAGCCGTGGCAGAAATAGGAAGTGGGTGGTTGTGCGTTCCTTCATAGGTGGTGGTTAAGATGGACATATCTTCAGCACATCTTTGTACCTGAATTTACACAAGAAGCTACGCTTACTTAGAGTTATTGAAAAAGGTAATAAATTACATACTGGTTCAAGTACTGTCAAATAAAAAATATAGCACGTTCAGCTGTTTTAATTCTTTTTTCTCTTGTTTCTTTTTTTAGCTGAATATGATCTTACTTTTTTTATAAATACCGTTCTTATTTGAGAAGGTGATTTGTGGTTACCTGTTTCCGTACTGGGCATGATGGTGCAACAGTGCAGCGATAGTATGCTCGAGGACATGGGTTCCCTTTTGCAATTTTTTGCCCATATTTTCTCCATTGGCACCCGTCATTCATCTGTATAGGCATCACTAACTTGTCATTGCAATTTTATCATAACAGACTACATTCATTAAGGAACAAATTTCTCTGAGCCTTGTAGCTTTGGGTGTTATGTGTTATATATATAACAGTCTTAAATGGTTACATAAGAATTTAAAATATAATTTATATTATTTTTTAATACACTTTTTTAATTGAAAATTTTTTGAACTCAAAATTTGTATAAATACACATTATTTTATACTTAGTTTTTATCAAATAAATAAAAATAATAAGTTAAACTCGTAATCGTTTGATCATCAAAACTCTAATATTATATAATAAAATTATCTCAACTCAAAAACTTAACCTAATAAATGAGGTTTCAAAATATAATTTATATTATTATCTAATATTAAGCCATGTGTGTTTTTTATTTTCACATAGAATCAATCTTCTAACTAATTAATGAATCAATAAGAAATTATTTATATTGTTTTTTTTTATTACTTGAGGAGGAAGTCTCGTTTGTTGAAAAAACATAGATAAAAGAAAAGGATTGAATATATCAAAGCTTATAATGACGTGTGTGTGTGTGTGTATTTGAAGTTATCGTCCGCATATTAATACTCAGTATATACTAACCGTTGGGGTATCGCATCTAGCTCTGACAGAAACCCTAGCTTTCTTTGCAGGGTTTTGCTGGGGAACTTCATCATCTCCTCCTCGCATTGTCTTGAGAGCTTTACTGGGTGGCCAAGTCTCCCCGGCTTCTTCCTTTGGCTCACCAAAACTGTTCACGGGGCTTGGATTCGGCAAAGTCTCATTGGTAGCAGATTTAGACGCTTCAAATGTGCAGAGTGATCCAAGAGAGAGGCTTTCTTTAACTTGCTCATCGTGATTTTTCCCCTGGCTAGAAGTTTTATTGTTCTTTCCATCCCGTTTAGGTTCACTCGAAATTCTTCCAAGGGTAAGCGACACGAGCTCGTGTTCTTCAGTTCCTTGATGATCATCGACAGTATCTGTAGATTTCTTAGTTTCTTCTTGCTGAATAATCTCATAGAATTGCACTTGAAGGGTCCGATAATCCTTCACTACACGATCCAAATGTATTTTTAGCCTTTGATTTTCTTTTCTTACTTCACCCATCTCAGCTCTTGCAGATTCAAGCTGATCATCCTGCACATGCAGATATTGAGAAAACAATCTTAATGTTAGTATTGTTTCTGTTGATAAAGCTACAATCTACAAGTGTGAATACTACATTAGTACCACCATCCATATGGGACCATTATCTTATATTAAAATTTAATTTAATTAAAAAAATAAAAATTATAAAATTCAAATTCATAATTAATTCAGATACTAAACCAAACAATATTATATATTTCAATTCAAAAACATGATGTCCTGAACTCTAGCTAAACCTCGAGATGAATGGCCTTTCCATACTCCATCCAGTACTTGAGAAGTAGGTATTTGGTCTTATAATGGCCACAAAAAAGCTTTGAGAAATATTAAACTTGAGATTTCATGGATATGATGAGATTAAAAGTTTACCACCGAACCATTTTTTGATATGAAGAAATTAAAAGCTTAAATTTGATTATTTTTTTTTTTAAAAGGAGAGAATATTAGTTCCAAATTGAGTTAAAACTCATTGACATCTATCCTCATGAATTTAAAAGCAAGTGTGCCGATTCATTTAAATAGGATCCAAAGAAAACTGAGAGGAATAAGGAAATTTCAGGCATAATTGTTTAGTTTAGATATTTTAATATTTCTAGGAATAGATTTTATATATATATATATATATATATATATATAAACGTGAAGAAACGATTCTAACCTGTTCCTTTTGGCAGGAAGATTCTTTTGCATCAGCTTCCGTGGTGGTTCTTTCATTTTTTGTCGCTACAATCACCTGTTTAAGCAATAATTTAAGCATTGTAATTATTAAAAAATTATTTTAACTCAATAATTTAATTAATAATTTAAGTTGTTAAATAAGATTTTAAAATATAATTTATATTATTTTCTAACACATCTTTGAACTTGAAATTTATACAGACTCACACTACCTTATACTTAATTTTTATCAAATAAATAGGGATGATGAGATTCGAACCCGTGACTAACTTGACCATTAAAACTCTGATATCATATCAAAAAATTATCTCAATCCAATAATTTAGGATGTTAGATAAGATTTTAAAATATGATTTATATTATTCTCTAACATTAATTAATAAAAAAAACCCGAAAGAGAAAAAACAAACCCGAAAGGGAAAAAACATGGTGTTAAAATGGGTAGGGTTTTGTCAACCCTTACTAGCTTGCAAAAATAAACAAATAAAAAAATCTTTCTAGTTTGAATTCAAAAGTCAAATAATGGAGTAAACCTAATGCTTCATTTTTATTTAATCATACAAGAAAAAACCTAATGCTTCATTTTTATTTGATTTATAGAAGAAAAAAAAGAGAGTAAAGCTTCTTGATCACTAGACCAATCCCTTGAAGTTATATAAACAAAACTATACCACCAAGTTCATATGACTGTTAGACAAATACAGATTCTTAGGTCTCAGAATCTTACAAAATCTTCGATATATATTCCAAGAAGTCATTTTCGTGTGGTAATATGGAATTATGATTGGTGTGGTTATAGTTCTTGATAAGAATTGTCTGATCGAAACTTTATTAATTCATGGAATTAGGAGAGCCTCAGATCCAGTCAATATTTATTTATATAAATCTTAAACTTGTATTCAATACTGTAAAGGAGAGCCTCAGGAAGAGAGAGGGGGTGTCACAAAGACTATCTGCTACCTGCTTGCCTGAGTCTCTGTGTTGTGGTGAAGATGATCTCCGGTCATCATTTTCCTGGCATCCTCTTTGACTTCCGACCTGTAGCAAACAATAAGAAGGGCAGCCATGAAGATCTTGGCATAAATGTAAACTTTAAACTGTAAATCAAGTAGAATTTTGCATTATACACAAAAAAAAAAGAAGATCGATCTGCTCTACAAAGAATTAATTAACTACCATAAAACAAATTGAATAAAACAAAGATTTTGGAAAATAGTTTCTTGATTCTATATTCGGTCCCTCATGTATTCTTGAAACATCTCCATGTAGTTTTTTTCTACTTTCTAAAACTCAGTTGATATATATTTGATCGGGATTCATAGAACATGAACTTCACTTCACTTGTGATATTCAAAATAAGATTTTTAATTAGAAGAAAGGATAAGGGGGCGGGCGGATGAATTCCAAAAGGGAAAATATGAATCACAATTAGCGAAAGAAAAAGCTTAATTAACCTTAGCAGCAGCAGCAGCAGCAGCAGCAGCAGCAGCAGCAGCCTCTTCTCTGCAACTACCTTCATCACCACTAGAATCAACTCTATCATCCTCCTTCAGCACAACTTCATGACGAGGTCTTCTCATGGCATCCTCCGCATCCATTTTTATCATTTCTTGTTCCTGTTTCCAACCTCTTTTCTTTTTGGCTCTCAATAACGCCCCCCTTCTTATATATATTTAGAGCATGCTATATTTGACTCTTTTTATATATATATATATATAAAAAAAGAAAAAGAAATTCAACCCTCGATAGCCATACAAGAAAAACACTCACATAAAAAAAATGTCAACCTCCAATCCAATGCTACAAACAACTATTACATGCATCCTTCTATCCCCAGCCATTAAGAGTGAGACAACATGTTAGAGAGAGAGAGAGAGAGGAGAGAGAGGCGTTGAAGCCGCAATGCTCGGGCCCCATCTACTATGAAGTTTCCTTCATTACAAAAGTCACAATACATTCATGGTCAAACTTTAGCTACCTCCTGTATTACCCTTTGGCGACTGCAGTTTCTATCCAAATGTGGGTATGCATGATTGTACAGTTAAGATCGAGGTCAAACATGGGCTATAGAATCGATGCTATTGGTCCAAGCAATTGACCTTCATTAGCGTATTAGTAGCCAAGATTCATGAAACGACAGAAAAATAAATAAAGAAAGAAAGAAAGAAACAGGGATTGGTTGATGGAGCGTGAACTCGGTACAGCCTACTTAATTGGATTCTTGCACGTTTCGTGCTATTTCAAAATTGAATGATATATAGTTTTATTTGTTACTCGTTGATTATTAATATTGCAATTTGCGGTCGATGATATATAATTAATTAACTAGCAGCAATGATAAATACTTTGATGATAATGAAAAAAAAAAGTTTTATTATTGTATTTTTTATGTGTTTGGTTAAAAATACAAAGTGAAATCAGAATAGAAATAAAAAAATGAAACGTGAATGAAGATTAAATATAATTTTATTTTTATTAGAGACTCGAGGATAAAGATAAGAATGAGAATGAATTTTTTATTTAAAAAAAATATATTATTTCTATTTAAGAGTTTTTGTATTTGATATTATAGAGTAAAATATAAAAGGAGGGCTCATATATATTGAAATTGACTTATATATATATATATATAAACTATTTTTTATTGAGTTTAAAAGCATTAACACAATTCACATGTTGCGAGGATCAATCTAAGGCTAGTTTGAACACCTTTTCATATGAGTTTTGGAATTAAAACGTTGACTTTGCGATAGATACCAAGAGCAATGAACCATTGTTCCAAAAAATAGTTGTGATTAGTAATTTGATTTAATACAACTAGAATTCCGATATAATTTAAACCAATTGGAACAAAATAATAATAGAAAAAGCTTATTTATCGACCGAAATCTTATTTTAAAATTAGTTCAAATAATGGACGGAAAGTCTTCAACTTAATTGCTTGGTTGAAAGACAAAGAGATGAGAGAAAGGCCTTCAAGAGAGTTGACTCTTTTTTCTTTTTCTTTTTTTTAATATTATTGATGGAGAAAGGGGGTTCACCTCGTTTTTCTCACCGGAAGTTTTGTTTGAATTTCAAAAACTGAAAAAGCTATGTATGTTCCGGGAAGGTTATTAAGCATAATCAAATCCAAGATTTGGAGCTTGATATTCTTTGTTTTGATAGAGTCAGAGTTTGTGTGGAAATATCGTGAACGAAAGAGACTGGTAAACACAAAATGATGACGAAGATCATAGTGGAAAATATCCTGGCTGGCTGGCTAAACAATGTCTGGATATTAGAACTTGAATGGATTTCACTGTGTCTCTAGGGTTTAATCAAAGGTCAGAACTTGGAAAGCTGCGTGGCGTTTTGTTGGTTTCTCTCTGTCTATTTTTTATTTTTTGTTTTTTAATGTGCCTATTTTAAATCTTATAATAAAAAATAGCATGGCAATCTCTATGATTTTTGTTGTTTTTTATTACAAGTCGATATATATGAGTAGCTAGTTGTTAATGTTACGAGTGAGGAAAAACTATATTTAATGCCCATCATAACAAAAATGAAGAGCTAACTTGGACACCTCTTTTTATATAGGATGTATAAAAGTTCAATCCTAGTAGTTGTCTCTGGAGGTGAACTATTTTGTTTTTTTTTTTATTTTGCACAAGAAATGATATTTAGTTGCTGTGAGTATATTTTAAAAAATAAAAAAAAATATACAACTTAAGTTATAAATCCGACTGAATTGAATAAGCTGGCTTTATTTTAATTAGAAAAAAAACCGACAATAGATAGATCAAATTTAAATTAGGATAACATGGGGAAAAAATACTTTTAAAAAAATACAAACGATGTATCTCAATTTACAGCCTATTAAACACAGAAGAATGAAACTAGGTAAAAACAATATCATTAAAAACTGGTTCTGGTCAACCCAAGTTAGCATGATAAACTTGTAACCTCGATAATTAGAGTCGAGGAAACTTGGGATATCTTGTCAAACCCGCTGCCCAAATCATAAGATTGAAATAATCTGATAAAAAATAAAAAGAATTATAAAGCTTTTATTTTTTTTTAAAAAAACACTCGTGTTAACTTTTCAAACACGTGACTCGAGTCATTATACCTGAAACACTTTATTTGGAAAAAATCATGAAGTCCAATTTCCAATCAATCAAATATTAAAAGATGAAATTGAAAAAAAATATTAATTATACGAAACATTTTAAAAAATAACAATTAAAATAATGAAGATCAAAATTGAAATAAAAAATAAATTTTATATTATTGAAGGGTGAAACTGAACACAAAAATCAATTTAGCAAAAGGATCCAAAAAAATCAAAAGAATGAGGATTAAAATTGACATAAAAATAAAACAAATTTTTGATTGAAGGTTAAAATTGAAAAGAATAATAACTTTTACAAAAGGAACAAGAAAAAAAATAGAAATCAAAACAATAAGAACCAAATTGAAAAATATAATTCCATAAATTTGGATTGAATGATGAAATTAAAAACCAATAAAGTTTTTATAAAAAGGTCAAACAACAAAATTAGAAATCAAAAGAATAAAGACCAAATTGAAAAATATAATATTTGATAAATTGAGATTGAATGATGAAATTAAAAACAAAATAAAACAACATTTCACTTGTTGAAACACAAATTTAACTTACAATAATCGTTGAAACACAAATTTAACTTCTTCTTTTTACATGTGCATGTAAATATTTATTTTTAAAAAAGAATGGAAAACAACATTGACGAGTTTTTGTCAAGTTAACGTCATGTTTTTTTTTATATTAATCTTGGGTCTTAATAGCTAGGTCAATGTGCTTCCTAGTTTTAAGGACCGACATAGACCTATCACGATATTCTTAACCTTAAAACAAGTTTAATAATGAGTCAACAAGTTTTCATCAAGTTTTTATTAGGCTTAAATTTGTGTTTCAACGATTAAATCGACGTGTCTCTTTGTTTTAGAAACCAACGTAGGTTTAGCGTGACATTTATAAACCAAACACGAGGTTAATAACAAGTTCATCAGTCTCTTTAATATAGGGATGTTGGACAATCATAGTATTTTGTTTAATTTTTGTTAAAAAATATAATAATATTTAAAAAGGTTAAGTATTTTTAAATAGATAAATAAATAAATTTATTAAAAAATGGTTGAATAGTGAGACTCTTGATTCAGGGCTCGACACTAACTCGATGATCATCTATAAACAATAAATAACATGTAAATAAGCTTAAAAAAATACTCTGAACAGTTAATAGTATGCGTAAAATAAATTTTAAAGAAACTACATAACAAATATAACTTTTTATTAAAAAGATATATTAAAATAAAAATAATTTTTATTTTTTCTTAAATATAACCAACCATTTGATTAAATCTCTCAAACCACTGTATATTTTATTCTTACTAATTTTAATTTCGTTAAAGAAGTGGGTGTTGACATTATTATCCATAATTCCCTTTTAATTTTGGATATTATATTTTTATGATGAGTGTGACAATATTTATTTGCATGTATAAACCTTAAATTATTTTATTAGACTCATGTTTTAGATTTCGGTTTCACGCTTAGATTTTATTTGGTATTTAAAAAATTTGACCACTGATTTAGTACGGCGTCGCACCAACGACTGATCTAGTGCAGCCTAAGGCTATACAGGAGGCAAATACGTGTTCCGGTCAAAACAAGATTTGGATTTATTCATCGGAAGGAGAATATATCCGGGTATTTTTTTCTTTTTATTTCTAACCCATTTTGCAAAAAATCTTGGGAATCACGGATTTAACAGATACGCGATTGGGAATCGCGGGTTTAACGAAGAATCTAGCAGCAGTGAAAAGGGAGGAACAGATCAGAAGCTCTGGTTTTTGAACCAAATTATCACAATGGCAACACACCAAAAGTGATTAGCAGAAAGGGACATGACGAACCCAGCCTGCCGCTTCCATGAAGTAGTGCCGCCGCAAAGCCTGTAAATGTCCTTGCAAATCAAAACCCTCTTCAAGCAGCTTAATAGCAAGCACGCT
>Ga0307515_10010121_pt1 | contig 18113 bp, 11 predicted proteins | sample 17_EM_MG_FD_194513 | JGI IMG/M metagenome (GOLD analysis project Ga0307515, IMG submission 194513) | Populus trichocarpa ectomycorrhiza microbial communities from riparian zone in the Pacific Northwest, United States - 17_EM | ecosystem: Host-associated > Plants > Roots > Unclassified | place... | reverse complement strand
TAGGGAACGAAGTTGTCCGACTGCTCGCCCCGGCATTCGCTCGGGTGTTTGCTGGGGTGGCAGGCGAACTGGCCGCCGATCAGGTGCAGATAGTCGGAGCTGGCCCGATACGAGTCGGCTATTCCGCCGTGCCAGCCGGCCAGGCCGGTGCCGGCGACCACGGCGGCGCTCAGGCCGGCGAGCTCGGCGCCCTCGATCGTCGACATGGTCATGCACTGCACGATCAGGTCGACGCCGGCCATGTACTCCGCGTCGGCGTACACCTTCGGCGAATCCTCGGTCCGGACCGTGTAGCCGTTGTCGCGCAGGTGGGGGATGAAGAGATCTGTTGCCTCGACCGGCCGGTGCCCGTCCCAGCCACCGCGGACGATCAGCGCCGTCTTGCCATCACTCATCCCCCGAGCATTTCACGGGCCGGCGCCGGACCCGGCTGTGTCGCTTGCCACCGGGGTGAGACATCAAAGTTCTTGACTGGATCGGAAACGTCGGCTTAACGTCGGCGTCACCTTCCCGCCGCACCGAAAACTGCCGAGGTGATCGTGAAACGATTCACGGATCGTACGCCGGTCGCGGTTCTTGCCGTCGCGCTCGCGTCGGCCGCCCTGCCGCCGGCGGGCGCCCTGGCGGCGGCCCCGGCGGTGACCCTGACCTCCACGACGGTGCTCACGACCAGCGGGCGCACCGCCCTGACCTACACCGGCTACATGAACGGCGAGTCGTTCCAGCAGGACGGGATCACCACGTTCGGCGGCTGGCAGTACTCGGCCTTCTGGGACGAGAGCGGGTTTGTCAACGTGTCGCGCCGCAAACTGCCGGCCGGCGCCTGGCAGAACGTCCGGCTCACCGACTACGCCACCACGTCGACCGACTCGCACAACACCATCAGCCTCGGCATCTCCGGTCAGGATGGCACGCTGCACCTCACGTTCGACATGCATTCGTCGGTGTTGCGCTACCGCCGGTCGGTGGCCGGGCTGACCACGTCGCCGGAGGCCGCCGCGTGGACGGCGAGCAGCTTCGGCGCGGTGCAGAGCACCCTGACCGGGTCCAGCATGCCGACGATGACCTACCCGCAGTTCCTGCGCGCCCCCGGCAACCGGCTGCAGCTGGCGATCCGGACCGGCGTCAGCGGCTCCGGCGACGAGGTGCTTTACGAGTACGCCGCCGGGGCGTGGAGCTTCGTCGGCAAATTCATCGACGGCACCACCGCCGGCAACAACGCCTACCTGTTCGGCATCGAGTACGACAGCACCAACCTGCTGCACGTGACCTGGACGGTCCGGGAGACAGCGAACGCGAGCACGAACCATGACATCTACTACGCGTACAGCAAGGACAGCGGGCGGACGTGGCGCAACAATGCCGGCACGGTCGTCGCCACCACCGGCAGCAGCCCGCTGATCGCCGACGCGGCGGGCCTGAAGGTCTGGTCCATCGCTCAGAACCGCGGCCTGATCAACCAGGAGTCGCAGGTGGTCGACCAGGACGGCGTCGTGCACGTGCTCGCCTCGCACCTGCCGGCCGCCGCCGCGGACAACGCCGACTTCACCGCCGCCCGGGAGGGCGCCGTACTGGTGCACTACTGGCGGGACAAGGCGTCGAAGGTTTGGCACCAGACCTACACGCCGTTCCTCGAGCGGTCCAGCCGCGGGGACATCGCGGTGGACGCCGTCGGCAACCTCTATGTCGCCAGTGGCGACTCGTCCACCCGCAAGCTGCACATCGAGACCGCTTCCAAGGCCTCCGGCTGGACCGATTGGGCGCTGCGCTACACCTCGGGCGCCGTCTACTTCTCCGATCCGCTGATCGACCACGACCGGCTCCGGACGCTGGGCGTGCTGAGCATTTTCGCCCCCCGCTACGGGGGCAGCCAGATCGACGTCCAGGACTGGGCGGTCTCTTGACCACATCGATATTCGTCAATACGTTGACTTCATGGATCTCCGTCGTAGCCTTGCCCGGCTCTGCACCGCGGGGCTGATCGCCGGCCTGCTGGTGGGTGCCCCGGCCAGCGCCGAGCCGGCGGCCCGGCCGGTCGCCGCGCACACCGTGACCTACGACGACTACTCGTTCAAGCTCGACGGCGGGCGGACCTACCTCTGGGCCGGGGAGTTCCACTACTACCGGCTGCCCAGCCCGGACCTGTGGCGCGACGTGCTCGAGAAGATGAAGGCGGGCGGCTTCAACGCCGTCTCGCTGTACTTCGACTGGGCCTATCACTCCCCGCGCCCGGGCGTCTACGACTTCACCGGCGTGCGCGACGTCGACCGGCTGCTCACCATGGCCGAGCAGGCGGGACTTTACGTCATCGCGCGGCCGGGCCCGTACATCAATGCCGAAGTTGATTCTGGTGGTTTCCCGGCCTGGCTCAACCAGCAGCCGGGGCGGGCCCGCAGCACCGCGCCCGATTATCTGGCCGCCGCCGACGAGTGGCTCACCGAGATCGACGCCATCCTGGCCCGGCATCAGTTCACCGCGGGCACCGGCAGCGTCATCAGCTACCAGGTGGAGAACGAGTTCTACAACGGTTCGGCCGCGGGCCGCGACTATATGGTTCACCTCGAGCAGAAGGCCCGCGCGGACGGGATCACCGTGCCGCTGGTCGGCAACCACAACAACACTTTCAACACCGGAGTGGGCGCGCTCGACGTGGACATGCCGGACGGATATCCGCAGGGCTTCAACTGCTCCAACCCCACCCGATGGAACGGCGTGGGCAGCTTCACCTGGGCCCGGTCGCCGGGCAAGCCGCTCGGCATCGGCGAGTTCCAGGGCGGTTCGTTCGACCCGTGGGGCGGCCCCGGCTACGACAAGTGCCGCCAGCTCACCGGGCCCGACTTCGAGAAGGTGTTCTACAAGCACAACATCGCCGAGGGCGTCACCCAGCAGTCGTTCTACATGACCTACGGCGGCACCTCGTGGGGCTGGCAGGCCGACCCGTCGCAGGTCTACACGTCCTACGACTACGGCGCCCCGATCACCGAGGGGCGCCAGCTCGGCGCGAAATACGACGAGGACAAGCGAATCGGCTACTTCACCGCCGCGGTGGCGCCGCTGCCCAAGACCGACACGCTCGCCACGCCGGCGCCAAGCTCCCCGGCAATCGTCGACACGGCCAGGATCAACCCCGACGATGGTACGCAGTTCCACGTCCTGCGGCATGCCGACTCGACGTCCACCGCGACCGACTCCACCCACCTGTCGCTGGATCTCAACGCCACCGCCGCCGACCGTTACCCGTCGGTGCCGCAGGAGCCCGGCACGGCGCTCACCTTCGCGGGCCGGGACTCGAAGATCCTGGTGGCGAATTATCGGCTCGGCGCGCAGCAGCTGCAGTACTCGACCTCGGAGATCATGACCCAGCAGCAGATCGGCGACCGCGACGTCGCCCTGCTCTACGGCCGCACCGGCGAGGCCGGCGAAACCGTGCTGCGGTACGCCGCCGCGCCACAGGTCACCGTGCTCGACGGCGACGTGCGCGCAACCTGGGACGCCACCCGCGGCGACCTGCGCCTCAACTATGCGCACACCGGGCTGGCCCGGGTGCTGGTCACCGGCGGCGCCCGGCCGCTGCTGCTCCTACTGGCCACCGACGAGGTGGCGGCCACCTTCTGGACGCAGCGCACCGCGTCCGGGCCGATCCTGGTCCGCGGCCCGTATCTGGTGCGCGCCGCCACCGACTCCGGAACCGCGCTGCGGCTCACCGGCGACACCGCGAAGGCCGGCGACCTGGAGGTGTTCGGCCCGGCCCGGTCGATCACCTGGAACGGCCGGCCGGTCAAGACGAGCACCACAACCAGCGGAAGCCGGCTGGGCCAGCTCGCCGGGCCCGTACCCGTCACCCTGCCCGCCCTGACCGGCTGGACCCACGCCGCGGAGTCACCCGAGGCCCAACCGGCGTTCGACGACTCGAGCTGGCCGGTTGCGGAGCGAACCAGCACGACGAGCACCACCTCGCCGGCCACCCTGCCGGTGCTCTTCGCGGACGACTACGGCTTCCACCACGGCGACGTCTGGTATCGGGGACGGTTCCGCGCCACCGGCGCCGAGACCGGCGTGAGCCTCTCGGCGATCACCGGCCGGGCCGGGGTCTTCTCGGCGTGGCTCAACGGGCAGTTCCTGGGCAGCTCCAGCACCGGTCAGGGGCGCCTCACGTTCCCGGCCGGGGCGCTGCGCGCGGGCGCCGACAACGTGCTGTCGGTGCTGGTGGAGAACATGGGCCACAACGAGGACTACAACTCCGCCGACTCGCACAAGGAGGCCCGCGGGCTGACCGGCGCCACCCTGATCGGCGCCCCGCTCGGCGCGATCACCTGGCGGCTGCAGGGCAACCGCGGCGCCGAGACGCCGATCGACGCGGTCCGCGGCCCGATGAACAACGGCGGCCTGTACGGCGAACGCGCCGGCTGGTCGCTGCCCGGATTCCCGGACCGGAGTTGGGCCCCGGTGAGCCTGCCCAGCAGCGAGCCCACCGCGGGGGTGTCGTGGTATCGCACGACAACCCGGCTGGATCTGCCGCGCGGCTCCGACACGTCCGTCGGCCTGCGGATCGACGACGACCCGAGCCGGCACTACCGCGCCGAGATCTTCGTCAACGGCTGGCAGCTCGGCCGCTACGTCAACGATGTGGGGCCGCAGCACAGCTTCCCGATCCCGACCGGCATCCTGCGGCCGAACGGCGAGAACACGATCGCCCTCGCGGTCTGGAACACGGACGCGACCAGCGGCGGCCTCGGCACGGTCAGCCTGGAGTCGTACGGCAGCCAGGCCTCGCCGTTGCAGGTGGGCGCCGTCGCCGCCCCCGGCTACGACCGCACCCGCTACGCGATGCCGGCCGCGCCGCGGGCGGCGGTGTCGCTGACCACCCCGGACACGGCCCGCGGCGGGCAAACCGTTGCCGCGACCGCGACGATCACCGTCCCGGCCGACGCGCCGGCCCTCACCGAGGTCACCAACGCGCTGGCGCTGCCCGCCGGCTGGACGGCCACGGCGGACGGCCCGACCACGATCGCCCGGATCGCCCCCGGCGGCTCGGCGACGGTCGGTTGGCGGGTCACCATCCCGGCCGGCCCGATTCCGAGCGCTTCCGTGGCGCGCGTGACGACCCACTACCGCCAGGCGGGCCGCGGCGGCACGGTGACCGACAGCCGGGTGATCCGCGGCGTGCCGGCGCCGCCGACCGCGGACACGGCGGTGAGCGCGCTGCCGTTCCTGTCGGCCACCAACGGCTGGGGACCGGTCGAGCGCGATACGAGCAACGGCGAGGCGAACGCCGGCGACGGCCGGCCGATCACGATCGCCGGCACGGCGTACCCCTCGGGGCTGGGTGTGCACCCAGACGGCGACGTGGCGCTCTATCTGGATGGGCACTGCACCCGGTTCACCGCCGTGGCCGGCGTCGACGACGAGGTCGGCAACGCCGGCTCGGTGACCTTCAGCGTGGTCGCCGACGGCCGGACGCTGCTCAGCACGCCAACCGTGACGGGCTCCGCAGCCGGCACACCGATCGACGTGGACCTCACCGGCGCGACGATCGTCGACCTGATCGTCGGCGATGCCGGGAACGGCAACGGCAACGACCACGCCGACTGGGCGGCCGCTCGCCTCGCCTGCTCCTGACCGGGATGCGAGCATGACGTGATGGAGCACGTCCTCGCCGATCCGCCCGGCGTCCTCGCCCTGCCGGCCACCTCCCCTGCTCGATGCGCTGTGCTCGTGCTGGCGGGCTCAAGCGGGCGCATCGAAACCGACCGAGTGCGGTTGCTGGCCCGCCACGGCGCCGCGGCGTTGTCGTTTCGCTGGTTCGGTGCCCCGGATCAGCCGCCGGGCATCTGCGAGGTCGCCCTCGAAACCTTCGAACCGGCCCTGGACCGGCTGGCGAGCCTGAGCGGTGAGGTCGCGGTGCTCGGCATGTCGAAGGGAGCGGAAGCGGCCCTGCTGCTGGCCGGTAAGGACCCGCGGATCACGGCGGTGGCCGCGCTCTCCCCAACGTCGGTGGTCTGGGCGAACGTGGGACCAGGTAGCGACGGCCGGGAGCGTCCGCAGCGATCCTCGTGGACCGAGCGCGGAAACCCGCTCCCGTTCGTTCCGTACGACGACGAGTGGCAGTCGGATTCGACGACCGGTCCGCCGGCCTTTCGGCGCCGGTACGAACAAAGTCTGCGGAGCTTCCCCGCGCGGGCCGAGGAAGCCGCCATCGCGGTGGAGCGGATCGGCGGCCGGGTTCTGCTGACCGCCGGTGGGGACGATCAGGTCTGGCCCGCTGACTGGTTCGCCGACCGCATCGCGGCTCGCCGGGCCGCGCACGGGCGTACCACTGAGGTGCTGACCGATAGCGCGGCGGGCCACCGGATTTCGTTCCCGGGCGAGGCCGAACTGCCCGCGGCCAGCCGGCCGATCGCGCATGGCGGCTCCCGGCAGGCCGACGCCGCCTTCGGCAGCCGGGTCTGGCCGGCGCTCCTGGATCTCCTGCGGTTGGGCTAGTCGGTTGAGGCTCCCAGCTCGAAATATAGCCAATCGTCATTGCACAGAATCATGAACATGATTAATTCTCATCTTTAACACTCTTGTTTCATCCTGTTCCCCCAGGAGGCGCCATGCGCGCGCGGCGGTTCGCCAAACACCCCCTTCTTACGGTCACCCTGGTCGCAGCCCTGATCAGCATCGTCAGCCCGGCCGACCCAGCGAGCGCCGCGGATTCCGCCGCGCCACTAGTCACTGTGGACGGCACCCGGTTCGTTGACGCACACGGCCGGGAGGTGGTGTTGCGCGGGTTCAACGTCTCCGGCGAGGTCAAGCTCGCCGAGAACGGCAAGCTGCCGTTCGCCAACGTCGCCGACGCGCGCAAATCCGCATTGGCCATGCAGGACCTCGCCGGCGCCAATACCGTGCGCTTCCTGCTGTCCTGGGAGGCCGCCGAGCCCACACCGGGCACACTGGACACTACCTATCTCAGCAAGATGACGGCGCAGGCCGCGATCTTCGCCGACCTCGGCTTCGAGGTGCTCTTCGACTTCCACCAGGACCTGTTCTCGCGCTACCTGTTCAACACCGGCAGCTGGTACCAGGGCAACGGCGCGCCGAAATGGGTCGTCGACGCGGGCAGCTACCCCCAGGAGAACTGCGGGGCCTGCGTCATGTGGGGGCAGAACATCACCCAGAACGCCGCGGTCAAGCTGGCGACCTACGACTTCTGGCACAACCGGACGCTGACCACCTCGGCCGGCGCGATCAACGAGCGCGACGAGTTCCTGCGCCACGTCCAGCAGGTGCTCACCTATCTGCGTACCAACCTCACCGCCACCCAGTTCGCGCACGTGCTGGGCGTCGACCCGTACAACGAGCCGTACGCCGGCAACTACACTTCCGGGCAGGACAGCCGCACCTGGGAACGGGACGTGCTGTGGCCGTTCTTCCAGTCGTTCCGATCGTTGATGGACGCCGCGGGCTGGACCGACCGGCCGACGTTCGTCGAGCCGAACATGTTCTGGAACGGCAACGTGTCCCACGAGACCGGCGGCTTCCTGGACACCGGCGCGCTCGGGTCGCGGTACGTGTTCAACACCCACTTCTACGACCAGGCCGCCATCTCGGGCGTGCTGATGTGGGGCAAGGCCACCGACGGGCAGGAAAGCGATGACTTCGCCGTGATCCGGGACCGCTCCACCGCCCTGGGCACACCGGCGATCGTCACCGAGTTCGGGCACCCGCTGAGCGGATACACCTCGGACAAGGCGCCCAGCGTCGACAAGGCCATGTATCAGGGCTTGGACTCCCGGCTGCCCGGCTCGCAGTGGTGGAGCAACGTGGCCGTCTCCGGCCCGGTGCTTTCGGGCCTCCAATGGCAGTGGGACATCTACAGCGGCCGGCACAACGAGCTGATGAACGACAACCCGGCCAAGGTGCTCACCGAGGCCGACGCGTGGAACGGCGAGGACTTCTCCTCGGTCGGCCTGGACGACTCCGGCACGGCGTACCTGCGCCAGGACGCCCGGCTGCTGGACCGGATCTACCCGGCCGCCGTGGCCGGGCGGACCCTCGCGTTCACCTACGAGGACCGGTCCCGGGACGGCACGAGCCCGATGGCCTGGATCCCGGTCCCGTCTGGCCTGCCGTCCACGAAGACGGTCGTCGCCGACAGCCGGTACGCGGTACTGGTCTGGCGTTCCGGCGGCGACGGCGCGCCGACCCAGCTGCGCCTTCCCGCCGGCTTCCGGAATACCGTGGTCTCGGACGTCTCCTACACGGTGGAATCGCGAACCCTGGTGCTCTCCGGCTCGGGCACGGCCGGAAAGGTCCACTTCGCCCTGGTCGCCGACTCGGTCGCGCCGTCGGCAAGCGTGCTGGCCGCCGCCAAGACCGAACTGACCAGCTGGGCCGCCACCGCGTTCCCGTCCTAGGCTCCCCCGGCTGCGGGCGGTCACCGACCAGGCCGAGTCGCGCGGCCTGCTGGCCAAGATTCGCGACCTCGGCGCCCCGTTGCTCTCGCTCAACGCCAGCGCCGCCCCCGATCAGATCGGCGGCGGCGCGGTCCACCGCACCACCCCGCCCGCGAGCTGAGAGGATCGGCGGACCGGGGCGCACGCGGGAGCAGCCCCGGCCGGCCGGCTAACAGGAGGCGGGACATGTTCGACGGGGACCGGGCGCAACGGACGCTCACCGCAATGCACGAGTTCTATGCCGGGCGGCAACCCGCGCTGGAACCGCTCGCCCTGTTCCGGGAGATGGCGGCGAGCGTGCCCGCCTATCGGGCGTTCCTGCGCGAGCACGACGTCGACCCGGCCTCGGTCCGCGAGCTCAGCCAGGTGCCGCTGATGACCAAAACCAACTACCACCAGGTGTACGCCCTGCCGGAGCGCTGCCGAGACGGGCGCCTCGACGCCTGCGACATGGTGGCGGTCTCCTCCGGACCGTCGGGAAGCCCAACTATCTGGCCGCGATCGGTGCTGGACGAGCGGGCCGTCGCGGCCCGCTTCGAGCAGGTCTTCCGCGACGGCTTCCGGGCGCACGAGCGCGGCACGCTCGCGGTGATCTGCTTCGCGCTCGGCAACTGGGTCGGCGGCATGTACACCGCGGACAGCGTCCGGCATCTCGCCGCGAAGGGCTACCCGATCACGGTCGCCACGGCCGGCAACAACGTCGACGAGATCCTGCGGGTGGTCGGCGAGCTGGGCCCGCTCTTCGACCAGGTGGTGCTGCTCGGCTATCCGCCGTTCGTGAAGAACGTCATCGACGCCGGTGCCGCGCGGGGGCTGGACTGGCCGGCGTACCGAATCAAAGTCGTGCTGGCCGGTGAGGTCTTCAGCGAGCAGTGGCGGGACCTGGTCGCCGCGCGGGCCGGCCTGGGCGACCCGACCACGGACGCCGCCTCGCTCTACGGCACCGCCGACGCGGGCGTGCTGGGCAACGAGACCCCGCTGAGCGTACGGATCCGCCGTTTCCTCGCCGACCGGCCGGAGGTCGCCGCCCGGCTCTTCGGGGACGCCCGGCTGCCCACCCTGGTGCAGGTCGACCCCGGCTCGCGCCGCTTCGAGCAAGTGGGCGACGGAACGCTGGCCTTCACCGCCGACGGCGCGGTCCCGCTGATGCGCTACCACATCGCGGACGAGGGCGGCGTGCTCGACCACCCGGCGTTGCTGCGGCTCTGCCGGGAGCACGGCTTCGAGCCGGGCGACGGGCCGGACCAGCCCTTCGTGTACGTCTTCGGGCGTTCGCTGTTCACGGTGTCGTTCTTCGGGGCCAACGTCTACCCGGAGAACGTCACCGTGGGGCTGGAACGGCCACACGTCAGCGACTCGGTCACCGGGAAGTTCGTGCTGCGCACCGTCGAGGACGCCGACCGCGACCGGTATCTGTCGATCGTGGTCGAGCTGGCCCCGGGCGTGACCGCGACCGGCTCGCTGGCGGAGACGATCGCCGACTCGATCCGCACCGAGTTGCTCCGCCTCAACAGCGAGTTCGCCAACTACGTGCCCGCCGAGTCGCAAACCCCGCGCGTCGCGCTACGCCCGATGGGCGACCCCGAATTCTTCCCACCCGGCGTCAAACACCGATACACCCAGCCCACCCAGCCACGCGAATGATCGCGCCACCCACGCCAGCTCGTTCAGACCGCTATGAGGTAGCCGGTGGCGCTGAGGCGTGCCGCCGCCGGCGAACCCTGGACCCCAAGTCACCGCGCGCCACGTCCGCGAGGATCAGCAGGCCCGGCACCGCGCCCAGCAGCCAGATCCCGGCCAGCGGCCAATGGATCATCGACGAGACCGCGCCACGGATCTGCGGAACATCTCCGACCACATAGGACCCGTCAGCGCCGGACACCTGGCAGGTCATCGGGTAGGCGCCCGGCCCGGGCACGTGGAACGAGGCGATCCAGGCGTAGGTTGCCCAGTCGCCGCCGTAGTCGCTCGGCGGAACAGTCACCCGCTCGACCCGGCCCGCGCCCGCGATCGAACAGTCGGGCCGCGGAGACGAGAAGCCGACCGAGAGAATCGCGTACTGGCCCGCCGTCGGCAGATTCAGCACTCCCGGCCCGCCGTAGCGGCCCTCGTCGTACGAGATTGTGCTGTCCTCGGCGCCCAGGCGGACGGTCGTCTGCGCCAGGAACGCACCGGCCACCACCGCGACGGCACCGACGAAGTAGACGAAGCCGACCGGATACCGGCCACCGGGCACGCGACGCGCCCCGATCAACGAGCCGACCAGCGCGGCGGCGACACCACCCGCCAGGACGCGGGGCCAGCCGACCGTACCCTGCAAGGGAATGGTCCACCGGTAGACCGCAAGCGACGCACCCAGCAGGACCAGGCTCAGCAGCGTGGCGGCGGCGACCGTCGCCCCGCGTTGCCGCAGACCGGTCGGCCGACCGGCCGCGCGACGGGCGGCCAGCGCAACGGCCAGCAGAGGCACGCAGGCGACGCACCACCACACCGCGGAAGAGACCCGCTGATCCTGCTCCCAGCGATGGGTCGCGTCGAAGAACAGCAGCGGAGCGGGCACGGTCACCAGGAGCCACTTGGCCAACCCACCGGGACCGATCATCCGCATTTCGCCAGGCATGCACCGATCATCGACCATCGCCGCCACCGGCCCGGCAGGTCCGCCGCGCTCGGGCCGGGTCGGGACCGACCGAGCTGGCCACCTGGACCGCTGCCGCGTTTCCGTTCTAGCTGGGTGGTGTCGCCCGGAGCCAATCTCAGGTCAACTGGCGGATGAACCAATCAGCAAGAGCCCGCACAAGGCCGGAGAAGGCTCCGGTGATCGCGGCGGTGGCCAACTCGATATGCCGCTTCTCGCGATCCTTGGTTTCCGGCATTGTTCGCTCCTTCTGATGAGGTGGATGGCAGTCGGCGCTGCGGCTTTCCAGCATTCAACCGACGATTGAAGATCCACTCATCGGCGATGAGACGCCTACCAGATTCGCCGGGTGACGGTAGTACGCGATGCTGGAAGCGATGAGTAGCGATGAACGCCGGAGACGGCCGCGGCCGGTAGAACCTCCGCGGCTTCCCGACGGTCCGCTGAAGGACCTCAAGGCCGCCGTCTATGAGCTCTATCTCCAGGCCGACACACCGACGCTGGACGAGATCAAGGCCGAAGTGGATTCGCTGGCCGTCTCGTTGGTCGAGCTGTTCCGCGCGGGCGGGGTGAACGAGGACACCGCCGAGCGGCAGGTCGACGAGCTCGAAGGCGCCACGCCACGGCGAGACACCATCGGTCGCATCATCGGCGCCCCGGCCCTGCCACCCAGCCAACCCGATCTCGTCGCGGTGGTCGTTGCCCTCTCCGCGATGGCCGGCCGCCTACCCTCGTACACGATCCATGGCGATCTTCCCGCGCTGATTGCGCAGGTTCGGCGGCTCTGGCGGAGAGCGCGGTCCGCACCGCCGCCACGCCGGCTAGGAAAGCCCATCAGGAATTGTTCGCCGCTCAATCTTGAGGTGCATCGCGCGATCGAGATAGCCGATCGAGGCATCCGGGCTCCGGCTCTGCCTCCCTACATTCCGCGCGCCCACGACACTCGGCTGCGGGAGCTGGTTGCCGCGTGCGACCAGGGCGACAGCACGATGATCACGTTGGTGGGCGGATCCTCGACCGGAAAGACCCGGGCATGCTGGGAGGCGGTGCAAGCCCTGTCGGGCGAATGGCAGCTCTGGCATCCGATTGATCCCTCCAGACCCGCCGCAGCCGCCCGGGACATAGCTGCGGCTGGTCCACACACGGTCGTCTGGCTCAACGAGGCGCAGTCTTATCTGCTCGGCGCCGATCCGTTGCTGAGCGAACGCATCAGCGCCGGCCTGCGCACCCTGTTAGACGATCCGGAACGCGGGCCGGTACTTATCCTCGCAACAATGTGGCCGGAGTACTGGGCAACCTTGACCGCCAGGCCAGCGCCGGGGGTTCCGGATCGGCATGCGCAAGCCAGGGAACTATTGTCGGGCACCGATCTGCAGGTGCCCGACGCGTTCCGGGGTGCCGACCTCCGGGCGCTGCGCACTGCCGCGACTTCGGACCCCCGGCTGCGCCACGCTGTCACGCACGCGGACAGCGGCCGGGTCACCCAGCACCTCTCCGGTGCGCCGGAGTTGCTCCAGCGCAGCCGAAACGCGCCCGCAACCACGCGAGCGATCATCAACGTCGCGATCGACGCACGCCGGCTCGGTCACCCTCCCGCCCTGCCGAGCACGCTGCTGCAAGACGCCGCTGTGGGCTACGTGCACGACGTCGACCGGCAGCAGGCGGGCGACGACTGGGTGGACCGGGCGTTCGCCTACGCGTTGGAGCCTTGTCATGGCGTACCCGGGCCGCTGTCCATTGTGCGCGCCGGGCCGGACGAGCTCTTCCGAGCCTTCGGGCCGCCCGCCTACCGGCTAGCCGACTACCTGGAACAGGTCGGCCGAGAGGAACGGGCGGACGTATTCCCGCCGGGAACGTTCTGGGACGCGATTGTCGAATCCGTCCGCGACCCAGACGTGCTGCACACAATCGGCGGGCAAGCCGAGCGCCGCGGCCGCAATCATCGCGCCGCCCAACTGTATCGGCGGTCCGCCGAATTCGGCGGCGTTGAGGCGTTGGAAGGGCTGGGCCGGTTGCGTCTTCAGGCCGGCGATCTAGCGGGGGCGGAGTCCTACTACGTCCTCGCCGCCGGCCGTGGGAGCATCGACGCGCTGGAGAGCCGGTCCTGGCTGCGGGAACTGCTTGGGCACCACACCGACGAGGAGGTCTTCCTCGCCGAAATGCAGACTCGGCTCCGGGAGATCGCGGCAAACAATGACTATTACGAACGGCTATATCCCGAAATATTTGATGGCCGGGATAGCACGGCCGGCCTGTTGAGCCGAGCCCGCCAGCTGCGCGACATCGACGATCTGGCCGCGGCCAAAGAATTGTATGAGGAGGCGGCGCGGCTTGGCGACTCCTCGGCCGTCGCGGAACTCGCGACGATCAACGAGAGACTCGGCGACTACCGAACGGCCGAGGCACTCGCAATGCAGGCGGTGCGCGCCGGCAAAATCGACGCCGCGCTGAGCCTCGTGAAGTCACGCGAGGAGCGGCACTACCCGGACGGTGCCGAGGCTGTCGCGGTGACGGCGGGAGAGTTGGGCGAGCCGGACCCGCTTTACCTTCTGGCGGAATTGCGCGATTCCCAGGGCAACGCAGCAGGCCTGGATGCCGTCGTCGGGTGCGCCGCGAAACTGGGCTTCGCGCACATCTTCAGCGTGCTCGCCAAGCCGCGGATGACGGACGACCCCGGGGAAGCCTGGCGGCTCTACGAAAAGGGTGCGGATCTCGGCGATATCGCCGCCCTTCAGGCGCTTGCCCTGCGGGACGAGGACGAGGGAAGACACGCTGCCGCGGAGAAACGTGCGGCTCGAGCGGGCGACCTGGGCGATCCGGGGATCATGCTGCTGCTAGCCAATCGACGGGAAAAGCACGGGGATCTCCGTCGCGCGGAGCAGCTTTACCAAAGGGCCGCCGAATTGGGCGCTGCCGCGGCCATGCGCGGCCTCGCCCGGATCGTCGGACACCGCGGCGATCACAGCACGGCGGAGGAACTGCTATTGACGGCGATAAACCGAGGCAACGACGGCGCGTTGAGCGACCTCGCCTGGCTCCACGGGCTGATGGGTGGTCCTCTCGGCGCAGACCGCGTGCTCCGGTTCGGACTCGACGACGACGGCTCGCCGGCCGCGCCCTAGTTTGCTGGGCGGGCTCGGGTTAGGCGGGCGACGGCGCGTTGTTTGAGGGCGAAGCCTTCTTTGGCGGCGTCGCGCAGCCCGGCCACCAGCGGCGAGCGGGAGCGGCGCGCCCACGGCACCGGAACCTCCGTGCTGCCGTATTTCGCCTTGTAGGAGTTTCCGCCGACGAAGTCGAACTCGGTGACTCCCCGGTTTTTGGCCCACCGCAGGGCGTACCAGATCAGTGCCTCGTTCGGACGTAGGTGCTGGTGCCGGCGGTAGCTGGCGCCGCCCCAGAAATACATCGTGCGGTGGTACCAGGGCAGCACCGCGGTGGCGATGGGCCGGCCCTCGGCGTCCCGCGCGCGCAGCAGCAACAACTGCTCGGCGGGCAGGTTGCGGATCAATGACCGGACCCGCTCGAGCGGATAGGTCGGCACCAGATTCTGCTTGGCGAATACGTCGCGTAGTTGCTCGTAGAATTCTTCGGCGAATTCGGGACCATCGTGCACTTCCTCGATGACGACACCCGACTTGTCGGCCTTACGGATATTGCGGCGGCAGGCGCTGGCCATCGCGCCGAAAAGGGTGTCCTCGTCGGGGGTCAGGTCGATCACCGCGGTCGGGGCGGCGGCCCAGCGCAGGCCCAGGCCGTCGAGATCCGCCTCGGCCAGGCCGCGGTCCCGGATCTCCAGGTGCGCGCAGCCGAGCTCGCCGAACGCGAAGGGCAGCAGCGCCTCGAGCGCCGCGCGGCGGGCAATTGACGGCTCCAAGTTGAAGCCCAGGTAGGAGGTTGTCCAGCCGGCCATCGGGCTGCCAAGGATGCGCAGGCCATAGCGTTTGACGAGCAGCCCGGTGAAGTGCCCGACGACGGTCTCGCCGTCGGTGATCGTGGCGAGCACCGGGTCGGCCCGCTGCGATTCGGCGACGAACCGCAGCCACTGTTCGGTGTGGAAGATCAAGCGATCCGGGTACGCCGCGCGGGCGGCCCAGAGCGCAGCCGTCGGTTCCACCCGTTGCAGTTGGAGCATGTGTTCCCCCTCGGGGGCGGCTGGGAAATGGGCCTTGGGGCGGATGATGCCCCGCCGCCGGTTCATTCCGCAAGGACCATCCGGATGCTTCTTGAATTGACGTGAAATTACCTCATGTTCGATATGACAATTGCTACTGACGCGACCCGCCGTCTATTTGTCATGGTGAACCGAGCCGTGTAAGTCGAGCCGTGTAAGTCGAGCCGTGTAAGTCGACGAGCGGGAGGGGTTTCGAGCGTGCAGACGCCAACCCGGATCAAGCGACGCCTGAACGAACTGGAGCTGCGCAGCCGGCTCCGGGCGCGCCCCCGGGCCCAGGGGCGGGTGCTGGCTCCCGCCGGGATGTTCCGCCGGCTGCCGACCACCGCCGGGCTCTACTTCCCCTTCTACCACGACGTGCCGCCGGACTACGCCAAGGATCTGCGCCGGCATCTGCGCACATTCGGCCGGATCGGTTCGATGATCTCCTGGGACGAGGCCCTGGCCGTCCTCGACGGGCGGCGAGAGCTCGCCGGGCCGACCTTCTGCCTGTCCTTCGACGACGCCGACCTCAGCTGGCGCGACGTGGTCGTGCCGATCCTGCGGGAGCTCGGCGTCCCGGCCACCTTCTTCCTGACCACCGGGCTGGTCGCTCAGCCGGGAAACCTGAGCTGGCAGGACTGCCGCGACCTGGTGGCGGCGGGATACCGGTTCGGCTCGCACACCGTCTCGCATCGGCGGCTGGCCGATCAGGACGACGAATCCGCGCTGCGGGAGATCCGCGACTCGAAGCGCGAAATCGAGGACGAGCTCGGCGTCGAGGTGCGGGACTTCGCGGCGCCGTACGGGCACACCGTCGATTTTCTCGACCGGGACGTGCGCACCGTGCGCGAGGCCGGGTACCGCAGCTTCGCCACCACGCTGCGGGCGCCGATGCATCCGGGTGACTCACCGATGTGGATCCAGCGCCAGGGCCTGCACCCGGCCTGGCCGCTCTGGGCCGTGCGGACCCGCATCCATGACTGACACCCGGATCTACCTGTCCCCGCCCGACGTCAGCGACGTCGAGCGCAAGCTGCTGCTCGAGGCGTTCGACTCGAACTGGGTGGCGCCCGTCGGTCCCGACCTGGACGCGTTCGAGGCGCAGGTGGCCGACCTGGTCGGCGTCCGGCACGCGGTGGCGCTCAGCAGCGGCACCGCGGCGCTGCACCTGGCGCTGATGGCGGCCGGGGTGCGCCGCGGCGACACCGTGCTTGTCCCGTCGTTTACCTTCGCCGCCAGCGCGAACGCGGTCACCTACCTCGGTGCCCGGCCCGTCTTCCTCGACAGCACCGCCGCCAGCTGGAACGTCGACCCGGGCCTGGTCGCCGACGAGCTGCGCAGCCGGGCCGCCCACGGCCGGCTGCCCCGGGCGGTGATCACCGTGGACATGTACGGGCAGTGCGCCGACTACGACCCGCTGCTGGCCGCCTGCGACCGGTACGGCGTCGCGCTCGTCGAGGACGCCGCGGAGGCGCTCGGCGCGTCCTACCGGGGCCGCCCGGCGGGCTCGTTCGGGCTGGCCGGCGTGCTGTCCTTCAATGGCAACAAGATCGTCACCACCGGGGGCGGCGGCATGCTCGTCACCGACGACGCCCGGGTGGCGGCGCAGGCCCGGCACCTCGCCACGCAGGCCCGCGAGCCGGTCGCGCACTACGAGCACCGCACCGTCGGCTACAACTACCGGCTCAGCAACCTGCTCGCCGCGGTCGGCCGCGGCCAGGTGCAGCGGCTCGACGGCCTGATCGCCGCCCGCCGGGAGACGGCCCGCTACTACCGGGCCGAGCTGGGCGACCTGAGCGGGCTGACGTTCATGCCGATCGCCGACTACGGCCGGCCCAACTGGTGGCTCACCTGCCTGCTGGTGGACGCCGAGCGGTTCGGCGCCGGCCGCGACCGGATCCTCGAGCACCTGGGCCAGCAGAACATCGAGGCGCGTCCCGCCTGGAAGCCGATGCACCTGCAACCGGCGTTCCAGGACTGCGTCATGCGTGGCGGCGCGGTCAGCGCCGACCTGTTCCGCCGCGGGCTGTGCCTGCCGAGCGGATCCGCTCTCACCGGCCATGACCGGGAACGCGTCGTGACCGCCGTCCGCACGGTGGCGGCCGAGCAGAAAAGGTGAGGGCGGGATGCGCATCGTCTACATCCACCAGTACTACTGCAATCCGCAGATGACCGGCGGCATCCGGTCCTACGAGCAGGCCCGCCGGCTGGTCGCCCGGGGGCACACCGTGCACGTCATCACCGCCGACATCACCCCCGGCAAGCGGGCCCTGGGCTGGCGGCGAACCGAGGACGACGGCGTACACGTGCATTGGTTCTCGGTGCCGTACTCCAACCACATGTCCTATGCCCGGCGGCTGCGCGCCTTCGCCGAGTTCATGGTGCTGGCGGCGGCCAAGGCCACCGCGCTGAAGGCCGATCTGGTCTTCGCCACCAGCACCCCGCTGACCGTCGCCGTCCCCGGCGTCATCGCGGCCCGGCTGCGCCGGGTGCCGTTCGTCTTCGAGGTACGCGACCTGTGGCCCGAGGTGCCCATCGAGATGGGCGCGCTGCGCAACCCGATCGCTCGCCGACTGGCCGGCGCGCTCGCCGGATTCGCCTACCGCAACGCCGAGGAGGTCATCGCGCTCTCCCCCGGCATGGCCGCCGGCGTCACCGCCCGCCGCCCGGGCACCCGGACCACGATGATCCCCAACGCCGCCGACCTGGCGATGTTCGAGGTACGGCCGGAGGCTGTGCGGTCCTTCCGGGAGGAGCACCGCTGGCTGGGCGACCGGCCCCTGATCGTCTACACCGGTGCCCTCGGCGCCGTGAACGGCGTGGAATACCTGGTCCGGGCCGCCCGGGCGATGCGCGACCTCGACCCGCAGGTGCAGGTCCTGAT
>Ga0307515_10010118_pt1 | contig 18115 bp, 4 predicted proteins | sample 17_EM_MG_FD_194513 | JGI IMG/M metagenome (GOLD analysis project Ga0307515, IMG submission 194513) | Populus trichocarpa ectomycorrhiza microbial communities from riparian zone in the Pacific Northwest, United States - 17_EM | ecosystem: Host-associated > Plants > Roots > Unclassified | place... | reverse complement strand
TTAGGGAGAAAAAATAAGATAGTAATATTTTTATTATAATAATACAAGCATAGGATAATATACTTTTAATTAAAAAATCAATATCTTAGTTTAAACAACAAATGCATTAACCCGTTTATATATATATTTTCATTTTTAAAATTTTCAGTGCACAAGTAAGAAATTAATATAGACATGGCCAAGACTACAGTATATGTAGCCTCTAGCTAGTTATGGCCCCAGTAAATAGGTAAGAAATTAATCTGCTTAGGTCCAAGAAAGCCTTTTCTACTCGTCATTATTGCTGGCCAATAATACAAGAAATTAACCACAATTACATTCTTAAACAAACTATGTTAAAGCAATCAAACATAATTATTATTGGCAAAAAAAAATAGGATGTGATAACTAATTTATAAAAACAAAGCTAAATAATAATAATAAAAAAAAATAATATTTATTAAGATTTTTCTTATAAGATAAATTTTTCTAGTTTTTTTTTTTTTTTATATCTCTCTCAACTTGTGTTTTATGTTTAAGATTATAAATTTATTTATTGGCCTCAAGTTCTAGCTAATCAATGAATTAAACTATTCAAAGAAATCCTAATTTAATAAAGAATATAACATTCTAACTAAACAAGAATAGTAATAAACTAGTCTATTACAAATTCTTCTTCGTCAAGTATTTCTATATTAATTAGGATTTTTCTTTTAATTAATATTAAAATTTTTATTAACTCTAAATTCTATTATTTTAAATCCTAGTTGATATTGAACTTTATATGTAATTGAACTTCAACAATTATTGCTACTCTTTATATGTAATTTTCTGCAGCTTAAAGACCCTCGAACTCCAATCTGCTTCAGCTTCTGTGAAGGGAGTCCTCTGCTCATGTGCTGTTCATTCATTTGGCTCATGCCCATCATGTTCTTGACAGGAAACTCATGTTACCTTTTGGAATCTAAACCCCTTCATTTGGCTCCAGACTCGCTTCCACTGTTCCAGTAATTCCATCATATTCTTTCCTCACAATACGTCACTCGCGTGCAAGCTTTGGATTTGAGCTATCCAACTCTGTAAATTATCATCAGCTATATATTAGCAAATCAAGACCCAGTAGGTTCAATCACCGAGAGGGTATATTTTTAGTTCTGAAACAGTGTAGAGCAACCTTCTAGCAGGTGAACTCCACCACCGGTCCCTGTTACAGGTTCCGCCAAAATACGAAATAATCAAACACAACACGTAACTAACCTGAGCAAGGTAGGGCCTCCATTTTCTTTTTTCTATGAAGATGATCAGTATTCAGTAATGAGAGTCGGGGCCCGTATGTGGGCACTGGGATATGATATGCTAGAAAAGTCTATATATGAAGTTGAAGCAGAAACTGTTGATGCATTTAATTCTCTATTAAATAATTGAAGAAGCTTGTTACCTCGCAGTTTCCAAGCCCTTGAACATCGTCAGGTCATGGTTATCTCTTCTGAAGGACAAAATGGGGGGGCACAACAAATTGATGGAAATGTGTTCCTCTTGGGGCCCAACTTTTTTCCCTTGGTGTGATCAACTTTCCCACGATCCAGGTCTACATTTGGTTCCAATTCAGCACATCACATTCAAATTCACAAAAAACCAGTATGCTATTTAGAACAAACAGCCCAATCCTATTCAGTATAAAGCAGAATTAAGCCAATTAAAATTAAAAAAAAAAATGTTTGGCATGGAGAATTCAACGAAACAGTGTAATTCAACGAAATAGTGTAATTACTCAGTTATGAGTCATACCAAAAAAATGTTCACACACAAAATTCACAATCATATAAAATAGAAATATTCAATTTTTATTTTTATTTTTATTTTTATCTTTGAGCAATAAAATCAAGTTTTTTAAAGGTAGCTGGTTGAAGAATAATGAATTACCTAAGATAGCAAGAGACAAGGTTGACGAATCCAGTTTTCTCACTATCACTGCATAACATCACGAAACAAAATTAAGAAATTATAAGTAGATATGAGATCTTTTGGCTTCATCATCTCATTAACGAAACTGCCATGACTGTGGGTGACTAATCTGCCATATTGTATAGATAATAATAATAATAATAATAATAATAAAGCATTTATGACAATAAAGCTTTTTTTTTTTCTTTATTGTCACAAGATGTTCTTACCAAGTTATTTTCGATTCGGAAATAACACAAAGAACTTCTTGGAAGGTAAAGCTAAAATGAATATTGCAATTAAGGTTATCAAAAACATATTTTTGACATGACACGGAAAATATAAAATAAATTCGAATTGTAAAAACAAATCGTAAAATCGTAAGGAAATTTTTTTCATACATAGTTCAAGCACCTTAAAATACATGGTTCAAATAAAAATTCATATATAGTTCAAGCATCTTAAAATATATGGTTCAACAATTCAATATCTATACCTTGTTTCCATCCCACGTCAAGTTTATTACCAGAATTTTTTTTCTAGATGCCATAAGTTCAATAATTCAAGAATCAACTCAAATCAGCTTTGTAATTAATCCAAACATAATATGATTCTAATTAATTTTTTATTAAAAAAGAAGTACCATAATATATATGTTATACATAATATATTTTTTTATTTTAAATATTAATACATCAAAACAATCAAAAATATAAAAAAATTAATTTATAACTTAAAAAAATTAAAAAAAAACTTTCAGAACACGACAAACACTACCTGACCAGGCTAGAAATAGCTTTTGTTTATAACATTAGTGACGAGGGACTGGGACACTACTGGACTGTGAGTTATTAAAAAAGTTAAGTTAATAAGTAATTAAGGAGTAGTTAATCAAGGGAGGTTAATTATGCCGTTGAAGTGAAGGCAAGAGGGGATATACTGGGAATCGAGCCTGACAAGGAAGTCTGCCATGTCATCTTTTTCGGGGTGTAGCTGGCAGCAATGTCTTTTGTGTGGACAAATGGCATACCATTATTGGTCTGGAGGAAACATATATTGCATTATTGTAGTGCAGTATATGTTTTTGTTGAAATCATAAAATGGGTACCAAAATCGTGATGTTTTGTGATTTCTTTCACTTGATTTCAACTCGATTTTATTAATTTTCAAGTTTTTAAAACGATTCTGCACATTAAGTATATATTAACTCGTAAAATTATATGATTTTACGAGTTGAATCGCGATTTTAACAACTTTGATTGCAATGCTAATATTATTGGGTGAAGAAGTGTACGATGAAGTTTCACAATATAAGAACATTGTATTTTTGGTTTTTATTTTGGTAAGCAAAATTTTTTTAGTTTTGGTATGACTCATAACTGAGTAAAACAAAGTATTTTTTGAGAGTTTCTTTATTGAAAGACCAATGTCATCCGCTATAATTTAGATGTCATGCATATCAAGAAAAATATGTTCAACAACATTTTTAACATGATCATGGACGTATAAAGAAAAACAAAAAAGAATATAAAAGCTAGAATGAATCTAGCTTTGTAATGTGACCATGAGAATATAAAGTTGGTTAATGATGAGTTATGTGTTGCAAATCTCAAATACACATTCGTATTAGACAAGGATGCACAACTATTTATCTATAAATGGTTTAAGAGTCATGTATTTATGCAAATACTCATTCCAATTACTTATAGAGATTTATTGCCAAAAAGGATATGAAATGCACTTACAAAAATTAATCACATTTTTAAAGATATTTTTCCAAACAAGTTGTATATTTAACATATGAAGCAACTTGAAAAGAACGTTATTAAGATAATTTACAAACTTGAAATGATCTTCACTCTGTTATTCAACTCAATGGAGCATGTTATTCAACTCAATGGAGCATCTACCTATTAATGTAGTGTATATATGAGGTAAAAGTTGGAGGTTTTATATAGTATAAATGAATGTATCCATTCGAGAGGTTAAGGATTACATATATCCTTAGTAATTGGCAATTGTTTTTTTTAAAATATTTAATTATTCATCTTCGATTACTTTCAAAAATTACCGAAGATATTTTTAAATTTTTAAATATTTTTTTATTTCATCATTGATTGCATCGGCAATAAAAAGCTCAATTTCTGACGGACTATTTCATCACTTTAGCAATCCCTAAACCTTCTGTAACTTTATGATGAAATGGGTGGTTCGTCATTGATTTTGTTGGAAATGCATTTCAAGAAGTAGTGTTAAGAAATAATGCAGATTTATTATTAAGAAAGAGATGTAATAAGGCCATAACAAGTAGGGGAAAATCCTAAAAATTAGCTGTAGAGAACCTTGAGCTTGAAACAATCAATAACTACATTAATTTAGCCTTAACAAGTAGAAAGAATGAACATTAGTGTTAGAACATAAAATCTAAATTAAACTACCTAAAAGCCTAAAATCTAGAGTAAACTAATCAATCAGCAACACCCTATGTTTGAATTTAGTAAAATTATAACTATGAGTTAAGGATTAATTTGTGAAGAAAAAAATGGATTACCAGCTTGGAAACACTTTCTCTACTGTTTCTATGTAGTTTTTTGGTTGTTCTTCTTCTTGCTCTGTCACAGAAAATAACAAGGAGCTGTTTTTATTTCTGCCATCACAAAAAATAAAAGTTGTCACTGTAAAAACACATAAAATAACTAACAAACGTGCCGATGTGAGAAAAACTCAAATATGTAAGAAATTGTTGTTGATTTTGAAGAGATAGAAAAAGAAAGTGATCATTTCAATATTGAAACAAGAACAAAATATCTAAAATATTGAAATCCTTAAGATCCGCAGAGAAAGGCAGCTACTCTCATTACGTGCCACGTATTTCTTAACGATCCGAACCGCCAAAAGAAGCAAGGAAAGCCTTGTTAGTTGATTTTGCCTCCCTTTCTCTGCTCTCTGTTCCGAAGTGTTTCCTTTGAGACCACACACGCACACAGTGACACAGGTATTGGAAGAGAGTGTTGTTAGGAGTTCAAAACAAGAACAAGTCAGCAAACCCATCAAAGATAACCAGAAAACAATATTTGGCTTTCAAGACTAACTGCTTTCTCTTTCCAGCCTCCCCAAAAAAATCGTTGGCTTTGAGGTGAAATCTCTCTGTCTGTACTGTCCTTCTTTCTTTATTCTGTTTAGAATCTTCAATTGATTATATTACCATACATAGATGATAGATATCGATGCATCAGCTTGTGTTTTCTTTTTGTTTGTAGCTGTGATTTGATTTCTGACGATTTGTCCAATTCTGCATTTATTTTTGTGCTTTATTTTTAGATGATTTGTTACAGGATTTTTTTCCCCGTTATTTTTTCTTCTTTGCTTTGGTAAATGCTTTTAGTTCTCTTCGTACTTACAACTTGCCATCCTTACGTTCATGGTGACTTCTCCTTTACGTTTTTTGTGGGATTGGAGCCTAAGAATTTGAAAAGTTGATTAAGCAATTTGGCCTAATTGAAAGAGTGATGAATTCTATGTTTGTTTCTGTTTTCAGAATTCCGAGTGGATCAAGTAGAGATGGAGAAGAGAGTGTAATTAGGTGTTCAAAAGAAGAGCAATCCCATTAAGAAAAACAAGAAAAGGTTCCTCGAGAAAATTGTGGACTACATGAAATCTGATTCTTACATGTTTTCTCCTTTCATCTCGACACCACATATTGCTTCAAAGACCAGCTCTTCTTCTACTACAGGTAATATCAGTTCCAGTCCTGTTTGATGTTTCAGTTTTCTAGAAGGATGCTTGAGCAACAATAGGCTTTTTATGTTACCAGCTTTGTCTATTTGATGTTTCAGTTTTCAAATAATTAGGTTTGAACTTCTCTTTTATTTCATTTTCTCTTGGGAGTGTTTGGATGTTCCTCTGGGAAATAAGTTGTTTTTGTTTTTTTAATGCATCAGCTCTAGGCTGATAAGGCTTTCCTTCAAATTTCTATTCTTCTTAGATTCATATTGCTGGCTAGCAGAGGCTATTTATCTGTCAAAAGTTATTATATCAATGGAGTTGACCATTGAAAATTAGGGAGTTAACATTATGCAGCACCTTAATCCTTACATATTTTGAATTTTGTGATTATAATCCATTTTGCATTGGCTAATCGATAGCTTGCATTCTGCTCTCTTTAGCTCTAGCATCAATGAACAAGTATTGGACGTTTCCTATTATTAAGAAATTTGATTGGAAGAATAACAAGGTGGAATAGTATCAACAAATGAATGCATGATGTACCAACGTGTATATGTAAGAGAGGTATCAAAGTATCTCCCAGGTATTCAGAGTGCTATCCCGTTTTTTGATTCCATCTGAGCTTCTCAATAAATCACAGCCTATATATGCAAATTGCTTGTCCAAGAACTTAGCTCATTTAACAACACTAAGGAGAGTTAAGGAGAACAAATCATCCCAATCAATGGATTTTCCATTGAAAACCTTGGCATTCCTTAGCAGCCAAATGGACCAAAATGTTGAATCTAGAACCAAGAGCCACATTTTCTTGTGCATTTTCCCATGAGCATGCATACTCCACTGCTGAAATAGGCCATCCACTGTTCTAGACATCACCCACGAGCATCCCCACCAATTGAAAAATCTTGACCACAGCTGCAAGACCTGTTGGTAGTGAAGGAAAAGATGCGCCACCGTCTCCTGATACTCACCACAAATAGAGCAGAGGCTTGCTGGAAAATCAAGAACTCCAATGCGCCCTAGATGCTCCCTTGTTTGAAGGTTCTCAATTGCAGCTAATCATAGAAAAGCCTCCACTTTTGGAGAAGCTATTGACTTCCAAACATCTTCAAATTGGTATTCTGATACAGAATTGATATGGACATGCAAGGTGGTTCCAGAGTGTTTGTGATTCACAATGACACTTTTATCACAGAATTATTTGAAGCAAAAGCTTAACCCATTTTTTTGTTTCTAATTTCATATCTCAAATAGATATATGCTAGTGTATGGTTCAAGTTACTCCAGCTTCCAGACCATGGAACATTATGGTGTTTGTTGCATGTTTTCTTTCATTTTATATCTGCTAGTGTAACTCCACATGTTTTTGCATTATGTTCTTCAAATAACAACGCCCTTGAACAGTGATCATGTAGCCTCTTTTGCCTGCTTTATCTCTATAATTAGTACAAAGCTGTAAGAGTAGATGGATCATGTTAGTGATGTATGAACTTACTCAGATCATTCCAATTTTATCAGATGTCTCTGAGGGGACAGGGCTCTGCTCTTATTTAACCACTGTACAACCTAAGAGGTGATCTATATCCATGAGCAGCTTAAATGCTGAATCATTGTTCATACTGCTGCTAACCGATAGTAAACCTGCAATGCCATTGACTTCTGTTGGGAAGTTCAAACGGCTGGCAACAAATTCTTTGTATGTTGGGAAAAATGCATCCCCAGCCTCAGGAAGACATCACTGTTGCTAAACCTGTTGTTCACCATCTGAACTATCCGTGTAGGTTTATATGTGCCGGACTTTGTTTGTCTCTGCTCATGTAAATGGGTTCTGTATCTGTTCTGTTGTTTCTGCTCTGGAAAAGACTTGATGGTTCAAAGTGCATTAATAAAAATAAAGTACTACGGGTTTCCATAGCGTTGGTTCTTGTGCTTTATTTTTTTGAATCAGTACTTAAAATATAGCACCCATTGCTTGCTCCTTATACTATTGGCTACTGTTAGTTGTGGAGTGACTGAATCAGATTATAGCTTTTGATAAGCTATTTCCTAGAAATTATGAGTTTGAAATTCGTTGGGTTTTTGTTTATAAATCCTTTGAATAACTTTTGGTAGCCATTAAAGAATTCCTTTCCTAAGGAGGAAGGAGGTCAGATGATTTTTTTTTTTTTGGGGGGGTGGCGGCGGCACATGTTTCATTAACTCAATAACCTGTAGTTATCATAATGTGATGGTTCAGTTCTGGTTTTTGCGTTGGTAGTTATATAGAAGTTTAAGCAACTTTGGTTTCAAGTGAAAGATACTTCAGTTTTGTTTTAACCATGGATTCGGTTTGATTTTCTTGCTGCATGGACCAGGTTTTGTTTGGCTTCATACTTGTTTCTTACTTTATGCATTTATTTATTTTTCTTCTTTTATCCCTTCACTTTGGAGCATAGAAATCATTGATGCTGTGAAGGATTGTACTGAAACTTCTGAGCCTTATGATTTATCATGTCATTTCTGAGGTTGTTTTAATTTCAGGACAGCCAAGTACGTTAAAAAAAAATTACTATGGAAGTTCCAACCAGGAAATTAACCACGAAGGATAATCAATCAACTGTTGAGACATCAAATGTAACAGTAGAAGACCAATTCTCTGAGCTTCCTGAGAAATGCATTTCTGGCCAGCAGAAGTTCGTGCACAAGGAAACAGTGAAGCACATGGTCTACCAAAGTTGCCGCTCTTCTCTGTCGGTTACTTTCTTATGCCACGTACGTGCATTTTTCTTGTTATTTATCTGGGTTTCAGCCTCTGCTCCCTCTGATTTAGAAAAAATGAGGATAATTGGATCTTAAAGAACTGATTTTCAACACTATCCAATTATATAGGGCTTATATGTGTGATTTTTTTAGAATAACGTGGGCGGGACTGAAATTCAATTGTAAGAGGTTATGCACATGAAACTATCTGGTGGGATGCAAGCATATACATTGTTTCTCGAAGTTATTGGCAAAAGAATACAGCGCATTTAACATCATAATATATGGCCAAGGCTAGTCGACATATTGTTTCTTGCATTTAACGTTGATTTTTCTACAGCAGAAAACTTGCAGAACTCACAATTCTCTACTGAGAAACAACTTTCTGATCATGTTGTCTGTAAAATTGATATAATGGCGCGGAGTTGCTTAATTTGTTCTATGTCAAGGGATATTGTTTGTTTTCCGTTGTGCTTTTAGTTTCAGACTTGGTTTATTCTGTCCAGGGAAGGGAACGCATGATGCGCAGCTACGGAAGCTTCTTCTTGACTGAATCTTTAGGGTGTATGAGAATAATAGTGGTTGTTTTTCATGTGTTTTTTCTTAAAAATATATCAAAATAATATATATTTTTTTAATTTTTAAAAAGTTATTTTTGATACTAGAATATCAAAATAATTCAAAAACATAAAAAAATTAATTTTAAACAAAAAAAAATTCAAAATTTATCCACCTACCCGTTTATAACGCAATGACAAAAGGGGTAAGTATGATTTCTATGTATGCGTCGAGTGTGCAGAGCGTGAACTATGTTTTAAGATTCGGTTTGTTTTCATCAACTTGTCGGAAATGAGCACTTAATTCTATCATATAACACTCTTAGTTTGTTGAGCTCGAGTTTGATCCGTAGATGTTTTCATAGTTGCAAGTGTCTCGACCTTCAAAATCTCAGGTCCAGTTTGCTCAACTTAACATGACAAACAGTTAATATGTCATTCTGTTGATGGAGAAAGGAAGTTTGTATTGGAAATCACTAGAACAATTCTGAGAACTTAAACTACCAGTGACAGTTAAGTAGATTAGACGGCACAAAGTGTTCATTATACTGGGGCCAGCAACATGTGTCTTGGAAAGTTGAAATGCCATTTGATCTGATTATACCTAGCGCTTACAGGCCTACATAATTGTGTACCACTGGCTGTAGACTTGATGCAAAATGAACCAAGGGTTAGGTATTAGAGATGGTGCAGAGGCAACATTTCAGGATAACAATGATAGAAATCTAAACACTGTTTTTGTTTTTCCTAATCTGTGCTGTCTGTATAGCGATTGAACTAAGACATTGTTACTTTTTGTTGACAGGATTGCATTGTGAATTATCATTACATGATTATAAGTGCATGCAAGGCGATGCACATCAAGAGTTAAATCTGTGTCTTGTCAGTTTCAGTAAGCGAATTACTTAATTCCCTCTCCATTAGGTCAACTACAGTGGATTATCCTCCTGAATGTTCGTTCAATTGCTATTTTCTTTCATGGCCTTTTCCTTGTGGATTTATCTGCAAGCATCATGGCTCCATCTCCAGTGCTGAACTGTAGACTGAAATTTACAGTACGTCTCTTCCTGGTTTATAATTGCTAGGTACACGGTACTGTGCTATAACATGGAAGTTCGGTTCTATGGAGTTCTAAAAAATAATAAAATAACATTGAAAATTTATATCAGATTATTAAATAAACTTATTAATTTTTTAAATAAGGATCTTTCGACGTAATTGTCTTATGTTATCATCAATATTTTATTATTTCTTTCTAAAATCACTAGTAATATAAAATAAGACCCCTTTGAGAAATTCATTGGGTTGTTTTAGTACTCATGTCTATGTATTTAATTTCTATTCATCCCATAATAATTAACACTAAAACTAATAAACTTAGATCAAAACATAGTAAATTGTTAAATTGGATATTAATTATTTTTTATAGGAGACCATTGTTTTTTTGCCTTTCGTTGATTTTGACTCCATTAAATGAAACAAGTTTACTCTTTTTGACAAAAAAAACTCTATCTTTATTAATATTATGACTGATTAAAAACTATGATACTTATATTATAGTATTAATTAAAAGTTAGTAGAATATTTACTAAGCAAAACTTTTATCTAACATCTAATGTTTTAACGAGTTTTATTTATTTTGGAAACTATTAAAGAGTTTTCAATTCTACATATAACAAAATATAAAAATATTTTATATTATAATTTATCATGTTTTTAATTTTATATTTGATTTGTTTTGGGAACTTTTAAAGAGTTTTCAATTACAGATAATAAAAAATATAAAAATATTTTATATTTTAATTTATTATGCTTTTTTACTTTTATATTTGATAATATTCGTTATCATCATATACTCAAACCCTTTTTATTTTTTAATAAAAATGACAATATATTTTTTAAATTGAAAATATTTTACATTAAGTGCATTAAAAAAATTTCTTTCTTATTTTATATTTTTTCAGCTTTTGTTTTTTAGAAAAACAGAGAATTTCTTCTAATGACATGACATGGAAATTACTTAAATTTAAATTATGATTATAAAAAAATTATACAAAATTTTAAAGATTATTATTTCATAGAAAATATTAAATATGTACTTGAATAATGTATGTGTAAAAGATAGTAAAAAAATAATAGGGAATACATAATAACATTTTAAGTAAGTGTTAATTCAATTATTAAGATCACATTACATTTCATTCTAATAGTAATTTAAGTTATCATTCAAATATTAGGAAAAGTCGCAAGAAGTATATTTTATACGTACGAATAATGTGAAGTGGACTATCCTAGCTCCAATTATAACTCAATATAATTTTCATATATTTTGTGACCCATTAATTTGTATCGGTTAACTTATGGTTTTTAAATATTAAAATTTTACAACATGCAGATCTCCCAACTAATCTTTAATATTTGCCTAAACAATCTAAAAGTGGATAAAAAAGAAATGGATTTTTTTTGTACAATTGAGAATAAAATGCAAATTAAACATTTTAGGATAAAATAAAATATAAGAACTAGTTGATATTAATTTCTATTTAATCATGAAAGTAATAAAAAATATTAATTTCTTAGTTACATTTATTTTATTAGAAATAATGTTATTACTAGCCTTAATTGATTTAAAATTATTTTATACTTCTTATTTCTTTTATTCTTATCCACACATAAATTCAGAGTTGTGAGGGATCACTATTAGCTAGGAATTCAGTAGCTATGACCAGCAGTTTTCCGATATTTTCCCTCTGGGACCAGTTGTTGAGAGTATGGTTTTTCTAGAATGTGTGTTTGATAATGTATGGATTTTTTTAAAAGTATTTTTTATTTTAAAATGTATTAAAATTATTTTTTTTACATTAATATATTAAAATAATCAAATAACATTAAAAAAACATATTAATTTGAAAATTTTCAAATCAGATAAACTTTTAAAATACATTCAAATACAATTTTAAACACAAAATCAAACCAAAAATTCAAATACATACCAACATGCTTCTTCGTTTTAATGTATAATTCAACAATGCTGTTGAGTGAAGCCCATGGGGGTTTGTTAAGAGTTGTGGTGTGCAAACGTGTATGCATAAGATAGCATTCACTGTACGACGACCACGGCCTGCATGATTTAAATTAGGTATTATTGTGCAATTATTTGCAGCAACCACTCTCTCTGCCGCCCGAAGCTGAAAATGAAAGGACACTGTTGCTGGTAGAGTAGCTTTTTTATTCCAACAGTTTAGATTCTTGAAATGAAGACAAAGAAGTCTATGCATATATTTTAACATAAACTTGTATGTAAAGAAGAATGTCTATTGTGTTTTATGTCATAAACTTGGAAAGATCTTTGAAGTATTTTATTTTCAAATAAATAACCGAGCAGTCCATTATTAACTGCATTTAATTATTATTGAGAATCTGAGATACGATTGGAAAAAACAGAAGAAAGAATTCATGAATATTGCTGGGACTCAATTGCTTGGGCGGCAGCTTCACAGGCGCTGGAAAGGCACCCCAACGTGGCATCATACTAACCATAACCATTGAAAGACGAAACATGATCCCTGGAAACTACTGGCCAAGGCCATGATTGAAATATCCACAAGATGTTGAAACGTGAATCAGAACACACGAAGAATTGGGTGGCATCATTACTAGCTGTTGAGATCCGTAGAAACTCATTAGGGTTTGATAAACAACCCAACACGCTTTTTCTTCAGAGAAGGGATAGGCTCGAGATAGGGCATCATATATACAGCACAGATTTGCAGTCCATAATATGTTACCAAAATGGTGCCAAAGGTATGGTAAACACAGGAAGAAAGAAAAGTCATAGCAAGAGAAGATGGTTTTCGATCCCACATGTTGATGTTGTTCTCTCCATCAAAAGTTTCTGTCCTCCGCACAGTAAATGGAATTGATGTGTTATTTGGAAAATTCCGAATGAAAACATGAAGATGTCGTATAGATTAAAGACCCCTATCAACCCATGCACGTGTGTGGCATTAATTAGGCTCTCTTCTGGGAAATGACCGGCCCTCCCTGCAGCAGCGATGGCACCCCCCTCCCTGACGATCTTTATCCAGGCTAGGCTGGTTTATTGGTCATCTTCAATGACTAGAAAAGGACCCTTTATGCTCGCATACGGATTTAATTTCTACAATATTGCAATCTTAATTTCAAGCAATTTCTGTTACAATTTATACAAATTCCTCAAATTGTTTTTAATAATAAAGAATAATATAAAATTATTTTATACTTTATTTAACTTTTTAAGTTTTTAGATTGAAATTATTCTTTAATATAGTATTAAAAATTTAAAGATCAAATGATTTTTACCTATTTCATTAGTATTAATTAGATTAATAAAATCAAATCAAGTGTAAGATTGTAGTAAGTTTGTACTAATTTTAAATTTAAAAAACTTTGAAATAAAATGATGTGTTAGATAGTAATATAAAATTGTTTTTCAAATTTAACCTTACAACTTAACTTTTTGAGCTAAGATTCTTCTTAAACGTTTTTTTATTGATACATCATGGAAAAAATCATAACAAAGTTTTGATTTTTTTATACTTGGTCCTTGTAGTTGTAGGTTTGTTTGTTTTGGTTTTCTAACTTCATTTCACCATGTTTCTGTCTTTAAGTTATGATAGGAGAGAGAAAGTTGTAAAAAAAAAGATAAAAAAAGTGCAAGGACAATCACATTATGACCATAAAGAAATATGAGCTTGGTGTTAATGGTTTATCTTGGATAAAAGAATTCAATGAAGGTGGTTGTGTCATCTGACTATAACAGAAAAAAAAAAATTTAGGCCTAGCAAGGTTTTTTTTTTTTTTTAACTCGTTTTGATTTTCTTGTTTTTGAGTGATTAATTGTTGTTTTGGATTGGAAACAATTATTTCGAGGTTTCTATATGATGTTTTTTTATGTGGATATTTTCAAATAAAAACAAGTTGAAAATTAGACTTGGGAGATCCAACAACTTGGACACCAAATTTCTAGTCACCTGAGGTGATTGAAATTTACACCCAAAGATTGCGCATTGCTTGTCTAAGTAGATGATGTATTGTCTCGTCTATTTAAGAAAATAAATAAATAAATAAATAAGACGAATGACGTATTGGCTAATCTATTAAAAAAATGGAGTTTTTTCTTATTAAAAAGATAATTTTTTTTTAATTCAAGTTATTAGAATTTTTGCAAATATCTCTTTTAATTGTCATTATCTTTTATCCAACAAACCATGTTGATAATAAAAAAAAGTATATTCTTGTCAAAACAGAAAAATTATATGAATAAAAAAAGGTAATTTCCATTAAGTATTTCTAATCATCATACTTTCTTACTAATATCTATTTTATTATTGTAAAAATATGTATTTTATAAAGTGTCATCATATCGTGTGCTCACTAGTTAAGGGAGCAGGATCATGGCTGGATTTTTTCGATTATGATCGGAATTTTCTAATTAGATCCAATAAGGAGGGCTGGGTGCTTCACCTAGTGCCTTTGGTATTCATATTTAACACTATATAAAATTTTGAGTAGCCACGCAAGTTACATAAGGTAGCTCTATTGATTTGGGTGAATTGACAATTAATGCATAGAGGACTGCAGCTCTAGAAGTTTACGCAACTCGTTAGGGTAAAAGAAAGAAATTAATGGAAATGGAGTCCTTATCACTTGTCAGTTCATTGATCTTGGATGAGTTCATGCAAAGTTACAGACATTAAAGTTAGACCAGCCTAAGACCATCCTCCGCTAGCTAGGAGATGGCGTCTTCGCCAATCTATCTTACCTTTCGAGTACTGGAACCTGTTTTTTTCACGAGGGTTTCACTTTCATGCTCCTTTTCAAAAGTTTTTTTATATATATATATACACACACACAATAGTCTTAACTTATAGTATATTGGTGACTGATACGCCGCGGGCTTTATTTTAAATATATAAAAAATAAATTATTGATGCAATGTTAGTAATTTTAAAGAAGTGAAAAAAACTTAAATGACTTGGTTCAATAAGAGTAGCTAGTTTAATAATATGATTAAATAAAATTTAATGTTGAAAATTGAAATTAAAAAAATTAATTAAAAAAAAAACTCGAGTCAACTCGGGTTAACCTGTTAAGCTCATGATATGAGATATAAGATCGGAATGACCTCATAGAAAGGAAAGTGAAAAAATCATGAAATTTAATCCCCAACCAACCCAATGTTAAATAATAAAATTGAAAAAGTAAATTAAAAATGACCTAAAAAAACCAAAGTTAACTCGGACTAATCTTTAAAACTTGTAACCTAGATCATAAGGCTAAGACTAACCCCATATAAGTCAAATAAAAAAAATCATGAAGCTAAATCCGCAATCAATAAAATATTGAGGGGTGAAATTGAAAAAAAAACAATCAATCAAAAAAGAAAAAAAAAACAAATAGCAATCTAAATGATAAGGAACAAATTTAAGATAAAAATAAAATGAAACTGAATGTTGAGTGATGAAAATAAAAAAAATAAATCAATTAAAAAATCATAATAAAAAGATCGAGGATCAAAGTTGATATAAAAATTAAATGAAATCAAATACAAATGGATGAAATTAAAAAAATCAATCAATAAAATGATTAAAAAAAAAATAGTAATCAAAACAATGAGGAACAAATTTGATTAAAAAAAAACAAATGACAGGATATGTTTTTTTTTTTGCAGGCCAACATGATTCTTGAGGAGAGGAGAGAGAAAAGCAAGAGGAGAAGAAAAAAAGATTGTTGGATCTCAACTGTCATGCTTCTACCGACATGTGTCGGACCACCAAGAAAAGTGCAAATAGATGCTTCCAACACCTCCATAGAAGTTGTCGTTTGGCCACCAAGTGACTCATCATGCACTGCTTGAACATCATGGATGTCTCTTACCCACTAGAACTTGTGTTGCACATGCCAGCTTATTTGCCATGCCCATTTACCCTAGTTCCTATATTTGATTTAGTTTTAATTGTGGTACTATTTACACTAGGTTTTATTTTCCTAGGGTTCACCATTATAAATAAGGGCTTGAAATACCTATAAAAGAATATAGAGGTAGGGGAAAATGAACCTAGCAAAAGTAAAAGAAAAAAAAACTAGGACACTTAACTACCGACAACCCCTCACCAAAAAACAATCTCTCCATATGGATGTGATTCTTCTTCTCTCCCGATCAGTCCCCTCACTGAGACTAACCATCATTTTTTATCAAACTCATCTCTTCCACCACAACAATCCCATACAAACTCCTCTCCTCTATAATAACCGCGACACCAACAATTGCAACCCTACTCTCCCTTCCCCGATTTCCTCGAACCATACTAGTCTTTTCTTAGTTCAATAACAACTACCTCTCTCCCTCGTTGATCCCACACGACAATAGTAATTGTCATCATTCTCACACAACACAATTGGAGCAAACACCAGTCACTATAAACCCAACAACTTCTAACCCAAATCCATACAAAAATCGACCAAATTTAGCCTCAAAATAAACAAAAATTCAACCTTAACTATGATAATAATCAAACCAAAAGGAAAAAAACAAAATCATATATTAAATCACAATTGTTTGTGGTGTTTTTTCCATGTATTAAAATTGATGAATACATATTTAGCTGTCTTAGTATATTGTTTATGTATTTTTGGTTGTTGTGTTGAATATTTGATGTCATATATGTTGAGAGCTCGATCTAGCATCAGATGACCATTCTCAATTCCTATCTTTAAAGGTTGATTATTGGATATTTAAATTGGTGACTACATGTTTATGTGAGGTCCAATACATGTCTTTCGTCAAAGTAAGGATTGAGTCTTCTCGAGCTCAAATCCAAAACCACTCTTTAGTTTAAATATAAAATAAAAAAAACATTAGGTTTTGATTATCCCTAAGCATAATGAACACATTTAATTTTAAAATAAAAAATAATACAACTTATCTTACGTATAATAAATAGAGTCATCATATATTTTCTATTACATTAGCAACCTTTTACTTAGAAAATCTGAAAGATCAATTAATTTTTTTTAATTATTATAAAACTAGATGACTCGTAATTTATCAATACATACTTTACAGTAGATAAGAGCATTCTTAAATATTATGTTGATGTAATTCTTTTTCTGTTTATTCTTGTTGTAGATTCTATTAATTAGTGGTACATATGTGGATGTTGTTTCTTGGTAGCTTAATTAATTATGTTTCAAAGTGATCGACCTTAATATTACAAAATATTTTTCTCCATTTTCTTAGAAAGTTTTTTTTTTTTTACAAAAAAAAATTATATAAACGTTAACATCTATAAGATAATTCCATGGTGTGTGTGTACATTAAATTGGCAATTGTATGAGTAAGTTGGATGATTGGTGAGTTGCAAATCCAGGAAACTGATCCATCAATTGATAGGCCAATCAAACATTACCGATTCAAGTTTGAAACTTTGATCGATGGCATGAAAATCGAAACCCATGTGTACGGCATGTGCACGAAGTGTGAAGGTTGAGATAAGCTAGCTAAAAAAGTTTCTTTGACCTTGAATAGAAAGGGCCAAAAAGAACTTTAGGGTTGTCAATTTCATACCGAAGTTCGATGCATCTGCCACTGCCACTACCAAATTATTGGAGCCAAGCTTGGCTAGTTTCATAAGAAATTAATTTGCAAATAAGGTTGTGTATACGAGCCTCGTGACTGTGATTGAAGTTACCGAAATATAGTTTATCTTTGATGGTGAAAAGACGTGTTCTTCAAAGAAAATAATAGAAATAAGAATTTATACACCTTTTTTTTTTTACCTAAATAAATACGTTATATATATGGCTACTTTCAATTTTGTAATTAATTTCTAGTTTTTTCCGTACTATATATATATAGGGTGGATCTACTACTTATGCTATGGGTGGCGCCGTGGGACCCCAACAAAAGATAGAAATAATAAAGTGAAGGTAGAAAAGTAAGATTATAGATTTTGAAGGGCCTGTTTAGAATTTTCTTAGTGAGAGAGGGGCTAAGGTAGAGTTTTTTTTGAAAATGAGAGTGTGTGTGCTAGATGAGTGGGAAATACGGAGGATTTTTTTTATTTTTTTTAATTGCCTCCCGTTTTTCTTCTTGGTTTGGCTTTGTTTTATATCCAGAGTTGCATTTA
>Ga0307515_10010117_pt1 | contig 18116 bp, 19 predicted proteins | sample 17_EM_MG_FD_194513 | JGI IMG/M metagenome (GOLD analysis project Ga0307515, IMG submission 194513) | Populus trichocarpa ectomycorrhiza microbial communities from riparian zone in the Pacific Northwest, United States - 17_EM | ecosystem: Host-associated > Plants > Roots > Unclassified | place... | reverse complement strand
CCAGATACCTTATTTACCTCCGTTTAACGCGCGTTGCTCGTTGGAAAAAATAAGGACCATACAATTCGGACAAGCACAAATAACAAAATTAAGTTTGGATAACTCGATGCCTACTTTACTGATGTGCGGCGATAACGATTCACCCCACGGGGGTCGTGGTGTCGCCGCATCCACCGCCGCCGCCAACTCGAGCAACGGCGCACCCGGGTAATGACTTCTTTCTTCATAACTTTCATTCTTCTCGTCTTTGTAGCGTGTGCTTGTGTGTAGTATTGGCTCGAATCGATTTTTCTGCTGCTACAGACCCGATGCTCACCTAACCCGCTCACCCTCAAAACGAGTGATCCGACCAGTAAATTAAACAATAAGATCCAGTACAAAAGTTACTGATCTCGTGTACTTATTTGTATACCAGGGTTACTGATTTCGACAATAACAAAGTCAGTACATTTTCGCCACAGACCAGAACATTTTGTACTGATTTTGCTAGTACATTTGCAGTACTTTAGTTACTTATCGGGTACTAAAAATCATTACTTTTTCTTCTTACAGTGATCAATCATACTTGCAATTCATTGTAATGCATTGTCCCAAACAATAACAAACAGGTCGTCCACCAACGTGTGGGATACGTCCCCAGATGCTTATCCTTTTCTTCTAGCCCTCCTCATTGACGCATCCCAAGTCCCCGTCCCTGCAACCAACGCGTACCATGCCCACCAGCGAAGAGATACACCTTTTATTTGCAGAGCTTACACCAGCTGAGGAGATATGGTCCACACGTGAAGAACTTTTGAATTCGCACGGCTACAAGCTTCGACCTAGGCTCCGGCGTGGATGGACTCCTTCTTGGACCACCACAGGAAAGTCCCCACTTGACTCCGAGGATGGCGAATCATTGGTTGTGCGTACCGTTTCCACGTATGCTGTCCCCTCCCTCACCATCCGATAGACATCCCTCGTTGATGCTTACACAGAGGATGGAAGACGTGTGATCATCAAGGAAGTTGAACGGAACGATGAAGAGATCCGCATCGCTAGGATGCTGAACTCGGAGCCTCTCAAAGATGATCCAAGGAATCATTCTGTGCCTCTCCTTCAAGTCATCGATGACCCAGACGACGATACAAAGTCCTATCTAGTCATGCCCCTCCTGCGGCCCGCGGATCATCCTCCGTTTGATCATGTGAAAGAAATCGTTGACTTTGTGGACCAGTTGCTGGAGGTGCGCCTTGTCCGATCGCAAAATCCGAACTTAACTTACGGGTCGCAGGGGCTTGTATTTTTACACGAGAACGGGGTTGCCCACCGGTGACAAATAACTTCACCCACATAGTATCCAAGGACTCATTCCTGTTCCAGTGATTGCGTCAGAGCGAACCTCATGATGGACGCGGACGCCATGTACCCCGAAGGTTTCCACCCGATTCGAACAATGCACAAGCCAGACTACTCCGGGTACGCACCATATCTTTCGCGTTCCACCGCGGGCGTGAAATACTACTTCATCGATTTCGGGATATCGGTCCACATCCCAGCAGACGTATACCCTAAACTTGTCACGGGGCACCTAGGGAGGGATCAAACCCCTCCTGAACTGTCTAAAACGATCCCGTACGATCCCTTCAAGCTCGACGTGTACATCATTGGGAATATGTTCAAACGCGAGCTTACTGACGTACGTAGTTCTTTTAATATCCGTTCCGTTATACCTCCCGGCGGTGCTGACTCCCCAAAAGAAATTCACAAATCTCGAGTTTCTCACCCCGCTTGTCCACGTGATGACTCAGCTACCCCAGGACCGTCCGACTGCTCTGGAAGCACTACACCACTGGAAGGAAATCAAGAAAACCGTTGGAACGATCCATGGGGAGTGGCGCCCCCGCTCCGTGGACGAAGGTTCCTGCCAAAGTTTCGCACTGGACATTGCGTCCTTGTATCTACTCTTCATGCATTTCGCAAAGGCTGTTGTTGAAACTGCGTCCGGATAGTTGGTAACTGTTGAACGTTGATGTGTAACTGTTTCGAAATGTATTCCCTCTCGTGATCGTGTCAACGGCAGATGACTTGAACAACAAACCAACGGCCACATTGGTTGTTCGTGTCAGCGGTGACCCTATGCATATTGGGAACAATAGGGATGTAGCGAACAGCACATTGTTAACTTGTTTCACCCGCATTTATTTCCCGCAGCAGCTATAACGATTTCTCTATTCCAGCACCATAACTCCCCTTCCAACACCATCCACATCATCCTTGCCAGTCGCTAGTCATCTTTTGTGGCGTCGCAATGTCAGAACCAGAGAGGTCAGTTCCAGGTCTGGGTGAGCGTAGCACGCCGTCTAACAAGTGATGTAGGCTTCAACAAGTCCTTGACGCCCTACTTCGCTTGGTAGACCAACTGTCAACCCCAGATAAAACCCCGGAGATAGATGCCCGCCAACACTTCTACCATATGTTCAATCGGGAGGCCGACGAGTACGACAAGGACTTCCACCATAAATATCATGATGATCTTAATACCACCTTGATATTTGTAAGTCACTCACAAAGTATCGGACCCTGCTACTATACTAATATTTCTCCAGGCCGGTCTATTCTCCGCCGTGGCCTCTGCATTCATTATCGATATCCAGAATGAACTCCGACCTGACTATCAGGAGTTGACGTTTACCGTTCTCACAATGTTACTCAACACTACATCCGGCCTACCGAATCAACTCCCTCTCCCCGAAGTCACCGGCCCCAAGTCTTCTGCCGTCCAGGTACAATCCATTCTATTCGGGTCGCTCGCGAGTGCACTTCTTGCTGCTTTCCTGGCTATGCTAGGGAAACAGTGGTTGAACTTGCACGCGGAAGGGTCTTTCATCGACCGTAGTCGTCATCGGGAGCTCAGGATGAGGGGGATAATCGCTTGGCGCTTCAAATTCATGATGGAATGCCTCCCCCTGACGATGCAAATATCACTCCTCCTCCTGGGTTACGCATTGACCCGATATATATGGGACCTCAGTAGAACAGTGGCAGCCATCATCGCCGCGTTCACTTCCTTCGGACTGCTTTTCTACCTCCTCATTGTCTTCGCCGGAACAAGGTGGCGGACGTGCCCATTCCAAACTCCCATTTCTCTCCTCCTTCATTATGCTTGGGCTACTTTCCAGCGGCGGCGGAGTCGCTGGTCTGCGATGGGTCCCAAGCAGTGGCCTAGACTTCCTCATTGGAGAAGATCAATCGAGTCATACACAACGGCCGTTTCGGGAAGGTCCGTGGATGAGGAGTCCCAGTCCGGGCCCCCCGAACCCCAATCCGCGCAGGACGGCCCCGCCTTCTTCACGACACATTGCAATGTGGGAAATGTCGAGGATGAAGCGACAGCTTCCTCTGACTTCAATTGCATATCGACCATGTTCCGTCTAGCAAGCACTTCGGACGCCATCACCGCCGTTACGGCGTTCATTCCGGAAATCGATTGGTTGTCGTCGAAGGTTCCAGTGGTCCCCCTCCCCCAGGTTTATGAAAGCTTGAGTGGCGCCTTCGAATTCCCGAAGGGTGGGAAAGCAAAACCCCGGCCAGGCATGAGGGACCAAGCGTACACCAGTGCTAAAGCTCTTGTGCACCTACGCGTTCAGCGGAGTTGCGCGGGAATGATAGATAATGTCGACTCTATCGAGCCTCAACTGCTGCCAGTATCTCAGTACAGTTCCACCGAAGACGGCGATCTCATCTCTACTCTACACCTCATCGATACGATATTCTGCGGTGACAGGATTGTTCCGTGGGAGGAGTTCACACTCAGCAGTCGGCACCACTGCTGGCTAAGTTATATCCTCCGCTGCCGGGCGTGGTACACGTTACGAATGGGGGAAGACTTACCAACGGATGTCCGTGGATTCGTCCGTTATTCGCTATCAAGAGATCCGCTCCCCTCAGACCAAATCATTGCGGATTGCCTCCTGATTCTCGATATGACCATCGGGGACCTTCCCGACTTTTATGATGAAGGACTGTTCGATAAGGATAAGGGGTTCGTGGCCTCCCCTCTATTTTCCGGTCCCAATTAACCCAGTTCTAGTTCAGAAATCGACGCCACTCTCCGGCGTATTTACACAAATCTTGGACTGGCTCTCTCACCGCATTCCTCCTCGCTTGATCGAGAGCGGGCGATTGAAGTGTTGGCCCTCACAACACTCTTGAAGTACGACAAGGCTCGCGACAGCAGCTACGCGTTGTTTTGTAGTATCATGGCGATGGTACACTCGGAACACTGGCTCTGGTACCCCGCCCAACTCTCCTTCCAAGGCGCATTTAGTTGGGACACATCCCTTCCACCAGTCGGTAACCCCAAAGAGATACTGGACTTCTTCGAGCATTGTCTTACCACTCAAGAATCCGGTGTTATTCAAGACCACCTTATCGAGAGGGTGTTTTGTGTACTTGCATTCTCCGCGGACGAGGAGTTCTGGAAGCAGTCACTTCAGATTGTTGACTTCTCCCAACCACGATTCGTCAACGGATTCTGCCACGCCCTTCGTCGCAGTGCTCCATATCTCCTCCGTCGATCCGCAGTGTTTATCCTTCCATATCTCGATGAGCAACTGTTCAAGACAGACCCAAGGATCCCCCCAAGTCCAGAACAGGCTACGGCATTGGTCTCCGGTTGGTCTTCCGCCGTGGTGGTTGCATTGAAAAAAAAGTCAACGGATCGCCTCAAGAAATCAGCGGCCACGACCTTGTTCAGCCTCATTAGTTCTCCCTTCTGGCGCAAGTACATCCCGGGTGAACGGCTGACAATCCTCGAGCACGCTTCGGTCATCGGCGATGAAGTGCCGGACTCTTTCCGTCGGTGTCTACAGAATCCTGACGTTCCGGAGTACCTCAAGGAGAAAAAGGGAGGGATGTCAATCCTATGGGTCCTGATCCAGTGGGCAAATTATTTCCACCTGCCGGAAGACATCAAAGCGCAGTTGGGACCTGCCACGGTAGAGGCATGGGCCTTGGGACGACGTGGCGATCCGGCTGCTTTTGTTTCAACCATGGACAAGGAAATTTCCCGTCTGGAACAGGAGATTCAAACCTATGGCCCGTGGTCATTCGAGACACGGGTTGTAACGCTGAGAACCAGGCTGGAAGATTTACAAGGAGCACGGAAGAAATTAATCAGGGTCAAAAAATCACTTGAATAGTAGGCTAGGTGGAACCGTAGGCCGTATGGCTTAGCTTATACACCCCTAGCGACGGAATTGATCAGTCAAGGAATGAGTACTTGGGTGCCTAATGAGTCAGACACACGGAATGTCCTAACGATAAGTATTTGATGCCGGCTGTTCCATCCCCAGAGCCGAATTGGACGACCCCCTGAAACAAAATAAAGAATTGTCTGCGTACCGAGTGTGGCAAGTTAGTGTCATGTCGACAGACCGGACGTGCCAGGATGAAGTTTGACCATTGTGGATGAGCAGATAGAGCAGATTTGGGCCAGGGTTAGTGCGAGCGATCGCGAAGGATCCAAATACCGGTTTTGAACTCGCAACCCCGCATCACTCACTGCCTCTCTACTTTCGGTTGGAACAAGGTCCGTGCACTGACAGTTCGGGGGTTTGTTCCCATCGCGGAGTTGAGTTGTGGTGCATCATGCATCATGCATCAAATTCAAATACCGCCCTATTCTCAATTGGACGGGTTCGGTTAGCATTCCTCAAGCGTGTTTCATCACTGCCCTGCGTTCCAAAAACAGACGCTCGTGAACGCGTCACTTGTAATGTAGCGCCAAAGGGGATACAATCTCCAGGTACGGTGCTCACATCCATCGTTACAGCGCGTTGCAAAACGATAGATCGCTTTTTCAAAAAATAGAACAGGATTCTTTTGTTTGTGTGACATGCAAACAAGGATTTACACCACCGGTTGGCACAGATCGTATGTCCCCCCGGGCCCTCCCAAACACCTCCGGGATAAGAGCCGAAGGTATAACTCATGGCACCTTGCTTGTCTGTGCGTGTGGGGCGGAGTTGAGTGTATAGACATGAGTGCGGCGAGGTATTTGGATGGCTTGTGGCAAACAGCGCTCATCATGCACCAGCTTCGAGGTTGATCTCCGCACCGACTCTGCACTCAAAATCTTTGTTTACACGTCACGGTATAAACAAAGAAATCTTGTCCTGTTTTCTCAAAAAGCGGTCTATCGTTTTGCAACGCGCTGTACATATCACATAAACGTCCAAAAGTTCAACGTTCAACGTTCAGTGTTCAGCACCAAATGCACACGTACCTAATCACACAAACGGATAACAATCCCATGGGACAGGTTCTGCACGTTTCCTCGCCTTGCTGGTCTAGGCCGGCTTCTAAATGCTCTGCACGATATGCGGTCTATTCCTTTGTGCCCGGGGAAAGGTTGAGTCTCGCAGTTGGAAACACTCTATTTTCCAGTTATTTGTATGTGTTTGGTCTAGTGGGCATCGTTTCCAAATACCGGGGTTGTGGCCCAGATAAGAATGTTGATTCGGTGCCATCGGGCACATGACCTGCCACGCCGCCAGTTGACATGGAGGAACGAGCCGCCCCGACCGTCGCCACTCATTACGGTCTTTATCTAGGGTTGATTTGGTCGCGCATTTGAGGGAGTATAAATTCAAACAGTGGTCGGTGGAGTGTAAGGCAAGTGTCGAACGATGTAAAATAGCTACATGACAGAATCCTCCGATGAAAAGTTCCAGCCGCCCGGAAAACCGGATTCCCCTGGGGACCCCGAGACTGTGTTCAAGATGTTCAACATCCGATTTCTGTCAATAGATTGTGAACGGCTTACAGGGCTTTATTTCAGTTTCCATTATTTGTCCGCCATAGTTTTCTATAATGGTGGCACGTTTATCCTTGAGCGCTGTTGCAGTTGAGTCAAAAGGGAGTACCTCGGATTTTGAACTACGTACATGACTTCACAAGTTTGTTTGCAGCCGCGGATGTGGTCTGTGCGAGGGTCGGTTCATTGCCGATAAAATGGGTAGGCCACGAACCAGTGTATTCGTGTCGAGGAATTTTATATCCCGCCGCAGGTCATTGATCTCTTGGCTCATGAATGTCGGAGACCAACGGTAGAGCCCCGCACGATAAACCGTGCCCTTGATTTCATCGAGGATTGAACGATGACTGTTGAGAGCAAGCGTTAGATCAGCCCATCCAGGAGGCAAGAAGATCCATCCGACCCGTGCAGGAGTTCAGTGGTGGTTTGCGACCCCTGAAATAGTTTATTCTCTGAGTGGGCTGGCAGCAGTTCGGGCAGCATATTCTCCTCGAAGTTTCTGTGTCGATCCTCAACCATCTTGAGCAGCTCCTCGAGAGCATCAATCTTCCCCTGAGCCGTGAGTTGTGAATATACCGTCGAGGAGATGGATGCTGAAACCACTACGACCAATCCACCTGCCGAACTAGCGGTGACAAAAGGAATGAAGGACATCTTGGAGTGAAGGAGTGAAGTGGGTGTATGCCTTTCTCCTGGAGAGACAGCAGGTAAGATATATACTATGCGTCCCGGCTTACCCAAGCACCCAGAGCTCGCAAATCCCCGCCAGCGCTTTCCTCAACAAAAGCCTGGGACCAATTCAGTTTTCCCATCGAGACGTAAAAGCATCACGATATGCCAAAACATGTGCAAACACACGCGGTTCCAACGTGGCTCGTCGCTTCGGTCGATTTCTACCGGGATGATTCCTCTGGTGCCCTTTTACCCGACTGTTTGCCTCCCGCTTTCACCTTCGTACCGCCCCCGTCTATCATGGCGTCGAGCAATAGCCGATACAGGGTTTTTGAATCCCGAACTTTAGTTGAAGAAGAGTGGTCTAACCGCGAAGAACTCTTCAAAGTTCACGGTTACAACTTTCGACCTCGACTCCGGAAGGGGTGGACTCCCTCTTGGCTCGATACCGACAAGAGTGCATTCGAATCAGAAGATAGTCATATGTTGAGGGTGCGCAGATCGTTGGATCCTCTTATGACGGTGCTCATAAAGACACAGACTCACCTTGTCGATGCTTTCACCGATGATGGCAGGGTTGTATGCATCAAAGAGGTTTCCAGGAACGATGAAGAATCGCGGATTGCTCGGATGCTGAGCACAAACGAGTTGAACGCAGATCCAAGGAACCACTGCGTGCCTGTCATCGAGGTTATTGATGACCCCGAGCACGATACTAAATCCTATATGGTTATGCCGTTTCTGCGATCTGCGGATGATCCACCTTTCCAGTCCGTGAAGGAAATAGTGGACTTCGTGGACCAGGTTCTCGAGGTGAGAACTAATGACTCGGGAAGACACGGTGATCTGACCCTGATCGTCAGGGCCTGGTCTTCTTGCACGAGAAGGGGGTCGCTCACCGGTAACGTGCATCTCTGCAGCTCTGTGAGGAGAGCTCATATTTCAATAGCGACTGCGTCATGCACAACCTCATGATGGATGCGGATGCGATGTATCCTGAAGGGTTTCACCCCGTCAAGGCCATGCACAAACCCGACTTTTCCGGATGGGCAACTTATACCCCCCGATCCGTCGCTGGCGTAAGATACTATTTTGCGGATTTCGGAATATCCGTACACCTACCGGAGGAAGACCGTCACAAACTCGTCACGGGAAATATGGGTCGGGATCAAGACCCACCTGAATTGTCCGCAACCGTCCCATACAATCCGTTCAGGTTGGATGTATTTATTATAGGAAACATGTTCAGACAAGAGCTCTGTAATGTGATTATCCCACTCTCTGTTATCTCTTCCAGAAACTCACAAACCTCCAGAGGTACACCAACGTTGAATTCCTACGCCCTCTCACCGCGCGGATGACCCTCGGCGACCCTGAACAGCGGCCAACAGCCGAAGACGCACTACGTGAATGGTCTGAGATCCGGAAGACGATCTCGACGGCCCACGGGGAGTGGCGGCCGCGTCCGTCTGAAGAGCATCCCCTAGCAACTTTTGTGCTGGACGTGGTTTCCTTGTATCAGCTTTCGATGTCCTTTGCCAGGGCCTGTGTCCAAGGACTCCGCGGGCGATGAGCGCATACTGTGGATAGAAACCCTAATGTACCACGGGAGGGATTCGAGTTCTCCTGTCACGACCGTAAATCTGTGCTTTGGTGCCCATGATGTGAACTACTCGAAACGTTGAGCTTGACGTGATACAACATTTGATTTCCGCGACAACAGCGGGTCTCAAAGGCAATGGACGCTGTCCCAATCGCATCAATGCCACAAGCGTGAAGGAATGCAGACACTGCGCACAATTCGGGGACAATAGCACCTCGGTTCGTGTGAGTTGACCTCCGTGCGATGGGGATATCGGTCTTGAAAAAGGGTGACTCTTACGTGACTTCTGCCGGTTTGTTGACTGATTCGGAAATACCATTGTTATTGATCGTGGCGATACCCAGTGACATGTCACAAAGAGCCGAGAATGTGGCGGGCTGGTCACGAGCTGATCGATTGATGTTTACCGGATTGGGGATGTAGTACGGGCAATAGTACAGTCGCCAGTGCCATCGAGTGTTTCCCCTCAACCACCAGGAACCTTCAATCACCACCTACTGAGAGACTCTATCCACAACGCAAACACAGGAGTTGGGCCATGCCAGCCAGCGATAAGTCCGTCCCATCCTCGTCCTTCACACTCGGCCGGGTTATTAACTTCACTTCTAGACTCGATGACACTCTGAATAAGTTGTGTATCGCGGTCGAAAAACTCTCAGCCTCAAACAAATCGCCAGAGGTGGACCCCCGTCGACACTTCTACAAGATTTTCAACCAAGAGGCGGATGAGTACGATAGAGACTTCCACAAGAAATACCACGATGACCTCAACACGACCTTGATATTTGTGAGTTCAGTCAGATCGTACTCGACCTCCGAATTGACACGAAGGCAGGCCGGTCTGTTCTCCGCCGTGGCGTCGGCGTTCATCGTCGATATCCAACAGGAACTACGACCGGATTACAACAAGATGAGCTTCACAGTCATGACCATGTTGCTCAACACCACCTCCGGGGTCCCAAACCAACTCGACATCCCGGTGGCGTCACGTCCGAAGGCTTCCGCGGTCCAGGTCCAGTCCATTCTATTTAGCTCCCTCGCAAGTGCACTTCTCGCCGCATTCCTGGCCATGCTTGGGAAGCAGTGGCTCAATCTTCATGTCGAAGGATCTCTCATCGACCGCAGCCGCCACCGGGAACTCAAGATGAGGGGGATGATCACTTGGCGCTTCAAGTTCATCATGGAGTGTCTTCCCCTCGTCATGCAAGTTTCGCTTCTCCTCCTCGGGTGCGCTTTGGCTCGATACACGTGGGATCTCAGCCGAACCGTCTCCGCCGCCATCGCCGCCTTCACCGTCTTCGGGTTTCTCTTCTACCTGGTCATCGTTTTTGCTGCGACGTTCTGGAAGACATGTCCGTTCCAGACCCCCGTCTCCCTTGGCTTTCGATACATCCTTTCCGTTGCGAGACAGTATCAGCACCCCTGGTCACGAACAGCTCGGGACCGGCTATCAGAGGCGGTTAATTTCGAGAAGCTGAACGAATCCTTCCTCACGGCAACCCTACATCGGTCGATCGACGAGGAACACTCACCGGATGCCAATATCATACCTAACACCCTGACGACAGCAGCTACGATGGCCAAGGTGGAAGGTGATGAAAGCACACATGCTTCAGATACCAACTGCATATCGACAATGTTTCGATTCGCCAGCGGGTCGGACGCTATCGTTGCTGTGGCAGGGTTTATTCCTGAAGTCAACTGGGCCTTGAAAGTTCGCAGGGTGCCTATCCTGGAGGTGTGCCATTCATTGTCCCGGTCATTCGAACTCCTGAAGGATGGGAGGGTGCTCGTCCGACCTGGAATGAGGGAGCAGGCGTACAGATGTGCAAAGGCGCTCCTTCACATGCGTGTACAACGCATCTGTGTTGGTGCCATGGAGGACGTTCGCGCTGTTACCCTAAAGCTTAACCCATTATTCGGATACCGGTCGAGGGAGGATCACGAATTGGAGTCCACGTTGCGAGCCCTAGACGCTGTCTTCAACGGCGACAGCGAGATTCCTTGGAAGGAGTTCGTATTCAGTGATGCACACTACTGCTGGCTGGGTCACGTCCTTCGGTGTCGTGCCTGGGCAGTCCTACGCACCCAGATTACGCTTCCGGAGGACACTCTTGGGTTTGTGCGGCATTCGTTTTCGATAGAACCTCCACCTCCACGCCAGGTGATCGCCGATTGTCTTTTAATGATTCGCATGATCATCTGGAAGTTGCCAGAATTCGATGACAAGATGCTGATCAGAGACAAAAGGTTGGTGACCTACCATTCCTCTACTCCTCCACTGACCATAACCTAGCGCAGAGATCGAAGTCACTATACAAGATATATATCGAGGTCTCAAGCTGGGCCTCACGTCGCACTCCCCCGTCAAACGGCAGCGCACTGTGGAGGTCCTGGAGCTCATGGCGAACCTGAAGCATCAAGTGGCGTGCACAGAGAGCTTTAAATTGTTCCGCACGATAGTAGCTGCTGTGGATTCGGACAACTGGTTCTGGCGTCCTGCGGAACTGTTGTTGGTCGGCGCTTTCAAATGGAACGGGTTCCGACCATTCGTCGAAGATCCAGAAGGTCTCCTGGAATTCCTTCGGCGCTGCCTCTTGGATCAAGAACGGGGCCTTGCACGTGATCAACCCATCGAACAGATCATGTTTGCCCTGGGGGGAGCCCCTGAAGGCGAAATCAGTGCAGGACTAGCGGGGGTTGACTTCTCAGAACCGTTGTTTTTCAATGGACTGTGTCACGCCCTCCGAAAGGACGCCCCCTACCGGCTCCGACGCGGCACCGTCGCCTTCCTCCGGCATTTGGACACGCAGCTCTTCGACACGAACACAACGATATTCACCGAGGAACAGGCCGGGAAACTCGTGTCCGCCTGGTCCGCCTCCGCAGGCGAATCACTGGAGGTCTCGGGACACTCCCTGCTAGCACGGGCGTCAATGACGACATTGCTGGGACTTCTAGATTCAACTTTTTGGCGGGAGTTCATACCTGACGAACGTTGGGATATCCTCAAATACCTCAATGGTATTGATGATGAACTGATACCTCCTGCGGCTTACCGATGCTTCAGGAATCCGACAATCATCCCATACTTGCTCAAGTTGCGTGAGCGTGGTGTGGGAGCGTTCACACTGTGGATGGCAATCATTTGGGCAAAGTACCCCGACTTGTCGGAGGAGGTCGCCACCCAGCTGGGAACAACAACCCGAGGAGTAGCATATAGCCATTCCAAGAGCACTGTCGCTTTTTATGCGTCGGTCATGGACGGGGAAATGGAACGAGTACGGAGGAAGATCAACTCTCATCACTCCTGGTCGTTCGAGGAGGGGATAGTCAAGTTGAGGTCGAGGCGCGATGCACTCCAATTAGCTCGCCAGGGGTTAGCACAGATTCAAATGATTGTAAAATAGAGTATTTGTATTTAACAAGCTCAGTAGATGCCTACTTGGTGAATCTTTCCAACCAATGGAAAGACAATTCCCGATACGACCAGTCCGGCGTATTTCGATATAAGCGCCAAACCAGAGGCACACATGCACCCACATTAGTGACGGTCGACCTCCGACCCATTGCACGCGTTAAACATTAAACATTAACTCCTGACTTGATTTCCGCTCACAACCAAACACCAAAATTCAAGATGGCGGAACAAAAGGAGTACGTCCGTGATGCACAGTGAGGGAAAACAAACCCTGATTACAGCCCAGGTTGCACGATTCGATACAAGCTCTGCGTGTCGCCATCGAACAGCTTTCTCCCCAAAACAAGCCGCCAGAAGTGGACCCTCGTCGACACTTCTACAAGATGTTCAACCAAGAGGCAGACGAGTACGACAGAGACTTCCACAAAAAATATCACGATGACCTCAACACGACCTTGATATTAATCGTAAGTTCAATTAACTTGCGCTTGGCCTCCATATTGACACCCGCGAATGGGCCATCCAAATACAATCTTCCTTCGTATTTGGCTATTGTGGATGGGCAAATAGGACAGATTTGGGCCAAGATTAGTTCTCACACCTCCTAGTCTTTCGGGGAGGATGTTGCTAGGTTGAGGGAGAGGCATCCGACACTACGGTTCGCACGTGGGGCGTTGATAGGCATTCAGAAAATTCCTCTGTAATCGTTCATCCATACGAAGTACATTCTATCTCTTGCAACTTGTATGGAATGGTGCATGGTGGGCTGAACGTTTAACGTTTAGATTTCGAAAATAATACTTTCTCTCCCCCGGTGGTTTCTCGTCAGGGTTGAGGTCACGAGTATTGTATCCCCCTGATACCTAGGTCTATATTACCTGTGGTTCGGCGCTTGACAGGTAGACACTGAAGTACTGACCCCCGGCCGGCGTTTCTCATCGCGGCTGGGTACAACCCTCGGTACTTCGCAGTGTGAGCCGCGGGATCGGAAACCTCTCCAACCCCGTGCCGCACCGAGGATAGCTTGGTGCGACTGATCCCACCCTTCTACACAGCTTCCGGCACTGGGACATCCACTGGAGCCTTCCTTTCCGACCACAGAGCGACGTGCTGTAGATGCGCCGAAATCCATTGTGCGCCCGAAGATATGGATCATGCGTTCTGAGCGCATACCCCGTTCCACATGACAACGATGTGCGTGATCTGAGGTAAGTGGCACCATATCAACTTCGTCGAGCAACCCCGTGTGAAGGGAAGCGCAGATATAGGCACCGCGACTTCCGGTCTCCCGACGAGGCTGGTACCACACCGAGAATCCCTTTGTCACTCCCACCGCCCTCGACTGGAACAGGGTCCATGCGCTGACAGTTCGGGGTTCGTTCCCATCGCGGAGTTGAATTCCAATGGAGCGGTGCCAGCGAACTCCGACCAAACAGCGCGCCAGGGGTTGTGTCAGTGGCCTGCGATTGTTTACAAACCAAAAAGGATCCCAGATGTGTCAAATCAAATGATCCAGTGTATTTTTAAACCTTCCCTTGAACCGGTTTGCATCAGGTATCGGATGTTATTGGGACGTTCCGTGCGCTCCGAACCGTCTCTTTTTGTTTTGTCTCGGAATCCAGCTCGACTCTGGGAATGGGGAACATCGCCATTATTCCATCACGAGTATAGCCGACAGTCAAGCCTATTGTCTACGTACCGGATACAGTGAGTCGCCGTCACGTCGAGAATGTCAAATCGCAGACCGCCTTACGCAGGCCACTAGGGTTCAGGGTAGTTTCAGGTCATGTCAGACATCGGTAGGTGCCGGACTTCTAATTATTTGTCGAATCGATCAGGGCCACTGTCCAAACAGAGGCACATAGTACGCGCCCACAGGAATCCATCGCCGAAGCACTTCGTTTTCACTTGCGACAGAACGCCAAAACTTGGATGGCGGTACAGAGGGACTATGCCCACGATGCACCCTTAGCGAAAAAATACTGATTACTACTCAGACTATACGGTATGATACAAGCTCTGCGCTTCGCCGTTGGGCAACTCTCTCAACCGAACAAGCCGCAACTGGAAGTGGACCCTCGTAGACACTTCTACAAGATGGGGCCGACCTGCCTTGGTTCGGAAATCGAGGGCACTATATGTCAGGTTTATCGGAGCATCAAGTTATCGCTTGCATCGGGTCCTCCGGCTACAGAATGGCAGCGCGCCGTGGGGCACTGGGCTTCGTGGCACCCGGGCCTATGTCGAGCGTTACAGAGTCCTCCGCACAGTCGCAGAGACTGTAAAATCGGATGACTGGCTCTGGCGTCCCGCAGAGCTGTTGATGCTCGGCGCTTTCAAGTGGCACATGGAACCATTATTCATGGGTGATCCGGAAGGGCTCGTGCATTTCCTCGAACCCCGCCCCTGGAGCAAGAAAGTGGTCCTGTTCGAGACGAGCCGATCGAACGTATAATGCTAGCCCTCGGGGCCCGGGGGGGGGGGGTTACTGTAGACGAACTACTCGGCGGTGGGTTGAAAAAAGTCGACTTCACGGAATCATTGTTCCCCGATGAGGTTTATCACACCCTAGGGAAAGGAACACCCTACCGACTTCTAAGACACGCCAATGTCGGGGCCCTCTTTCGCCACCATTTCCGCGAAGGAATCGTGGGATGCGAGTCTAAACCCACTGTTAGCGGAGGCTCTGGTCTCAACGCCGACAGAGCTTCTACATTAGCCCTTTCGGAGGGAAGATATCCCAGCAGAACGATGGGATATTCTCCGGACAGTCAGCAGTCTGGGCAGCAACCTCGTTCGTTGCACTGATGCCCCGAGGACCCCGTACTACCCTGCGCATACATCACTGTGACTCAGGCGCGTTTATCTAATGGGTGGCCATCCTGTGGATGAAATACCCCGACTTGTCGGAGGGGGTTAAAACCCAGTTGAGGACTCGTTATGATACACTGCTTTCAGCGCGTAAAATATTGGAAGAGGCGGGATCGCCGTTTTCATAATGTGTACTTACCGCCTCTCGTTATGCTACACAACCCGTAGATTATCGTATGCAACCGTTTGTCTCTCGTAGGAAATGTGGACGGGCTCCCACCAGTAAGATTAATAAAAACAAGTACCAGCAGAAACACGTATAAGCTACCGAGAGAACTGGCTAAGTTTCTGCATCCGTTTCATTCTATTCGAGAGTTCCACCTCCACATGCCGCTGGAGATTTACACATTTCGCGCTCGGTTTCTCCAACGACCGACACGCAACAAGTACCTGGTCGATTAGGGTGTACGGTAGCCACGTGCTTGATGAGTGTTTAGGAGGTTCTCGTGTGAGCTTGTTCCCAGACTAAGTCGGTTGTCAGTAGGAAGAAGGGCCGGCACCAATGTTAACCCTCACCTTCTTGATCAGGGCTGATATGTGTTCCAAGGCATCCTCGAACAGTTCATAACGTAGAGAGGTCCTGATCAGGTATTCGTGATGGTAATTCTACAACAACGGTGGATCAGGAATAGCTCCAGGGCGAACTAGATCTCGTCACTGACCTCTAGGGTTTGGATCAGCCAGGGAGGGGGCGGAGTGAGCCTGTCGTAGCTCAAGACAGTCTCCAGAGTAGTTTTAGTATATTTGAAGTCGGTATCCGGACTGTCGTGCCGTTCCAGCGATTGACGGAGGTACCTCCACCCCCTGTCAGCGGGATTTCCTGGCCACGACGAGACCCGGTCTGTCAAAAGCCAGTCTGATGTATCTGATTCCCTACGACGAATGTCAGAGGTCAAGGCAGAGATTCCGGTAACAAGGGTCATACGGGATACTGTTCGGGTGTCTGGATAGTTTTAAACACTGGGTGGTGAGGTGGACAAAGAGTTCGGTCATGTCTGCATCCAAACTACGCGCGGTGGACATGGCCGTATTGAACCTGTTCAGCTGTGCCAATCGCATCACTATTGTAGACGGGGCGGAGAGGAGCCCTGAAAACGCACATAAGTTCGATATGGAGTAGTACAGGGCATGGTGGAGGTCTACCTGGACCGATGATGAACGTTGGATCAGCTTTCATAAGCTCCAGTTGAGCAGAAAGCAGCGTGTAGTCGTAGTGAATTTCGTTTATGCTAACGACTTCCATGTCCTTTCTCCCGGGGGCATACAGTTCCTCCGGGATATGCCTCGATAACTTCCTCCTTTTCCGAGGCTAGGAGAACACCGTTAGCCTAAAAAAAGCTAGGATAATAGGAGGGGACACACGAAGGAATCGGATTCAGCAGCAAGGGGGATCGCGATCCAGGCGGCTTTCTGGTCTACTAAGGATAATGCATTCACGGCACCGAGGTACGCTTCCATTTGCAGCTCAGCCATTGGGACAAAGTTTGACGGCTCGGCAGCCAAGGTAGCGAGCTTCCTTGCTCGCTGGTACATCACCAATGCCGCTGGAATCCTGGTGTTACGACGTAGAACAACGGGAGGAAGGAAGGGAGCGACGAACCATTACGGTAATCGCCCCTCGTGATATACCACGTATATAAGATCCTTGAGTAGAACGGCCGGATACACGGATCCGCATTCCGAGCATTAAAAGAAAGGGCGTCCTCGACTTCCGTGTTAAAGCCTGCAAAGTTGAACGAAACCAGCTTCTCGACGGCGTTTTCCTCGCACATTCGGTGTACCAGCTCAGTAACACACTCCCGCTTCCTATCGTCACGTTAGCATACCGGGAAGGGGATGTATCTGCATTTGACACTCACAACTTGTCATAAGGTGAAGCGGCAAGCGCAGCATATGCATCATCGTATGCCCCGAGCTCTGTTAAACCTTTGATCACCCTGTACCATAGCTCTGAGGTATCACCACCAGGAGGCGCGACCGATAAGGCGAGTTGCGAAGCGCGAACTTCGTGATGAGTCGCCGACGCAGCTCGGAACAACTCCCTCAGGTGCAGATAAAAATTGAAGTCGGAGTCTGGTAGACTGGCGTTGGGCAAAACAGCGGCAAACGCGTCTTTATCCTCCAGAGCAAGAGCACCGTCGGGACCTGGGTCAGGTGTTAGCATCCCCGGAGAAAGCAACTTTAAAAGATGGCCTACCGAATCGAGCGGCGAGTCCATCGAGGAGCGCAGCGGCGTCATCTGCTCTACCACTATCAAGCCACAGGCGTGCAAGAACATAGGTAACGCCGGGTGTTCGTGGTAACCAAGTGAGGAGTTCCCCTGCCACTTCGAGATACCCCAACAGCCGCAACCTCTCACAATAGACGACCTCGCTTCGTGTGGCATGAGCCGGGCTGACAGACTGTAACAACCCTGTGGAGTCGAGGAAGTGGTGTGCAGACTCTACCAACCCTTTCTGTCCCCACGAGCGCGGCAGGAGTCGATGTAGGAGCGAGTAGACGGGCAGCGATCGAGTCCTAGACTGAGAAACGTTCATGTTTCGCATCCGGGAAACGAAGTCATCTGGGTCTCCGAGGGTGTCTTTCTCGCTATCTCCGGTTGCTTGCTGAGCAACATATCGCAGCATTGCCAACCCCCGAATCACCACGAGGACTTCCGCCAAAAGCGAAGGATCCCAATCTCCAAGATCCTCTGCAAGGAAGTGTAGTAGGGCAATGATCGTGAGACAGAGATCATACCGAGCGTTCAC
>Ga0307515_10010116_pt1 | contig 18118 bp, 14 predicted proteins | sample 17_EM_MG_FD_194513 | JGI IMG/M metagenome (GOLD analysis project Ga0307515, IMG submission 194513) | Populus trichocarpa ectomycorrhiza microbial communities from riparian zone in the Pacific Northwest, United States - 17_EM | ecosystem: Host-associated > Plants > Roots > Unclassified | place... | reverse complement strand
GGGATTGATAAATCACTTATAAGTTGATGGGCTAAGCAATTATCGATTATCGATAAATCTCATTATGTGAAAAGGTTCGTCGAAAGTTGATGGGCCAAGCAAGCTTCCCTCTTGCGCATCGTCGTTATTCAAATCGCAGAAAGGCAGAGGTTGGTCTGAAAGTTAAGGGAGGCCTATGGAGGCCGCGAGTCCGGGAGATCCTAATTTCCCCGACCTTCCAAGTTCTCAGGAATATTTTGATTTCTAACGCACATGAAATCTATATTTTACTCTCTAGCTTAGTTTGCTTGAGTGAGAATTTCATGCTAATCAACCTCCTCAGCCAAGAATTATAGTCTTTCCACTAGTGGATGGTATGTCTCTGGTTAAAGAATTAATGCTACCAAATCACACACGCACAGAAAAAACCCTGCAAGAAGACTATTTCCATCCGAATTTGCATTGGTCACTGCTTTGATGGGGTGTTTTATGCTTTCACAGTGACATTACTTTTCCAAACCAGAGGCTTCTTATATGTTTTCCAATCCCTGCAAGAAGGCTTGCTATATGTTTTCCACGATAGATGCTGTAAATATTCCCTCTTATGATGTATATAGCGTGTAACATATATTTCCTATTCTATTTATATATCGCTGCACATTGAGTAGAGTATCATGTATTTTTTATAAGTTTCATGATATTCAAGCTGTAGTTATTGAATACTTATAGCATAGAAGAGAGATTAACATAAAAGAAAGGGGGAATTGGTAGAGAGAAAATAGAAAAAAAAATGTATATATTTTTTTTATTATAGTAGAGATTTTTTGTCACTTTTTGCAGGCCAATAAGTAATTTTCTTTTTATCTATCTCTCTTTTATTTTATAATTATCCCGTAATTATAATTAACTTGAATACCGTGAATTTCTCTCCACAATGTTTTGTAAATGATCACTGTTGTTCTATTATAATGGCGTTGTGATTTTCTTGTAGTTTCCCAAGATGACTGACTTGTGTAATTTTAAAAATGGATCTTGTGAATAGTCACTATCATGATATAATTGTTGGAATGGTTTATAAAACATGTAATCAGTATTTTTAATTTGGTCTAATTACAGTGATGAACACACACTCGAGATTAAAATCATGTTGAATTTTATATTCAAATTTAGTTGCTTTAACATGAAATAATAAACATGTTTTGAAAAACAAATTAAATGTAAGTGAAAAAATATTCTCAAATAACCTTTGGATAACAAAAATCTCAAACTCATAATAGCTATGTAAATTAAACAATGAATCTAAATTTGGTTAATGAAAAATATTTACTGTTATATCTACATTTTATTGATAATTTCTTATAATCTCCGCATCTCTCGGTATATAAATCAATATATTAATTATGTGTGCGGGAATGAATGTAATTATGAATAATTCAAGAACTATAAACATTCATGAATATAAACATTCATCATAATTAATGAATAATCATGAATTACAAAGATTCATGGATCATGAGTAGTTAATATTTTGAATCTCAAGTTCTATAAACAAGTGTATTGGATAAGTGAAAGTACATTCAAAAGTTTCTCAAGTTATCTTCATTTTTTTGTTATTGTTAAATTTGATATTTTTTTATTGAGCATAATTTTTTTTATTTTTATTGAATCTTGTTTAATAATACATCTAAATAAGATATTGTTGTTAAAATCTTAATAGGTTTATTTAAGAAAATCTTTTTACACCAATTAATAAGTAATAAAACTTTAAAAACAAAGAATAAATTTTTATTAACTTTAAAGTATTTCAATAGATAAGTATTATTTTTAATTTTGGTTTAGTCCTGTACATTAGTATGCGTGGTAGAAGTGTAATTCAATCATTTATACAATTTGGAGTACATGCTCATTTCTCGAAAATGATGTAGCCTCTTAATCTCAATTTGGAGTTTCAAGTACTCTGCGTGTTTTAATGTTTGCATATAGGCAACTTGTGCATCCTGTTTTGCTTTGTTTGAAGTTGCTTGTAATTTGACGATGTGTATGGCATTCGCTATCCATCAACAGTAACTCTAATATTTACGCGGTAAATTAATGGAGTGAGATTGCTTTCATCCTTGAACTGGAGTAATAATTAACGGATTTTGCCGAATGTTCGTTACATTACTTGCTCATGCTTGTTATGCAGATCTCTTGCCTAGAACAGATCTATTTCTCTTCAAATAATAAATTATCTTGGAATTAAAGGAATTTATGTCTTTTTCATTCGATCTTTTAGGTTCAGAAGGCAAGAGACAAATGATTCGGAGACCTTTAGAATCTAGCTTGTTTGAGAGCTGGAGCAATCAATGTGATTTGTCACTATAACCAGTTGGCGATGCTCTGCGCTTGCATTGTTTGTATCGACAGACAGAGCATCGCCAGAAAGGGAGGGCAGAGCTTCTTGTTTTTTTTTTTTTTTCGCTTTATATTGTAAAAGAATAGAACAATAATAAAAATAGATGATGAGTACCTATTTGAATTGATTGGGTAATGTGTGTGTATATATATATATCCTATTTATAATCATTTCCCTAGAGTAGGTAACAGAGTAACAGACAGGATTTCACTGCTCCTCCTATTGTTCATGCTAACTTGGGAACAGTAAATTCCATGGCGATCCCAACTCATAATGGGTGCAAAAAAAACCAACTACCAATGCCAACTCTTATTGGATATGACGAAGACTGTCGACCTGCAAAAAAGGACATCTTTCCACTCTGCAAAGAAAGAAGAGATCCCTTTGCATTATAACGTCACGGACTGGTGTCCATTTAATTTTTTGCCCTTTCATGGCTCAAGTTCCAAAGCTCATGCGCCTTCACACACTCATTATAAGGATGCCCTAAACTAGTCCCCAGAATATCTATCGGTTCTGCTGTCAGATCTTAAGTTAAACATGTTCCCAATAAAGTTTCTAATGACATAATTTCTTAATTAAATCCTCTTCTATGATGTTAAATCATCGTCGAGACAACATCCTTTTGATATTTAAATTAAACAGTATATTAAAACTTGATCCATCCATCAGCCTGATCAAGCAACCAGGGTGTTAGTTCAATAGACTAACCATCTAGGCAGAGCGGATTTTATAGCACTAGCACAAGGTATGCACTTTAGGCCGAAACTTGCTTAACAGATTTGAATGGAGACTAATTTAAGAATTTCTAATACAAGGTGATTTTAAGTGTGAGGACTTAATTGATAATTGAGCAATAGTTTAGGAACTAAATTTGAGGTTTGTCTTCTCCATATACAAGTATCGAGTTTTGAATCCCACGTGGACCCACGAACCGTCCGTACATGCAGGCAGCCTCACCTGTCTGTGATGCTCTACCAATATAGTATCACATTTTGCATTTTGGGCCCACTTGATTCAAAGGTTTTCGGTTCTGTTCATTCGTCACCCTCTCCAAAGCAAGCCCGTTCGTCTTCTTTTCTCTCTCTTGCTCTCTGCTTGTTTCCCTTTTTTTGGGTCATTGAAGCTGTCTTTGGAGTTGGTCTTATTTTTGTTCGGCAAATAACTTGGTTTGTTGTAGCTGTTTGTTTTTTTTTAATAAAAAGTTTGAAACTTTGAGGGCTTGGTGTGTGAAAGTTAAGACTTTCTGTTTGGTTGATGAGAAAACTTGTCAAAACTGATCAAAAAGGTTGAGTCTTGAATCTTTGTTTTTCGTTTTTCAAAGAGAGAGTGAAAAACCCGTCTCGGTTATTACAAGTTTTTCTCTTACATGCATTGAGTTTGGTTGTTTCTGGTGAATTCAATTGCAGGTTGTTTGTACAAGGTGTTGCACTCAAAGTTGTGTGTTTTGTCATTGGCAAAACATCCGACAAATGTCTAGTATTAATGTAGATGTGTCTCTAAAAGGAAGCTTGAGAAATGCTGAAACCCTTTGTGATATGGCTGAAATTGAAGAAATGGATTTCTCAAGGATTTTTGATAGGCCACCAAGGCCTTTGAATATGGACAGGCAAAGATCATGCGATGAAAGGTCCCTAAGCGAATTGTCTACTGGGTTGCCAATTCCTTCTCCTCGTCCCTCGTCAAGAGTTGAGAATAATTTTAGGTTAATTGACCACCTTAATTGTTTGCCTTCTCCCGGTAGAAGGTCAGGGTTTAATACTCCATTATCACAATTTGGGGTTGAGACACATCCAACTGTGGCTGAAGCTTGGGAGGCTTTGAGGAGATCATTGGTTTATTTTCGTGGTGAACCTGTTGGAACCATAGCAGCACTGGATAATTCTGAGGAACAGGTGAATTATGATCAGGTGAAGACCACGTGATTTTTACTACCTTGTTTTATATGATAAGAAATTTTGTTTATTAGGGTATTAACTATCTGCAGATAGAATCATTTTGTTGCAAGTTGGATGGCTGCCATTTTTGCTTGACCGTTCACTTGATTTGTTTGAAGCTGCATTCAGGGGATATTTTTTTTTTCGTTCTGCCTTTTGATAATCTTTGTGTCTATAATGCGATTATGATTCGTGTTCCAAAGTTAACCTTTCTACCACTCCATGTTTTTTGCATGTATGCATCTGATATTATCGCATGAGAACGACAGTCTTGCATTTGTAATCGGCGTCTTGGAATCTTTTAGGGTTTAGAGTTTGTACATTAATTTGGTTTCTTTATTTTCATAGGTGTTTGTAAGAGATTTTGTCCCAAGTGCATTGGCTTTTCTGATGAACGGGGAACCTGAAATAGTCAAGAATTTCATCTTGAAGACTCTTCGCCTTCAATCATGGGAGAAAAAGATTGACAGATTCCAGCTTGGAGAAGGGGTAATGCCTGCAAGTTTTAAAGTACTCCACGATCCTGTCACGCACAATGAGACTTTGATGGCAGATTTTGGTGAGAGTGCAATAGGAAGAGTGGCTCCTGTTGATTCTGGGTTTTGGTGGATTTTCTTACTCCGAGCATACACCAAGTCCACAGGCGACACATCATTGGCTGAAAAGCCAGAATGTCAGAAGGGCATGCGCCTAATTTTGAGTTTATGTCTTTCAGAGGGGTTTGACACATTCCCGACTCTTCTTTGCGCCGATGGATGCTGCATGGTTGATCGCAGAATGGTGAGTTTCATTGGTTAATTACAAATGAGGCATCTCTTAATCTATTGTCCGCCTGGACTGTACTTAATGTGGTGCTTGTTGCTATGTTCATCCTTTGCTTATTTTTCAAGTTCAAATCATGTATTGTCTTTGGCTATGCATCTTTCAGGGTGTTTATGGGTATCCCATTGAAATTCAAGCACTTTTCTTCATGGCTTTAAGATGTGCTTTGCTTTTACTGAAGCAAGACGAGGAGGGGAATGAGTTTGTAGAACGGATTACAAAACGCCTTCACGCGTTAAGTTTTCACATGAGGAGTTATTATTGGATTGACCTGAAACAGCTTAATGATATATATCGCTATAAAACAGAGGAATATTCTCATACTGCTGTTAACAAGTTTAATGTAATACCTGATTCTCTTCCAGAATGGATTTTTGATTTTATGCCAGTCCGTGGTGGTTACTTTATCGGGAATGTTAGTCCTGCAAGAATGGACTTCCGTTGGTTTTGCTTGGGTAATTGTATTGCAATTCTGTCATCCTTGGCAACCCCTGAACAATCCACCGCAATAATGGATCTTATAGAATCACGGTGGGAGGAATTGGTTGGAGAAATGCCACTCAAGGTAATCTATCCAGCAATAGAGAGCCATGAATGGCGGATTGTTACAGGATGTGATCCAAAAAACACTAGATGGAGTTACCACAATGGAGGATCCTGGCCAGGTATGCTACTGCACTACATTTTCCTTAGGTTAACAAATTCATAAAGCAACTACATCTGCCATGGTTTTTTGGTTGATTGCAGATCTGGCCTGCATAATGCATTTGATAAAATGAGGCGCAAAATGATTAACTTTGTTGCTATGCCACGCCTTTGCTTGAATTTTTATTGAATCAGTATTTACATGATTTTTATCCCCTTGAAACGCTGAATGTTAATCCCCAGCACATCGATCCAGAGTTTCTTGTTCTTATCAGAGAAAAAAAGGCCTTGTAAGCACCCCATTTTTTGTTGGAGAATCTGATCCCACTCATGCATCAAGTAATTGGTCAGAGAGGTTAAACTATTTTTATGCAAATTCTTTCATGAATTTTGGCCTTGGATTGAAACAACAGTTATATTCTGTATCTACGCTATTAAATCCTGTTCAACCCACTTGTATACCTGCTTAAAATCTTCATTATTTTACTCTGTCAACCATGTTGAGCTCTCTGATGTAACCTTTCTGTATTTCCCTGCTGAGATCATCTTTGAGACATTTTGGCTGTTGCAATGGATGCAGTGCTCTTGTGGCTTCTCACCGCGGCATGCATCAAGACTGGCCGCCCCCAAATCGCAAGACGTGCTATCGAGCTCGCCGAAACAAGATTAATAAAAGACAACTGGCCGGAATATTACGATGGGAAACTTGGTCGTTTCATTGGGAAACAGGCTCGTAAATCCCAAACCTGGTCCATTGCTGGTTACTTGGTTGCAAAAATGATGCTGGAAGACCCTTCTCATTTGGGTACGGTGGCACTCGAGGAAGACAAACAAATGAAGCCTCCCATTAGAAGATCAAATTCATGGACCTTCTGATGTAACTTGTCTAGCTTATCTACACACACTCCTTGGTCTTTTGCAGATGTTAACCTCGTCTTTGTAGCTTCCTGCCTGCAGTTCAAGTTCCTATTTCGATTTTTCCAGAGTTTTGATCCTGCCTTGTTCCATTATCTGGCTCCAAAATCATCTACACCACATCCTGAAATCATTTCATTGTCAAATATTATTTAAAACTCAAGATCATAAAATTTAAACATCTTAAAACTTTGGTACGTGCTTATAACTTCAAATTCATGGTAATTGGAAATAAAAAATACTGTTAAAATGTTGCAGATTTTGTATGTGAAAATAATAATTTAAATGGTTAGAATCACAAGACTTCTAATAAGATTGATTCAGGAAATCTTGAAAATTTAGGGTAGTGAGTAATCGAGATTTTAGTTTAAAATTTATTTTTGCATGAATCGATTAAATATGAAGGTTAGTACATGTTAGCTTAAAATAGAATCAAAGGATATAATTTGAATAAAACTAAAATGTATGGGTTGAATTAATCAATTATTTGAAACTAAAGTGACTGTGCTGACTTTTACTTTCTTTTCAGACAAAAATTACAATTAAGCAAAAGATAACAGGAAAGAAAATAATTCCGTGAAAGCCCAATAAAAAAATCCCCTCCCTTTTTCAATCTATCGTCCTAATTTCCCCTCAATTTCCATCACTTTCTCAGGAAAATCATATCGAATTCCACGATGAGGCCACCGAGGAGACCGATCCATGTGGTTACGACGTGGGTGCGACGGCAGCCTCCGAAGGTCAAGGCGTTTTTGGCGGTGGTGGCTGGAATGTCAGCGCTGGTGCTCCTCAGATTCATCGTACACGATCACGATAACCTCTTTGTGGCTGCTGAGGCTGTTCACTCCATTGGAATCTCTGTGCTTATTTATAAGTTAATGAAAGAGAAAACTTGTGCTGGTAATTAAACGGAATCCCAAATCTATAGGGTTTTGATTTTTTTGTTTGATGGGAGTTATTCATTAGAGAGAAGGATTTGATTTTTTTGTTGAATTTTTGATTTTTTCTGTTGTGCGTCACTGATTTAGTGTTTATTTTTTTTTTCTAATTAATGAATTGATTGTTTTTTGGGAATTGGTTGAATTAGAGGGAAATGTAGGATTCTTGTGGTAAATTTCAGTATTTTTTTTTGTTGATCAACGAGTTGTTATATTTTTTGTTTATTCGGAATTGATTGAATTGGTTGATCATTTTTGTTGTTTTGATAAAAAATTTTTTGGAATTGATGGAATCAGAGAGATTTGGGATTATTGCGCAAAATGTTGGGTTTTCTTTTGTTGTGTTTCAATGATTTTGTGGTTTTATCTTTAGCTTTTGAAATAAAGTTTTGGATTTTTTTTTGTTGTTTAACTGATAAATTTGTTTGTTTGATGGGAACTAATGTAAGTAGAAAGAAAGCTTGGATTTTTCTGCGAAATTTTGGAACTTGTTGTGGTTCAATGATTTTGTGGTGCAATGATTTTGTGGTTATATCTTTAGTTTTTGGATGCAAAGTTTTGTCTTTTAACATTATTTTAATGTTTTTCAGGATTATCTCTGAAAACTCAGGAGCTGACAGCTATGTTCTTAGCTGTAAGGTTGTACTGCAGCTTCGTAATGGAATATGATATACATACCATACTGGATTTAGCTACGTTGGCAACAACCCTGTGGGTTATTTATATGATCCGTTTTAATCTGAAGTCGAGTTACATGGAGGACAAAGACAACTTTGCATTATATTATGTGGTGAGTATTTGATTAACTCCACACTGTTTTGTTAATACAGGTATATTTCTGGTTACTCAATAGGAAAGACTATTTAATTTTTCCTGTTACAGTTACATTTGTTTGTATTAATGTAAGTTTAAATGTAAAATAAAGGCATTTCTGGCAAGTTTAGTGCTTCTTTCACCTGGGAATGAATACCACTTTGTTCACAAGCCGAGCTTAGGTGTTAATGTTATCGAGAATATGTTTGTCGCAGTCAATTCTTTTTTCTTTTTTTACTGTACCTTTTGATTGAGGATTTTTTAGGCATCCTTGAGCTCTTTTGTGTGCATCCCTTCACTTGTATACTTCAATTTAGAAAGTTGAATTAGTATAATGTATTTCTCTTCTTTAAATTTTTTCCCTTCAATATTCACTATTTAGTTGTAATGTCTCCTTTATACTTCTTTGTTCTTGTTCTTTTCTAATCGCTTACTCCATGACATACTCCCACAAACTTGTGGATGCAACTAAGGTTGCTGCTTAGATTTTCTCACATTCAAGTTCAAATTCTTTCTTTCATGCTTAGCAAGCTCTCTTTCTTTCTCTGGAATGATTATGAATATTTATTACTTGTTAATGATTATACCTTTAACTCATGCAATACCTTTAACTCATACTCTTCTTTTGAATTGGATGCAGGCGGCACCCTGTGCTGTTTTGGCTTTGCTTATTCATCCGTCAACAGCTCATAACCTACTGAACCGGATCCTCTGGGCATTCTGTGTATACCTGGAAGCTGTTTCTGTGCTTCCTCAGTTGCGGGTCATGCAAAACACCAAGGTTTGGTGCTTTGATTTCATTATGTAAAAAGTATTAGTTTAGTATGTTTTCAAAATGAAAGTTGAAACTCATGTCTTTTTTCCCCTCTACTTTCAGATTGTTGAGCCATTCACTGCTCATTATGTATTTGCATTGGGTGTTGCAAGGTTCTTGAGCTGTGCCCATTGGGTTCTCCAGGTTTGTTCTTGCAGATCTGAATCTTCATATAGCTGGTTTTAGAATGTGTTCCAAAGGGAACATACGAAAATGTTTTGAACCAGGGAGCCTAAACTTATCAGATTAGGTGTTCTTGAAAATTACTGACTCGTTTGGTGCTCTGCCAGTGGGTTTGTCTTTGGTATCTCTCTGCTTTTGTTGCTGCTTTTAAATGCTATTGATGCTTTCAGATAGCTAGCCACATCATGAAGTGATTTCGGTGTCACAAGAGGTTTGTTTTGAGTATGCAATCAAAATGCGGAACATTGCTGTCTTAGACAGACTTTACAAAACCACATTGTTTATTGTGATAAAATAATCAATTTACTGTATAGGATTGAATAGTGGTTAACTGGTTATCAATGATACTGGAATGGGCAGAGATTTTCTTTCTTCATCCCATTTACTATTGCTAGTCAATCATGCCAACCTGATGCCAGCACAGTTTTTGTAGGAGTCATTTTACAAAATTTATGTGCCAAATGCACTTCTTTTTTTGTCTAAAAAGAAGTACTTCATATTGTTTCCTCCTAATCTTTGGCTGAAACAAATTTTTCCATCAAAATATTAACTGATTAGAGTTGCAATCACCATTAAAGTCTTGTTTCTTTTGAACAGGTTTTAGATACTCGGGGACACTTGTTGGTGGCCTTGGGGTATGGATTATGGCCTTCTATGGTTCTTATCTCAGAAATCGTCCAGACTTTCATCTTAGCAGATTTCTGTTATTATTATGTCAAAAGGTGAATTTCATTCTTTTACCAGAAGTGAATTTCATTCTTTTACCAGAAGAGCATTTGAAACATCAAGGTACAATTTTTTTCTGCAACATATCTGATTGTAATTTTCTTGCAGTGTATTTGGAGGGCAGCTTGTTCTCCGCCTCCCCTCTGGAGTGGTGTAACTAAAGTTCTTTTATGGTGTGGTCGATGAGCAACGTTGCCACGTAAAATTTCTCTATCAAATCATGACTGGAGAAAAGTGGGTTCACTTGTAAAGCTGGGGATGCAGAAACTTTGGCTGGATATTTGCACTTAAAATATAATTTAATGCATGGTTAATTAATTTTTCGGCGCTAATATTCTCTTCTGTTCATGCTGTGAGAGTTTAAGCAAATCTAGTTACCTTTATGAGGTGCTAACTTTTGATACCCATCAAAACTGATATAAGAGCATGTCTTGAGTAGGCTTAGGGGAGATTTTGATAAATAGTTAAAAACGAATTGATGGGGCAGTCAAGTTGTAGTAAAGGAGGTTTTAGGCCAAGAAAATGCAATCAGAGCTATTCTGCCACTAGCTGTAGGAGAACAAAGTTATTATAATACTCAAGGCACCATCATATCATATTTTACATAGCTAGGTTTCTTGCAAGAATACCCTCAAAGGTAATTCCAGGTCCGAAAGCCAGTATCAGGCCCCAATCACAATTTTCAGAGCCTTCCTTCATCTTCCTGCATTCTTCTATCATGTACTCCAGCACATACACAATGGTGTTGCTGCTAGCATTGCCGTAGTCCATTAGAGCTCTTCTACTAGCATTTAGTTTGTCAGGCAGCAAATCAAATCTCTTTTCCATCCGATTCAAGATTGCGGGCCCGCCTGGATGGACTGCCCAAAACATCTTGTTGTAATCCTTGTCAGTCAGTCCGGCGTTTCCTATCAACTTATGACAGAATCCCTCGATGTTATCTTCAATTATTTGAGGAAGCTCCCTTGATAGCTTGAAGCTGATACCCTCCTCTGTTAGCCTCCCATCAATAGTCTTTTCAGTGTTTGGCAAGAAATTCTGGATTGCTGTATGAAGCTCAAAGAGAGGGCTTTCAGTGACCGGAATTGGATCTGTGCCTACGATCATAGCTCCAGCACCATCCCCAAAGAGTGCGACCCCGACTAGATCATACGGTCTATCTGCACTTGGTGGTTTGAACCCGATAATAGTAGTTTCAGAAGTAGCCAGTAAAACTCTACTTCCAGGATTGTTCTCAGCAATATCCTTGGCAACGCGAAGGCCAGCGACACCTCCAGAGCAACCTGCAAAGTATAGCATAACCCGCTGTGTTTCAGGGCTGAGCCCAAGACCTCCTGCTAGGTAAAGGTCGCCACCTGGTAGCCTAGCTTCACTCGATGAGACATAGACCAAGTGAGTTATATCAGATACAGGTCTGCCCCATTTCTTGATGCAAGCCCGTGAAGCATCAATAGCCATCCGTGTGACAGCATCGTTACAGATATCTAATCGCTGCTTGACAGTAGGGAGGCCTTCAATGGCAAGTTCAGGGTATTTCTTTAGTATCTCATCTGACATGACCACATACCTAGTTTTCACAGTCGTTGTTTTGCCTGCAAGTTTCCATAAAGTGAAAATGTGAGTTTTTCAGTTAGAAGATGCACATAAACTAACCAATTTATTGTAAGGAGTGTCATATCCCCTACACGATCTCTCATTTATAGATTCAATAGATATGGATATGCATGCATTCACTAGTAGTTAACTGGATGTGAAAAACTAAACGGAAGAAAAGTTAGTAGTGTTACAGAGTCGAGTTAGCTTCTGCTTGAGCTCCAAATCATCACAATTGGTGTTTTTGAAATATCCATCAACCAGAAACTCTTGCATGACTAGCTGGTGAGGGAATGCCTTGCCAAGAGCCAGAATTGTAGCTTTGCCAGGGTTGGCCTTTGTTGTCAAGCCTCCTTGCACGATCTGTTCATACCCCATGTTTTCGCTGCTGGAAGAATGTCGATACACTTGCTAGAAGATGTTATACAGACCCCTTCACTTCCTTATGAAGCAAAGGCAGGCGTCTCATATATACAGCTGCATTTTATGTTGAAGATATTAAAATAAGATTGATGGGATAATTGTATTTTCATTCATACAGAGTGATACATAAATCTGCCTTCTTTTATTTAGGGTAAAGGCAGTAGTTGAGAAACAAGGCTTTCATGCAGATTATGTTTAAAGATCTTGGTTGATATTTGGTGCTGGCTTTGCAACTTGCTGCATTGATGTTGTGCTTACTTATATCCAAGCATGCAGCCCCAAATCGTAGAATTAAATAAGCATAAAAAAAGAAGAAGATGCACCAGCCTTGTATTATTACATCGTTTAGCTCTTGTTGCACCCAAAAGATAAGCTGTACAGAGAGTAGGAGCAAGTCAACAGAGGGTAACGTGAAATCTAAAAATCGCATCTCTACTGAAATAATGGAGGGTTCAACTTGAACCTTCCCTCAGACCATTCTTTAAAAACCAGATAATAATTTATCTTCGATGATCACCCGATTTGGATATCCAACTACTCGGGTTCAACGCACGTTACGTATAATGGCGAACGTCCCTTTTTATGCTAGAAACCAAGGTTTCCGCAACAATAAGGTTAACATGTTTTAATAGAATGTAGTTTGCAGGTGGCTGGCCATCAAATAGAGATTAGTCCACGAATTGCAGGCTGAGGTTGCTCAAATCATAGAAGTCGGAAGTTTTTATGACAACAAAACCAAACCATGAATATATTTGTGCAAATGTCTATCAATAGTAATGAGAATATACAATGCCTGTCATCGAAAAATTCAAATGCCAGTTCACGCAACTGAACATAAGCAGTCACGACATCTCTTTCCCTGAAACTAACTTCACTGCCAAACTATAGAAACTAGCTGAATAGTCCTTGATTATACCTTTTTTCTGCTGTTATAAGAAGCTTCCCAGCTACAACCATCACCCAAATGAGGAAAGACCACATGATGAGGACTAGACCCACACTTTGCTTAGAACCAGATAATCCAAACTGTGTCGTTGAACAAATAACAATCAGCATATCAACTTTTTGGCAGATTACCGGTATATACCTACTCATACCATGTTGGTACCAATGCTTGAACCTTGGTCGAGTGGTGGGAAATAGAAACCAAATCACCAGACCTAAGAGCATTGGTCCTACTCAAACTATGAACTATGGCGATTTTAAGCTGAATATCATATTTCTTCAAACCTATATTGTATATCTCATAGAACAATGGTTCATCTGACACTTCCTCACATGTATCTTCAAAAGAATCAGGCAGTGTAGGTCACATCATATCAAAGTTCAGAGAGACACTTTCCATTAATGAAATCAACTACTTGGGTGACTGCCTGGTCAAGTGCAGCAGTCACTGCAGCCAGATTCTGCAAGAACTCCTCTGCAGGTGGCTTCTCACCATCCACTATGTCAGTCACAGCTTTTATGAATATTGCAGGGACTTTCAAAAGATCAGCCACATAAGCAACAGCAGCTCCCTGAAGCCAAATATATCAAATACTTATTCAGGAGCCAAGAAACATATAAAATTTAGGAATGAGAATGGTATTTTCAGTTAATGTGTGTATTTTCAGTTAATGTGTCATTCTCCCTATCATATAAAGCGAGAAGGTTGTGAGCTGCACTTAAAGGACGATAAGCTAAGCTAATTGCAAGAAATTCCTAGTTCCAGAGAAAACCCAAAATTGCCATTTTGGAGCAATAGAGCAAAATCCCGGTGTGCATTACTCCAGAACAAATGAAATTCAAGTTTAATATGCATAAAGGTGTTCAAGATATGATGATGTATGGCTGTATATAGTACACACTGCTGTTGAAGATTCATCAGAACTTATCGAAGGAAATTGCATTCAATGTATCCTGTAAGTCATGCATTTTTGTACACACACTAACACTCCCATCATCTGGTTAAATTCCATATGCTAAATAGAAATGGTGTCAGGTACTTGTGCATGTTTTATGACTAATTGGAGAATGAAAGGCAACAGCAACAAGCATTTCCAAGACCTTGTATCTGTCTAACTAGATTATTAGAGAAAGAGTCCATGTGCATGGCAGGCATTCCAATTTTAACAAGAATCATAGCATAGGAAGCTCCTGCAGACAAACATCTGGCATGTAGCAATACAGGAAGGATCAACATTTTCAGTCCCATTTCTTCTGTCCTCCAAGACAAAAAGAAAAAAGAAAAAAGAAAAAAGAAAAAAGAAAAAGAAAGGCAAATGACATGTTCAGTAATATCAACAGAACCTGATCACTGAAGGTTAAGTCTTAAATATGCACCAAGCAATTAATTAAAAAAATCTCATAGTCCATAACTCAGTTCATCGGGATGGGAATGTTTCAGCCCACATGTTATCAGGAAAGAATTCAACTTTACCTCCATGTCCTTAACTGTAGCATCATTTGCAACAATTGATGCTTCTTCTTGTGGGGACATATCCAGAGAGTCTCCAGTAGATAATTTCCCAGCCTGAAACATCAACATTGTGTATTAAAATTTTTGAAGGTCATTGGAGGCTTCCAGATGAAACAATGCAGAAAGTTTCCATATCATGCAGTAGGCAAATATTCAGCATAGTTTATTTATATATGCCTGTCAAACAGAATTTCAACCATTCACTGCCATCAGTTAACTAGCACTGCATCATCATCGGCAGAGTATGCAATATGCGGGTGCATAAATAAAACTACACACTACTTCCTAGAGTTTATTGATGAGGTGATATTGGATCATTAACCATGTTCAAAAGGTTAAGAACCTAATTTTGTAAAGTTCACCCGTCAAATCCCAAAAAAGCATGGTTTCTTCTTCAGAAAAACAAGACTATAGCTCCATAAGAAATAGACTATATATTTATTCGGAACCTTTAGAATTATTTGGACCCAATCTCATAAATGGTAAGAGCCTAAAAGCATTAACTAGCTGAAAACTAATGCAAAAAGAAAGCATCCAGCACATACAGATAAGGGATGGAAATGTTCAATAAAAATCACCTTTAGGTTAAGCTCCTTCAAGAGATTAGGTGTTGAGAAGGACTGCCTTGAGCCAACTCCATAGAGATCAAAAACCTACCAGAAAAAAGAAAAAAAAGAGGCAGAAAAGGATTAGGCACAGTAGTGATACTGAAAAACACAGTACAGAAAAAGGAAAATTATCATTTATGAAGCAGAATTAAAAACCACACACCCAACCTAGCCATCTGCTAGGAGTTTGTATGTGCTTTCATAGTTTTGTTTGAGTTTTTTTCACTTGGGAGTACCAAAGCTCATGAGGACTTCCAGCAACCTGTAGCATCTACACAACTTTATGTCCAGATTGCAGGTTTCACTAATGAGATAAGTAGTTTATTTTGATAATAGGATATTATGAATAAAATGAGCAATAGGTTTTGTTAATGGCCTTCAAATTTAGGTTTTGGCCATCAGAATACAAAAATTTAGGTTCCTTTGCCTCATTGACAGTTGCAAGAAATTTTTTTTGGAAAACGCAAGGAACACTTACAGGAATAGGGATTCTTCTGTCATGGAAAGCAACATCAGATGCAAGAAACACATCACTGATGGATGCTCCTTTGACCTGGAAGCTTCCATCAATCAGCTTTTGGTAGAAATTTAAAAGAAAATGCATTATTTTGTTTCACATGAATATTTAGAATGGCAGTCAGTATTTTACTGCTTTTATAAAAGGAGGGTGAACTCTTTTCAATAGTAGCAAATAATAGCATTGGCAGATCAAAAAAAGACAGCTGGTGTGTTATATCAAAAGCACAGTATAAAAAAAAAAGAAAAAAAGAATGAACCTTGCTTGTGTGGAAGAAAAAAAATAATCTTAACAGTGAAATATTAAATGAAAAATGGAATACCAGAAGACCAGTAACATTTTGGAAATAATTAAATCAGCAGTTCATACAACATAGGGGAAGAGCATACCTTAAAACTACCAGCAGTGCCTGCATTAATAATTAAGTCTGGCTGTAATGCTTGGATAGCGGCATAGGTCACAAGAGATGCAGAAATTGTGCCCACACTATCAACCCCTGAAAAGACATGTTTGAATGATTATGCTATAGGATGCTGCAGATAAAAGAACATTTGTTCCTTGCCACCCCATTAGTTATTGTATGACAATAGGAACCTAGATAGAATGCATATCCCATATCCATGTCCAGAACAGGTGAATACAAGAATTGGTACTGTGTGTCTTGGAATGTGTGAATTTGATGGAGGTGGAAGTTTATAGTTTTAAGGAATTCAGTACATAACAGCCTGGATATAAACTTTCAAAACATGAATGTTTGATAAACATGTTATCCCAGTATCGTGGTCGTGCAAGTAAGGCATAGTTGATGCTTTAAACACAATTAGAAAATAAAAAACAACAACCCCCAAGAGCTAAATAAGTTACCCAGAGTTGAATCCTTTCCAGGCCATACTAAGTTGATTTGGAGATCTTTGTAAACGCCATGATATCTGACCCAAGGCACCCCTTTCGGAAACCTGAATCATCATCATTCTTTGGCGTATAAGACTTGACCCCAACCAAGAAACACATAATATATGGTATCAAATAGAAAACAAAAGCACGTCACATTTTCACAAACTTGAATACCCTATAAATCTCCATGATATCAGTTTTATCAGAATAAACACGAAGTAAGGGGTAACAACATACAAACAATGAAAAAATAGTCATTTCCAGCATCTATCTTTCTCCAGTAAATAAAGTTCCGAAAGCAAACTTGTAAGTTCAAGCTTAAAATAAAAACCTTCTAGCAAAAAATAATGACCCCGCAGAATTTAAAAAAGAAAAGGTTATTTACTGTAGATTAAAGAGAATCAAACCTCATTTAGAAAAATAAAAAACGAATTACCCATATCACTCAGCAAAAGGAAAAGGGACAAAACTTTCAGTATTTTACTAATTGAAATTCAACAAAAATACGCCTTGATCTGGTAATCTATCATATACCACCGTTACTGATTGTACTTGATTCTTTTAACAAACAGTCAAACTTAAAAAAAAATAATGAAACTTGTACAATAAAACAACATAAAAAAAAACGATCTTTTAACTATTTCATAATTCACAGACAACAATGAAAAAAAGATCGCAACTTTGTCACTCATTGAAATGAATAGAACCATCTTTACGATCAATCACAGCAACCCACAATCAAATCCATTTACAATATAAACAAACAGAAAAACAAAATATCAACTCACACAGAATCAAGGTCCTCTTTGAGCTGAAACTTGTTAACAATAGGCATGGCTTCTGTTTGCATAGCTATTACACACATAAAAACACATAAACAAAGGAATGAAATGAAACCCAGGTAGATAAATACGAGACAGAGAAAGAGAGCATAGTACCGATAATGATAAGGATGGACGAGATGGGTTTGCGATTCTCATCTTGAACAACCATGGCTTCCTCTGATCCCTCACCATGAGGAGCCATAGCTGTGTGATTGGTAGGTGTCTCTGTGAGAAATGAAGATGAAAACAAAAGGGATTGTATTGCTGGTATGTAAGAGAAAGTGATGACAGATGTGTTCTATATTTAGTGGTTGTTTTATAGGATAATCGAACAAACAAACTTACAGAGAAACAGCGAGATAAAGTAGTATCTCTTAGGTCCTTCGTGGCAGTGAGGTATAATTGCATTTTAAAAAAAAATTATTTATTTTATATTAATATGATAATATTAAAAATAAATTTTAAGAATAAAATAAAATATTAATTTGATATATTTTAAAAATAGTTTTAAAAGACTATTTTTAAAGTTTTTTTTATTTAAAAAGTATTAATTTTTTTTTGTTTTTTTAAAAAATTATTTTTAACATTAATGTATTAAAATAATATAAATAAAAATAATAATTTAAAATTATAA
>Ga0307515_10010115_pt1 | contig 18118 bp, 11 predicted proteins | sample 17_EM_MG_FD_194513 | JGI IMG/M metagenome (GOLD analysis project Ga0307515, IMG submission 194513) | Populus trichocarpa ectomycorrhiza microbial communities from riparian zone in the Pacific Northwest, United States - 17_EM | ecosystem: Host-associated > Plants > Roots > Unclassified | place... | reverse complement strand
GTCATGTAAAGCCCATTTATTTTTAATTTTTATCATGGGGGAGATTGGAAGGTATAAAAATGCATGAATCGCTTTTGGATTTGGTAAGCTCGTAAGCAGTTCTTTGAATTAAAAAAGTTTTGAAGAATTCGAACTCTTTTCTACTCTCAGCCATGCATGATTTTGTAGGCACAAAACATCCAACGTTGTAATTCACTTGTCGGTTTCAGAGATACTTCACTTGGGAGAAATTAATGGTCAGTGACTGAGCATAAGTTTTCAATATTCTAAACACAAACATTTCAGTATTTACTTACTGAAATTTTGATTTGCAGTAATCTATTTCTTACAACGTTTACTTGCGATCGCAATGATATGGAAAAAAAAAACTTGGAAAAATAAAAGTAAAACAAGTGTTTGTGCTGTAAATAGCATCACATGGAGCTCCAACTACCAGCACGACACTCAGAGAGCCACAAGTCCATCTTTTCTATGATCTGATGCCTAACCTTTTCAACTGCTTCAGGGGAGCTGCAGTTCCGAGCATTACCTGTTACATAAAATGAATTTGTCGGAAAGTTGAACCAGAAAGCAATTGGCAGCGAATAGGAAGAGCCAAGGATATGTATTCCAGCATAATTTGAAGGAAAGTTATCGGATGTACAGTTTATTGACAACTGTCTAAATTTTTTTATGGTCCATATCGTTGGCTTTTAACAGCTATCAGAAATTCCGAATTGCTTGGGATAATAGCAAGTGCAAACTAACACGTACCTTCAAGGCTCAAAGGAGTCTGTGGACAACCTCTTATATCAGTACAATGACCACAGTTGTGACAAGAGATTAAAAAGGAAGGCACTGAAAAGTTTAAAAGAAGCATTTCAGTGAGCAAGAAAAGGCATTCAAATAAATACATTTCCCAGATGCTTTGACATGTAACATTAAGTGGTGGTTATGCATAACAAGGGTTACTAAGCAATTTGAGTATGAATGACTAATCTAAAAACCAAAAGAGCAGTAATACCAGACATCCAGACACTCCAGACCAGCAAAGATGATTGAAAAAGAAAGACAACAATCACACCAAATTTAGGATCTCAAGGGTGGAAATCCAAATACAATCAGGTTCAAGCAGAAGGATGATGCTGATTGCCACTCAGAAATTTATCAAGCGCTAGCAGATGGCTGCAGAACTGATTAAAAATTATTTCAAGGAGTTTTTGACATTTCTAAAAGTTCCACTTGGAAAAAAATGATTTCCCACCAAAGCAATTGCTCTTTCCCCCATTTTCCAAGATCAAATTCTCAAACAAACAGTTGGAAACTCACTATCCGGGGACGAGGTCTGTTTCGACGCATGGCGCCAGGGATCTTGAGACCCATTTGCAAAAACAATTTTTGAACCTGCAAGATACAAAGTTTATGAACACAGTCAATGGCAATTTTCTTGACAATCAACCCCATCAATGACCTGTAGTTTCTACTTAGCATACTATCCAGTACATATGACCTTTACTTATGGACTAGATACTCGGCGTTTGTGTGAAAACAAGCACTCCATCTCCAAGAGATGAATAATCCTTGTGCAGAGATTCAGTGTAAGAAAATATCAAAAAAGAAAATTAGACATTTTAATCTTTATTTCAAATTTGAAATACTTATGGATAGAAATATGCCTATATTAATAGATTTTCTATCCAAATTAAGCTTTTAAGAATAAAAATAAAGGTGAATTCTGGACCTGAAATATTGGTGCCTCCATAATATATATTCGTTACATCAACTTCAGGATAGATACCCTCTCCAAAGACGTTCTTGCAAAGGTCCAAATGGTATCTGCAACATATACGGCCACCAATCATGTAGAGTGAGGTAACACAGGAAAAAAACATAATAAACTCAACACAAGAAGCATATGGAGAGTCTAAAGACACTTGGAACAACATATTAGTGTATGGAAGATAATTTAAAGCATGCCTTGCGTCGACTTTTGAAGAGCGAATACTATCATTTGAGGGTGCCACTTGAAAATATGCTACTTCAGTGCAAACTTGGAACCACCACAATCGATCACCAGTATGTTTATTAAGAGAAGTGTCTTTCAAATACTTCTGATTATATGTCTGAACGCTGGAGCCAAAAGTTCCAAGATAATACTCTTTAACATATTTTGCATATGCCTCCTGCATTATTTTTGTCAATATAAAACTTCCATTAGAAACATATTAAACCATTTGGTCTCAACAGCATCATGATTAGAATTAAATTATTATCCATTCTAAGAAAATAAGGAAATAAATTATTATCACACTGAACATAGAAGGTAGAGAAAACATTATAATAATAGTTATAGTAACAAAAAAAAGCAGCATATGAACAAAAATTTCCCACCGCCTAAGGCAGCAGGAATTCATCCAAAGTGATACATGGGAGTTAGGCATGCTGCCACTTGTGGAATCATTAACAATTTAGTCAAAATTTAGGTTGCCATGATTAAAAAAAAAGAAGAAGAGGGTGTTGCAATGGAGGGGGGGGGGGGAGCCATGATATTTTACAGCTTTAATTATTTGCGTGACAATTAATATTTCTCACATTTTGGCAGCATGTTAGAGGAATTACTGTTGCTTGGTCAATAGGATAAATTTTATTTTTCTAGCAATAGTACTTTGTCATAACCTGATGTTAGAGTCAAGCAATCCCCATAACAATAACAAGATATGTCTAATGTCACCACACCCCTTTACCACAGCAGCCAATGGACAGGGAGTCTTGAAAACATTTTCAGCAGGGGTAGCATCGTAGTTCCTACAAGAATGGTCCAATAATTTTGTTATGTTATTGGAATCGACATGAAGGGAGATGCTTGGTGTTTGGGTAGAATTGATTGGAAATTATCAATGGCAAATAGTTAAAACTCCATAGACAAAGAAGTGTGATGAGCAATCTGCTGGACTTAAAACCAATCAGTCTCACCATCGCCATAGCATGGTCAATTAAATTACTCAAACTGCATGGTCTAATTTGCCATTTAGTTACTGAATAGGACCTATAATATCAAAAGAATTTCTGAACAACAAAATGCAATCATCATTTCAAAGTTTAGTCTTGTCATTTCCAGGTACCAAGATTGATAAAGTTCTCAACTTCTATGTACTAAGAAAAAGCAAATATCCAACAAAGCTATGGCTGAAAACTAGAAAGGTCATCAGTGAACAAGCAAGGAGTAACAGGCTTTGACCACTGAGGGTACCAATTACTCTATCCTAAACTGGTATATTCTTTATTTCAATTAAAATAATGGCTCCATACATGTATATGTGAAGATAGATTTCAAGAAAACAACTGGATCTTACCACCAAATCATCTCCATTGTTCTTTGCTTTAACAAGAGTGGAGCATACTATATCCGGATTCCCGTATTGAAACTGAGAAAGTACAATGCAGATGTCATTATAAAAAAAAACAACTACCACCAAGCCCCAATCCAAACTAGTTGGGATTGGCACAAAGTAGATGCTATTAATATGGAAATTAGTATGAGTCAGCAAAACTAAAAAGGAAATCACACACACTGCTATAACAGCTGCATCTGCCAGAAAATACAGGAAGTCACCATCAATCTCCAGCTGCAAATACAGGTAAAATGTGAACATTCAAAATGATAAATGTAAACAGAGCCTCATAAATTATGTAGTTCATCTCATTGTTCCAGATTTTCACATAATGAATTATTATATGGATAGATACAATAAACCTCAGCTGCATCAAACAATGCCTTCACTGCTTGTTTATTTGACGCAAGCCTTTCTTCGACAAGTTGAGTAGTTTCTTGCAGTGTAGCTTTACATTCAGCACCAGCTGACTCACCAATCTAAATAAAATTGACAGGGACAAGAAAGGCCTTTAATCAAAGATCTCACCAGGACAAAATTCTCAAAATGAGGAAACATATCCAAACAGAAAGAATTAAAACTCAACGATAATGCTTGAGATAATTAATTTATTACCAAGATTGTTTTACTAAAAGATATGGCAGTGCATGATTGGTGATTCATTAGTTAATACATTTTATAATTATCATTGCATCAATAAATTTGATAAGATTCACATCCCATGAAATGAAAACCTTTCCTTGTAACAGATTCCACATCACTTAGTAAAAAAGGTTTTGTACAAAATTTAAGTACCCCTAGCACTATCCAAAACTCCACACACTGCAGAGAATCAAACTAAAAGCACAAGCATGGATTAGGACATGTTTACAGGATTACAATCAACATTGCGTTTACCTGCTGATCAAATTCGGTGAAGTTGTGAATAGCAAGAACAACTGCAGAACTTGCAAGACTCCCGCATGTTAAATGTGGAAACTTAAGACGAAACCATGCACTGAGTGCTCCAGCATATGAACCACCAAAAACAAACCAAGGATTTTCAACACTTGTTCTATTGAGCTTCAGGTTTAATGATTCCTGCATATGAATAGTACTATCACTGTGCACCTCAAAGAATCAGAAAATAATAATACCAACTTCAAACTTCAACGCATATGAAGAGCCATTATGACAACTACTGGGACAGATTTAACCTACAAATACAGGAAAGTGTTTCCCTGTTATATACAAGGAAATTTCCATCAGAAAGAAATAGCATTATTTCTCTACATTTCAGGCTTTTGCTTCAACATACTTCCAAACAACTTCATATAGACATGACAATACCAGATTCATGTATCCAGACACATGCATATTTATATTTTTTTTACATGTGGGTTTGTCTGCATGCTTGCTATTGTGTATTGTTAAAAAGAGAATTTGAAAGATAACTTAAGGCTATCAATATCTAGAACAGAATGCAGCATTGCATATTACATTTTGATCACAGTGTAAGGAAAACACAGGACTAGATAAATCCCACAACTAGGACTCTGTACTTTTTCTTAGCATTGGATTGACAGTTATCAAAGGAAAATGAGGCATCTCAAACGGTTGAACTCAATACAGGTTTCATTCACCAATAACTAAAATTTGATGTGAAGAAAATGTTGAGGACATTGCTCGACAACTTGCCTGATAATACTGACGGAAAACAGCCAAGTCGAATAGCGCCTGTTTAGACGAAAGAAATCTCAAATTCTCTGTTGTTGTTGATTTAAAAGGCAAACTTCTCCCATAGTAACGATGCTCAAGTGAAACCACAGCTGCTCCAAACTTCTTTGCCAAAACCTATAAAAGGTAACAAGGTCTAGTTTAAGTTTTCATGACTTAGTATACCAAGAACACTACAAGTTGAGTTTTCAAACCAAATCTTATCATGGTGAGAACATCGACAAACACCCATAATTTTTTCTTCATTTATTTTGCAATGAACTTTAAAAATTGCCTATAAACACAATCAAGCACTGACAACCAAAACATCCTTTAATGCTACTTAAGAACTACTATAAACTTACACTGATGTAGTCATTGACTATCCCGTTACAAGAAGACTCCCCACAAATTTCCAAAAATATGGGACCATCAGAAATCCTGAAGTAGTCAAGAAACTCGTAGTATCTTTGCGGAAACTTATGATGGTCCTGCAAATACCAAACCAAACCTAACACTCAATGCCAATCCTTCAAAACCCATTTCATATTCTTCAAAACCACACAGAATTTTATCCAAAACTTCAACTTTAATTGAACAAAATCATCAATCACACACTAACATCACTTCAACTAATTCTTACAATTCCACACCATGAATCATTTAATCACGTATTAACATCACTAGACTATTAATTAGTTTACACATTCATCAATTATAAGAACCCAATTATCACATTTTCTTAAGTAAACTTAGATTATGAAAATATGGCAACAACGATCAAACTTGAAATATTCAATAAAGAAAGGAACTTTTTAACAATAAACAAGAAGCCCAGTTTCTATTTCAGCCGAAACAACAAAATCAAAAGAAAACAAGAGAGAGAGGAAATACGAATGGAGAAAAGTGATCAAGGGTCTGATTGAACCAGAGTTCTTGAGTGGTCAAGTAATTCTTGCTGTTGCTGCTTTCAGACAAGCTGTGAACCTGCGTTCTAAGAGCGAGAGAGGCATAAGGTGCTGTTGACAAGAGCAGCAAAGAAATAAACACTAGCTTCATCGTCGTCATTGCTTCCTGTTGTTGGTGTTGTTTCTTTGAAACATGGAGAATATTTAAGGCTTGGTTTGTTATCGTTAATGTTCATCAAGACCGGTGGTGTTTGTCATTGGTTTCTAATTATATAGATTTTTTTTTAGTTTTAAATTAAACTTTTATATATATATTTTTATATGTTTTAAAATACTTTATTAAAAATAAATTTTAAAAAATAAAAATTATATTTTATTTTAATATATTTCTAAATAAAAAATATTTTAAAAACATTTATTATACTCTAAACATGTACTTTATATTCTACTTTATTTATAATAATCATATCAATCAATTTATAAATTTAATAAATCAAAATAAATTAATGAATCCACAAGAACAACCTAAATTAAACCCAAAATAATATTGTTAAAAAGTAAAACAAGATCTTTCTGAACAAAAGAACTAAAATAATATTATTATAAACAAAAATAATTAAAGCAATAATACTTAGAGTCGATTAGCTAAATCTTATCTAGGTTTAATCAAGCTAAATTTTATCTAGGTTTGATCAGGTTAATTAAATTATTAATATTTAATTTTTTAATTCAAACTTAAATGGATCAATCTTCAAATTGATTTAAAATCAAATATAATCTGAGTCAGGTAATAAATAATTTAAATATAATCTGAGTCAGGTAACAAATAATCTAATTGATTTTTCTATTATTAATCATAGTTATAAAATTAGCTTAGAGATCGATTTCAAACAAGATTTTGTGTTGGATGAACTCGGGTTAAATTAATTTTTAATTTTTAAAAAATAACAACATTGTTTTGATAAAAAAAAATTTAAATGCCAATGGGTTTTACCAAAGTTATTACCTTAGGTCTGAAGACTTGCTTTATTAACTTCAGACTTGCTTTAATTATGTTAATGGTAGCTTTTTGTATATTAAATGGGTTGTAGAAAGAAAATGGTTTTTCCATGATTAATGAATTCTTTTCATTAAAACCATGGTTAATAAACTGATTATTGTTCTTCAACACATACACAGAAGACAGGAGGTGTCCAAGTTGCGTTCACAGAAAAATGGGAAATGCCACTGGTCTTGAAATCCAGCGAGCTTAGATCCATGGCCCATGCATGCAAATGTAACGATTCTATCGATTTGCGTTGGAAGCGTTGTGACATGTATCAGAAGTCTGCTTTCAAAAACAACGTTCGCCATCCGAAATCAAGACAAAGAACAGCTGGAAACTTGCTCTTGCAGTAATCTGAAATAGTATACCGAATTCTCTAGACTCCAAAGAAATTTCTTACAATGCCACTTCTGCGAATATCAGACACTTGGAAATAAGGGATGCATGGGAAGAAAAATATCTCGAACACAACCACAAAGCAACCAATTGCACTTGATTCTATACCTTTTCTTTGCAATTGAAGATGTGGATACTGTCCACTGCTAGTCTAAACAACTAAGCTACATTATTGGTGAAAACACATTCCCCAAGCCTTAGAAGCACATCATCCATGTCGAAAGAAAAACAGGGGAGAAGAACATGAAATATTGACACATGACATGCTAACTACGTACTACGTAAGAGAAGCATAGAAGAAACCCTGCTCCTGTCCAGCTCTCTGAGGGCATAGGAACCGTGCTTTCAGCTTTGCGATCGCTCCATTAACATAATAATGTCACAGTTCCTGTAAAGAGGTTATGAAAACTCAGGTAGAAGTCTTGGAGAATAGAACACATTATTAGGTAACGTCATATTCTTAAGCCAAAAATTGTCAGGTTAATTAGTGCAACTAAACAAGGTGGTGTTGTTAGAATGCTAAGAAGCTGATTGTGATAATTTCGTGAGCAATACTTAACAACCATTCCATTCGATGGAAAATGTGCTCTTATCCCTAATATATTATATAGAGTACAGGATGAAATTCAGGCACACGGATGAGAAAATACAGTAACCTGATTATTAGAAGCTTGTTCGTGATCAGTTCGTTGAGGCTTCATATTCAAATCAATCATCTTTTTATCCACTTTGTCATGTCCATCAGAATTAGAGAGTGACATTGGAGCTGGAGAAACCTGGCGATTCTGTCGCTTCTCTTCTGCTGTTGCCTTTGGTGGCTGATTCTGTCCTTTCCTTGTCTCCCCTGGATGCATAGGTTGCGAATGTAGGTCATCAGGCTGAGGTTTATCCCCTGGAAACTATTGAGCAACCAAAAAAGTTCAAATTTTAGAGGAATTTCACATAGCAGGAAGAGAATTGTTGGAATTTTCCACAGGTACCAATAACAAACCTCAACTCTTTGTCTCAACAAAAGATATCTCCCATGTGTCCTTTTACCTCCAACATGAACAGTCATATCACATTGCAAGCAAAGGGAACTTCCATCTGTCTCACAATAAAAGAAAGCTGCATGTATGCATGTTTCGAAGCAGAGAACATAAGCACAAAGTTCAAAACCTCTCCAAAATACCAAATTAGTGAGTGATTCAGCCTACAAGAAGAGGAGAATAAATGAAAAAGAACCTGCTTACCAGGTGCATTTTCACATATGTCACAGCGTGGAACGTCACTGGGATTTGCCAGACCCACTCGCACATGCCTGCTAGCAAGTTTGTTGCACATATGAACCTGCCAATCCAATTAACAGATTAAAGCTTCAATAGTAGATGTTCACCAACAATCTTGACGAATGTCAAATTCCAAAAGCCTCTATACGAGTTGGGGAAGTAACACTGTCAAGTTCAAATTTCAACTCTAGGGGAAGCTTTATACACTTCTTAGCTAACTTAGTAACAACAGTGTCAGGATCAAAAAATTCCTATCTGTAGGCACTTACAATCACAAGGCATAAATCACACTTCTTGAAATCCTATCTTTTCACACTTCTTTTAATGGGCTTAAGTGAAATTGAAGCTCTCCATATCAAAAGCAAGACAAAAAATAATCAATTGACCCAACAAATAGAACACCCCCAAAACCTACTACGAGTCTAGAAAGATAAATGACTTTCATGTTTCAATATCAAGATTAAAACCATTGCAGTCACAATAAAGAAGAGTTAAAAAGCAAGTCAAGCATGTATACCTTCTCATCGCAGGCAAGGCAAAGTGCAGCCTCATCAGCAGCACAGAAGACAATAGCAGCAGCACTCTCACAGGCGTCGCAAAGGGTACGCATAATTTTCTCTCACTCTCATTTCTCCAAAATCAAGCAACAAGAAAAAGGATTCAAGTACAGTTTCCTTTAATAAAGATATCAAACATCGCAACAAGGCACAGCTTCACTAAATCTACGTGCAAAATGATGGAATATTTGATTTTTATGTTGTCTATCAAACGTTAATGTTTTAGTTGCTGGTTGTTATAGAAAGAGAGGGACATAAACTGGGGATAAAGAGGGGCCTGGGGAGATTCTAACAAGAGATGATACATGTGGTTTTAATAAGTGCACACCTAAAGAAATGGAGGGTTTTCTCTTTTTTCTTAGTTTATGTTTTGTCAAACTTTGTTTCAGTCTCTGTGGCCACAAACTTCACAGGCAGTGGGGTATTTTTTTGAGGATGATAGTGCCTCTCAGTTTATTCTTGCCCACCAGTTTGATATCTAACATGGGGTCCATCTCTTTAAGTAGTTTTTGTTTTTCTTTGAAACCTAGCCGTTCATAAGGCAACGACATCTCCTATCAAAATCTTGTACCTAATAGGTTCTGTAGATTCCGTCGTTCGTTAGGTGGTTCTAGATTTTCAGTAGCCTAAAAATTAAAAGTTTAGGGATGTGATGAAGTCAAGGAAGAACTTCAATGGATTTCCTAGGCTTTGACGGTGAACATTGGACTGGGGTGATCTGGAGTGGGTTGGTATTGCGTGCAAATTGGATTTTTTTTTTAATATATTTTTAATATTAACATTTTAAAATCATTTAAAAAATATTAATTTGATGTTTTTTTTTTAATGTGAAAAGCAATTTCATGCAACAAGGAGCTCTGTCTAGCTCTACAAACAGAATCCAATACAGAACAGATTGCAGGAATTTTCATTGAAAATACTTTTGATTACAACATATATATGCACTTCCAAATGCAAAAGCCACATCTTGGCTCGGTTTTTTCACAGACAGATTACATCTTGTTCAATCTCACAGTTTTAATTATTACACATTAAGTACCAAATAACCAAAATACTCACTCATCATCACCCAAGACACTAGACCCTTTAACATTCAGGACCTACAATAAAATACATTTGCAACAGAAGAATAATATTTTTAAACAGACAAAAACCAGTTGAACTTGTGATCAGTGATCACTCCTTTTGCAACTCAAAATGAGATGTTCATCATATCCATGCTCAAGCTCTCCATCATCACATTCTCCATGAATCCACAGTTAATTGGTGTTGCTTTCTTGAAACTTCCCGTTCTTGGCTTGAATGGGCAGGATGACAGAGGAAGGATTGGGATGTTGTCACAGTTGCAGATTTCAACCATGTACCCATCTGGGTCATGAAAGAACACCTGATCCACCTTGATCCCATCTTCTTCCACCACTGCTGTCACATACCTCATTCCCATTTCTTGCAGCTTCCTCTTAACAAGGCCAACATCAGTACACTATTGAAAACAAAACACTATCATTAGTACCACCACCATTATGATTGCACAATTTGTGTTCTTAAGTTTTGAATTCACAAATCTTACTTGGAAGGACATATGATTATCCTTGGGATTAATCGGACGCGGTTCGACGATGCTGTCAAACTCATCAATTGATGGGTTCTCAATCAAATGTATGCCAATGCCATAATTGTACAACCTGCATTGAATCAGACAAGCCAGTCAGTTCTTTTTAAACGAAGTTGTGAAGGTATATTTAATGCCTAAAAATGTAGAGTGAGTAAATAAACTAACCAAGCTCCGTTGAAATTGAAAGAAGAGGGGCGTTTGATGTGAACAAAGCCCAAAACATGCTCATAAAACCTTGCTGAAGCCCACACTGATCTGCACAACAATGATACATGATTCAGTGAGAGGAGGGGAAGTGCCTCGTGGCTGCTTGCTTCCTCAATCTCAATTGTCATCTCTGCCTTTGTTTTTTATTGCTCTTAACTTGCTTACTCAAGCTTCGTTACTCTCTTTGTATGCATGAACACATAACCAGCAAAGCTCCTTTTATAAAGCAACATTGTGGAGATATCTATTTACTTTGAATTCAGATTTACGCTGGATTGTTCTGTCCTTGATGGGGGAGGAACTTTCCTGGCAGATTCTCCCCAATCAACATTCAGACCAGCACCATGCGGTGATAATCTAGCCACCATGACAACTAAATATGGCGTAAACTGTAATCCTTATTAGTTACTCAATTAAACAAAATGGAAACACCTTAGAGGTTGCTCAACTTAACATGTATGCTAGCGAATTTGAGCCAACGCCATTCACTGTCATTGCTTATGCAAATATGATTTATGTGCTCTCGTTGGCCGCAGTACCAAACGGATCCCTCAACTTGGAATTCGATTATACCAATATCTCATGTCGGTTATTAGTATTTTATTTCCTTTCAACAAAATTATTCAACTGGTATGCTATTTGCTGGCTAATTGTCATTCAGAACTCAACTTGGATTTCCTACAACAAAATTCATGCCAGTTACATGCTAGATATTTTGGGATTACTATCCTCCAACAGAAGTGATTATTGAAAGCAATGGCCAAGCTCTTTATGTATACTGGGTAAGTTCGTTTCAAATCATAGGGTATCTTATTGGCTTCGGAGCAGTAGGGATTGAAATTGATACCTCAATGAATATGGGGACCAATTACAATACCGTATGATGCTTTTTTTCTGATCAGTGATAACCAATATACCATCCATTTTTGTGAGGTGACTATGGCTTTTACTCTGCTGTTTAAAGGGTGAAAATTTGAATAAGGCTTTAAACAAGGCGATCCCTCGTTCAGGACTCTCCTTTTTGGAAGCTGGAATATTAACTTTGGCTTACTTGATGTTCTTTACGCAAGGTGAGCAAGAGATAGGTAAAAAGAGAGTGGCAAATGGTATGGTAATCAAGAGCCAAATGTGCTCTTGAGGAGCTTCTTTCTCCATGAAGCGATGACTTGAGGATGGAACAATGCTTGAGCCCTTCAAACCTTGTCGGGACCGAAACTACTAGCTTCCAAAAACTTGAAATTTCTTTGATGTTTCCTCTCACCAAATTACCTTGTCATTTTTAACATTCGGTGCAAAAAATCCATCACGCAACTGGAAAGGGCGGTGACATTGGAGGCTAGTAGCTATACTCCACAAACATTTGGCATGATTTCCTCATTCAAATGGAGGCTAGCTCCTTATAGCAGACGATTTCAGTGTTACTGAATGGTAGATATAGTGAACTAGCTAAATATCTTGGAGATTTTTTTGTTGGGTGAGCTATATTTCTGCCCTTTGTAGATTTACTAATGTTCTACTTTTACCCCCATGGATTAAAATCTCTCAATCTTACCCCACTAATTCCAATTCAGAAGCAACATAATTGGAGGAAGGCTCTTCGTTTAAGCCCAACTATTTGCTTCATAGACAGAGCCAGCCAACTTGGCCTTACCACCACAATCCATAAATTGGGAATGTCACACACCAGTAAAGCTTTCTCAAAATCACAATCCTAACAAAGTTCTGCAGATAGAATTAATCATATCCAAAGAAACACAAGGATCTGAGCCCATTATTGAACACTGCTTTAAGTAATACCAGAACAAGTAGTTTTAAGAGCATGGATCCAGCTAAACTAAATAAAAAATGGAATAAGAGACAGCACATGATCAGTTAGTACACTGGAAAATCCATTGACAAATAACTGTAGCCAGAGCAAACTAAGCTACCTTCCAATGCTGACGCTTTCACTATAAGTTCACATCTCAAAGCTTGGACAGGGAACAGATTTGTTTCAAATAACCAGATCAGATTACAAAGCTCTTGTGGTACTTAAAATGTTTTGAATAACATGTAACAGAAACTCAAAATAGTGAATAACAGGATCTCATATTGGCTAGGAATAGAGAGCTTGGAAATAAAACCAATTTAAACATAACAATTAGCTTGCATAACACCAAAAGAAGAAGAAGAAAGGGTCAGAGCAGTCCTGCTGATAAAGCCATCAAGATATTTCGAATAATCATCTGCTTCTGGAAGAAATTGAAGAAATTCTTGGGAATCCTACAAGATCCATTCGTTCTTTTTTCTCTGACAGATGGTCAGAACTTCATCCATGTTCGAATCCTACTGAGAGAAAATTTGATGCTTCCCTGACTTGCAAATTGAATTCAAGCAAACAAAATAGGATGCAGAATTCAACATAACGCCAAAGATGGTTCTTGAGAAAGAGCTGGCTCCGTTAAAACTTAATCAACAAAAAAGAACGAAAACAACATGATCACTATCTTTGCTAGTTGCTCTTCAAGATCTTACTCACGAGAACAGAATTATAGATTAACACATACCCTTATGACAGAATGGTTAGGAGAAAATCATTAAACTGAAATGGCATAACATAATATAAGTTTTTCTACCATAGATAAATACCCTCTTGACAAACATAATACATCATTGACAGTACTGAGATTTTCAGCCAAAGTACCATGCAATATAAGCAACTCGATTTCCACCCTAGCATGTATAGAAGCGAGATCTTGTAGTTCACCTTCCCAAATTCTGCCTCTTAAAAATTGACCCCCACATCCGAATCTAATCATTCCAAGCCAAATAAACAGTGGGACTAACCCACTGGTTGACGACCAAGGTTGAAGATTCTGTACCTCACATTTTCAGCGCAGAAGGAGAAGGCTGCGGTGTTTGAGTGACTGTCACAGGTACTTAAGTTGTCGTAGTCCAACTTGAATGTGCACAGGCGAGAAAAATACCTGAAGTTTGAGTTTTCACGAAGTGCTCAACGTCGCGCGAAGGTGAAAATCAGGCAAAATGTGTTGCTTTTCTCATCCAAAAGAGACGTGTATGAAATGGTGAAGTCATCATCAAGAGGCAATCCACGCATAGCCTCATCCAATCCATGGACAATACATTTTAAGTCTTCTATGGACCATTCTATCTTGGAATTGAGATCGAACAAACAAACGGCAAGACCCTCGATAAAAGGATGAACATCAATACACTCACCATCCAGAAAGGGACTAGCTACGTTGTGGGAACCAAGGTCAATTCGAACAATTTTGAAAAATGCAATCATGCTCTGTTTGAATTCTGGTACTTTTTCCTCATCTTGTTCAGCCTGATTTTGTGGAAGTCACCGGTGTCAGTCCAGTCACAACACCAGTCCAAGATTGCAATCATGGAAAGCCCAATTAATTCGTGAAGTGTTCAGGACTTCATCACGATCCATAGATAGTCTGAGCATAATGCCGGTGTCAAGCCGATTTTGAATTATATCAGGTGTTGGATGAGGACATGCATGCTATTCCCTCTTCCTGAGGTTGAAACAATACAATTCCGTATGTTCAATATCACCATTGCAGACATCCAACATAGAGACTGTCACCAAAAAGCGTCGATGATTCATTTAAGGCCCCAGATGAGATTCCCGAAACCTCAAATTTTCTTCTTCCCTCCTATAATCAAAATTTATTCTTTATATATATATCCCTTCTCTATAGAACTCTCCTTCATTGCATCCCTTGTTTCTTTCGTGCGGCAGCCTACTTATAACTACATGACAGCAAGAGAGTCCGTGCCATAAAATCTTCAAGAGCACAGATTTTATTTTATTTTCCTTTTTGGATGAGGATACAAACTAGATTGCATTCATTGGTGGGCTTAGAAATTTTACAACCATGTCATGCACCAGGCAGGAACAGAATGGGCGAAGCTCGAGGACATATCCACAAATTGCAAACCATAATGTTGGTGTCCATGCTCGAACTAGAGGGAATAGACACAATGGAAGGTAAGTGGACGTAAGGAGGGGATCACATCTCAGCAACAAATATTCGGCACAGGAGTAGGTTAATATAACACAGAAAAGTCTCTCCCGGTACAGGTTTCTTTACTTAATTATGCTACAAAGTGTATAAGCTACACCGAGCCCAAAAACCTGCAAAATACATGTCTTATTCACAAGGTAGAATGCACTTAAAACAACTGCTAATGGGGCTGAAAAAAAGAAAGAAAGAACCTAATTTCCAGCCCTGACTTATAGGTATCTTTCTACGTAAATCCATGTTGATTTGGGACCTCCCTTCGTGGGCAGTGAAAGGGATATCATCCGATGGAACCTAGGCCTTCTTCCTTTAAAATGGAAACGAGTTGGCTAGCATTTTATTCACCATGCTTATCTAGAGAAGAATTAGAAGATTACATGGTGATAATGTGCAACCATAAATGATGTACATGCAGGCTTTGAATTTGAATTTTTTTTTTAATCTTTCATATATAATATTTTAGAAAGAATATTTAAGGACAATTGATAATGTAAATTGCGCTTAGCAATACTTGTCATGTTATCTAACCTTTTTTTTTTTTTAATGTACTTGTATGGTTATTTTCAGACATAAACTGGCCTGCTTACCTGGCACTTTCTTTGCATGTGCAAATATATGGCTACCTGTTCCACTTCCCAGGTGGTTGCCAGTTAAAGATGGCTCCATTAAACAAATTGATTGCCCACGAATCTGCATCATGTTTCATGTCTGTTTCTGGGCTCGTATACCCTACTGATCATGATAACTCTTCAAGGCTTTCTTATTTGTGCGGTGCACCAGAAAAATAATCAATGTTTCGAAGTTGATTTTATTTAAAAATATATTAAAATAATATTTTAATATGTTTTTTAAAAATTATTTTTAATATTAATATCAAAACAATCTCGTTGAAACATACCAAACAGGATTAAGGCTAATACTTAATAAGCATCATCATAAGCCAAACACAGTACTAAACATTCATCTAACTTTGGCAATCTATGATAAATAACTATCTACTTTGAAAAAGAAAAGGAAAAGAAAACAAAGCTTCATATCCATCGAATTGTCCCAAGGCATAGATTCATACGCGGGTCCTAGAAAGCTAAAGACTGCTACAGAGGCTATGCCAAGCAGAGAGGCCAAACAGCAGCCCATTTGGTATGCGCCTAATGTTCTCAAGAATCACCTGTTCTGTTTCCAGTCTTCCCCTTGAGTTGGACTCACCTCGTCGGGCAAGTAAGATGGCTATGCCATTCACATAGCAAAGATTCAAAAATACTGAGACCTACTTAATTTGTGCATGATTCAGAGAGGGATCCAATTATGACGTAGTGTGGATGCATTTATGAATTAAATAGATAAAATAAATTGCATGGAGAAAACCGAACGTCTCAAATATGCATTTCAATTAAAAAATATTTATAATTTTAGTTTCGATTCAAATTTAATCTGAGATTTTATATGTTTATTTTTATAAAGTGATTTTCGCGTTCTAAAAATGCTTTTAAATTATAATCAAAACACCATGCTTTTACAGTTTTAATTTTTTTAGCTAATTTTAAAATTTAATTATTTTTTCATTTAGTCGTGGATTCTTTAGGTTAAATCAGAGTTTTTTTAAAATTATGATCAAATAAGTGTTATTTTTTCTCAAATTATAAAATTTTTAAAAAATATCAGAGTTTTTTCCACCCATTTCTCTCTATACTATTTCTCTATAGTCTAAAACTATAATATTAAAATCTAATAACCCTAATTTCTATCTACATACTCGGTCAGTCACGTCAAATTATTCGTTGATCACTCATTTCAATCTTTTTTATTAATAATGGACCTCGAGATGACCACTGTAAATTAGACACAGAAATATATCTACCACAAAGTTCAAGTTAGTTGGATTTTCAATTATGAGGCATGATCGATCACACACCTAGCATAGGACCATATCAATCATCATCTTGAAAAATATTGAATTAAGTGCTTGAATTTTTAAGGAATAGGGGAATTTATGGCGAGATGGATAGTTTGGTTGCTAGTTGCTACCACAAGTCATCATGGAAAAGTCCCTCGATCTCATGTGCTCCAGGCTATGCTTAATTAATCCGTCGGTTCTCTCGTATGCATGGATTTATACCTTCCTTTTCCTTTAGAAATTCGTCTAAAAGCTCCCTTTCTTGACCCTTTTCACATGGTGTGAGAGCTAGAGACCAGGCACCTTTCTCTAGATTAATAAAAAAATATTATTATTAATTGATAGAATTATGTGGAACTCACTCTACATATAGTATACAGATCTTTATGATGTTTTCTTTATGATAATTGTCTGTAAAGTCAAAATTCAAAGCAACATTAAATATTCTTCCTCTTGTTCCTTGCTCGAGGGAGAAAATGATTTTGAAATACACCTTATATAGTATTCTACTGATATTAATTTATGCTCATACATATGAGACGAAGAGTTAATTATAATCACATGATTTATGAGCGAGACCTTCCTCTCTTTTTTTATTATAGACAAGCTGGTCTATAATAATAATAAAAAATAATCACCAGGAAAAGCATCATGTTAGAAAATAATATAAATAATATCTTGGGATCTTATCTAAAAGCTTCAGTTATTGGGTTGAGATGGTTCTTTGATATGATATCAGAGCCTTGATGATCAAGCGGTCATGAATTTGAATCTCACCATCCCCATTTATTAATTTGATAAAAATTAAACACAAGGTAATGTGGACCTGTATAAGTTTCAAGTCCAAATGACTTTCACTTGAGGGGATGTGTTAGAGAATAATATAAATCATATCTTGGACCTTCTAAAAGTTTAAGTTATTAAGTTGAAATGATTCTTTGACATGAATGGAGATATATAACATCAATTTGCAAAATGGCAATAATAAATTATATTTAAAAAAAAACACACAAGAAATTCTATATATAAATTTCCCCTATTTATGTAATTAGTAGCACTTAGTAATTAAAAAATAATAATGAAAATTGAGAGGCTGAATTTCAACACCCTCTCTCGCAATAAATC
>Ga0307515_10010114_pt1 | contig 18119 bp, 13 predicted proteins | sample 17_EM_MG_FD_194513 | JGI IMG/M metagenome (GOLD analysis project Ga0307515, IMG submission 194513) | Populus trichocarpa ectomycorrhiza microbial communities from riparian zone in the Pacific Northwest, United States - 17_EM | ecosystem: Host-associated > Plants > Roots > Unclassified | place... | reverse complement strand
CAACCATTTCTGTTTCTCCAACAGAAGTTTTTTGACCTAAACACTTATCATCCAAGGCAAGATTTTTTACGGGCCCATTGCAAGAAAGGAGGAGAATTGTTCAGTCAATTTCTGTCCTAAGTTTAATAATTGTATAAGGCATAAAAGCTCGCTCGAGACACATTAAATTAAACCAGGGAATATATACCATGTCCTCTCAAAAGAATAATTTTGATTTTGTCAATATCCATCTTTTCCATCGATGTTAAAATAAATTTAAATTTAAATTTAATATGAATTATATTTTAGTGGTAGATTTTTAAGTTAGGTTTAATAACTATTATTTGTATATAATATTGGATTCATTTTTAAAGGGTTCTGAAAATATCTATGGCATTCATCTATTTATTGACTGATCGTTCCTTTCTTTTTCACCATCTCATTTCTGTCAGGATTTGGCAGCAACACGAGAAGGCGACTGGTGTCGTGTTTAGAAGACAAGACATGGCGCATAGACGACCTGTCCTCGCTGCAAGATCAACTGATCACGAGATAGACTACAGGTCGTTCTAAGGATAAATTGCGTTGGTCAAATGATTGGCACGTGGCCTCTTTGACTGACCGCTCACTTGGAGTGTCCGCTGACTACCAGTCTCATCTCCCTCATTCAATCCAACAACTCTTCTATCCTGTGGTTGGTTGGTACTTGATAACGGGACACTGGTGGTTATCATACGGATGACAAACAAGTTGAGAAATGGTTTAAATTTAATAAAAATAAACTAGTTTACTGTACACACTATGCTGCGGATTTGATAAAATAAATTTAAATCTAAAATAAATATTCAGTCAATAAGGAATTTTCTAATATTATTACTAGATTCGATCGAGTTAATTTTAAAACTTTTTGACCTGATTTCTTATTTAACTCAAGTTTTAAATTAAATTATTTGGAAGTTACACCGATGTGATCTAGTCAACTTGACGGTTCTAAAAATAATCTAAATAAACAGTTAAAAATATGATTAGACTTAAAAAAATTAAATATGATTTTTTTTTTAATATTGAGATAATAATATATTGAATCGATCCGAATTTTATTAGTTAACCCGACAAACCCAAAACCTTAATTATGGACTCCATTAGATTTAATAATTTTATTTTGATTTACTTTCTATAAGGTTATTCTAATTTCAAATAAATATCTTGATACTTAATTGGTGCTCTATTTTATAAATATTTATTTTAAAATTATTTAAATATTAAAAAATAAAATTAAACTAATGAAAAAGTTAAAGAAATGAGAAAAAAGAAGAAGGAGGAGAGGTACCTGATTGCCCTGTTCATTTGAAGTGCAAGAAGGTGATTTAAGTTCAACTCATTTAATGTTTTTACTAATAGTAATAACTAATGTTTGTGTATTTGAAAATTTATTGTATGGAAAGCATATTCAAGTTTTAATGATTTTAATTTATTTAATTAGCATGTAATAAGAGAGGATTATCATTTATTATAACCTAAAATTTATCGAAAATCTTAATTTATTTAATTACTATATAATGAAAAGGACTGACTTCTATTATGTAATTCAAAACTCAATAATCTTTTTTTAATTAACTAAAAAATATAAAAAAATTATAAACATATGATAAAAATGGAAATTGTTTGCATTTCATGTACGTAGTTTCATCATCTTTACTATATTAATTAAAATAATCCTTTGTCGTGGTAAATGTTAAATCTGATTTATGGTTATTTTTAACACTAACAACTAATATATGGTCTTGTTAATTAATAAATAAATAAATAAACAGATAGTCGAACGCTCTACTTCACTTCTCAGTCCACAACGTAAAGCAATGTCTGAAGGGTAGTTTCAAGACATCAATAAAGGCGGGGACTTACTCCGTGCTTAAATATCCGTACCAAAGTATGAATAATCCACGCTCCATATACTAGCATCAGCAGAAAAAAATAAAAAATAAAAATAAAAATCCAGCTCTTCTGCCATGGTAGAGATGGTCTATGATAATTTTATTAGAGTCCCTGAAAACTGGAAGCGGTCAAGGAGAGCAGAGACGGAAAGGAGATGGGATTCTCATCTTTTTGTGGTGTGTTTGATATTGAGTAGTGCAGAGATTGTTAATGGAGGAATAACAAGCAGCTACGTAAGAGATGCTGATTTTTCTCTTGATATGCCATTAGACAGTGACGTGTTTAGAGTCCCTCCTGGTTATAACGCTCCTCAACAGGTGAGTATTGCTTCTTCAGATTCTGAATGTTTCTACATAATATACCATGGTGCTCTGTTTTTCATATTTTATGTGATGATCGGAGGTTCATATAACACAAGGAGACCATGAAGGGAAGGGTGTGATTGTGTCCTGGGTTACACAAGATGAGCCTGGTTCAAAGACAGTGCATTACTGGGCTGAAAATAGTGGGCACAAAAAAATTGCTGAAGGTTTTATAGTGACGTATAAATTCTACAATTACACTTCTGGTTATATTCACCACTGCACCATTGAGGATTTGGAGGTATGCAGCATGCTCAAGATTCTCACTCAAGAATATTCTTTGTGAACTTTGTAATCTGTGATTAAGTTTCACTATGATTGCAGTTTGATACCAAATATTACTATGAGGTTGGAATTGGAAACACAACAAGACAGTTCTGGTTTCTTACTCCTCCTAAACCTGGTCCTGATGTTCCTTACACTTTTGGTCTCATAGGTATAGTTCAGATTATTTTTTTTTCAATTTCAAGAAAACATAGTAATTTATTTATTCCTGTGTCAATGTTTCTGTAAGATTGTATCTTCATCTCACTTAATCTAAAATAATTTTGAGCAGGGGATCTTGGTCAAACTAGTGATTCAAACAGGACACTTACCCACTATGAATTAAATCCGGCAAAGGGACAGACATTGTTGTTTGTCGGTGATCTGTCTTACGCAAATGATTATCCATTTCATGACAACACAAGGTGGGATACATGGGGAAGGTTCGTAGAAAGAGTTGCTGCTTATCAACCTTGGATTTGGACCGCTGGGAATCATGAAATTGACTATGCTCCTGAAATTGTATGCATCATCAGTATTGTTGGTTTGCTTTTAGCCTCTTGTTTTCCAATTTTTATTGAGAGATTGGTGCTTATATTTTGTGTTTCTCTGTGGTTTCAACCATGATTTTCTTGATCAATCCTTGGTAATTTCATTGCAGGGTGAAAGCAAACCATTTAAGCCTTATACCCACCGCTATCATGTCCCGTATATAGCATCAGGTAGCACATCTTCTCTGTGGTACTCCATCAAAAGAGCTTCAACATACATCATTGTCATGTCCTCCTACTCAGCTTATGGTAATTTTTCTTTCTTAGTCCCTTTTTATACTCTGTTGAAGAGAGATTGAGCGTACATTGCTTGTATGTCTGCCAAAGACTTGACTGGTAAGAGTCTCTCAGTAGAGTGCTCTACTTAAACTTTATATTTTGCAGGAAAATACACTCCTCAGTACTTATGGCTAAAAAACGAGCTGCCTAAAGTAAACAGGACTGAGACACCATGGCTTATTGTTCTTATGCATTCTCCAATGTATAACAGTTATGTAAATCATTACATGGAAGGGGAAACCATGAGAGTAATGTATGAGCCCTGGTTTGTGGAGAACAAAGTCGATATTGTCTTTGCCGGCCATGTTCATGCTTATGAGCGATCTGTAAGTGCACATTCTCCATATATGATATTTTCCCTTTCGATCATTTTGAACTGCAGTGACATCAGTGAATAATGCACGTGCCTTTACTTTTTAACTGATTTGCGACATGTTATTTCTCTCAATCCATCTCCTATTCTTGATTTGGAATCATTTAAATAACGTGTACTAGTGGCTGAAATGAAAGATTTATGAAGATAAGTTTGTAGTAGCTAGTCTCAGCTATGCAGGTATCCTCCCCTTTATTGCTTATGCTGTATTGGCAGACAGCATGGATCCTGCCATCTAGGAACCAACCACTCCCTTGTTTAAGCTCTTTACGTGAAGAACTTGTTCTTCACACATTTTCCTAATTTTACTTTATGGGGAGTCTTCCTTTTGGATGATGCAGAACAAGCATAAATCTCAAAGTGAAGTTGCTTTGCCCTTTTCCTTCTGCTAGTTAAGATAAGTTTAGAATATTAGAAAAAGACACTGACATGCACTCGTGACACGAAGCCACAACACACAGATGCCAAATTATATTTTGGTCCTTTAGAATGCTATTCAGGGGATAAAATCTAAAGATTTCTGGTGCTAACACTGCTATCTATGTGGGACCAAATACGAATGTTTATTGAGTAAACTGTTCTGTTCAGGAGAAGGAAAACGTGACGAATCACATACTACATGTTTGTAGCATATAACAGCGTTGAATTGCTTTTCATTGCAGTATCGTATATCAAACATTGCATATAGAATCGTCGCTGGTTCGTGCACTCCCACAAGAGATGAATCTGCCCCCATTTACATAACCATTGGTGATGGAGGAAATCTAGAAGGATTAGCGACCAAGTACTTGCTGATTATTTTATTTGTGTTTCACGAATAGTTTAGCTAGCAAGTACATGGTTGGAATAAAATGTCAATGGTTAATGGTTATCTTTCCTTTTCTTTTCTTTTTTTGCAGCATGACAGAACCACGGCCAAGCTACACAGCTTTTCGTGAAGCTAGTTTTGGTCATGGTATTCTTGATATAAAGAACAGGACCCATGCATATTTCAGCTGGTATCGTAATCAAGATGGGTATCCTGTAGAAGCTGATTCTTTATGGCTGCAGAACAGATTTTGGAACCCCTTCAAAGCTTCATCCGTTGCAGCAATATGATGAGATCCTAAGCTTTGACAAGTTAATGGCTGAAACATTACCTAACACATCTAATAAACTTGGCTTGACTATTCTAGTTTCATTCAGAATATTCGAGAAAGCCTTCTCCATATAATTCAAAATCCTGTGTGATATGGACAACCTTGCAGATAATATTTTGACAGTTTTGTAAGCATGTTTCCTTCAAAACATAACAACTTTGTCATACTAGAACAAAATATGACATTGCACTTTGCCACTCTAAAGATCTTAAGGCTTTTGTTTGTTCTAAACAATTGAAATCGAAGACCTGACCTACAGAACTTCGATGAAAAGCATGAAATAGTTTGTATAGGCTAAGCCAAAGTAAAATTCAAACCCAATCAGAGGTGCACCAAAATCTTTCCAGCCGGATGTGAACTAGCATGCATGTTTATTTTCATCGGTCAACTCTCAGGTCAAAGGGTCAACATTGATCAATATTGTTCAAACCTATTGTGGGTTGAAAATTGCTGCCGGAATCTGATTGTTACGTTAGTCTGCAGCACTTACAAAAGTGAACGGCAATGGAATATGGGAAGTTCAGGATTGCAAAAGCTGAAGCACATCAAGACAACCTAACCTCCAATTTGAACATACAGCAAAAAACTGGGACTGACATAAAGCTAATTTTATGCAGAATATTTGTGTTCTGAAAACTATAGTAATAAATCTTCATAATCGAAGTAATCAAATCAGCAAGAGTCGAATCCTTTCCTCCATGAACCCTCTTATTTCATTCATCCAAATGCCATATACAGTAGCATTCCGGGAAATGACGAAAAACTTCCCTTCAGCAGATTATTCTTTAGCCCAACTGAGTTCATCAAGACCCGGCTTCCAACTCTTCTGTGATTTCACACTTACTCAAGATGGATGGCCAAACTTCCTTTGAGATATTGCAGTCAAAGAGAAAATGATCCTACTTCCAACTCCTTTTTTCTTCTTTTGAATTTCTTGGCTAGAAATCTGCGACCATTTAGATCAAAATACTACTGCAAGTCTAAAAAACCGACAGATGTCCAGCTAACGAACTTTCCAAAATTCAAAAGTTAGTTGAAAAATATCTGGAAGTTTTTTTTTTTTATTATTATTATCATTATTATAAGAAGAGTATCTGGAAGTTGGAGAAAGCCAAAAACAAATCCAAGGAAAGCGGCCCCAGGAATTAGTATAGAGGCAAAAAGAATTGTACGAAGCAGAGAAATTAAATAAATAAATTGATGCAAAATCTTGGACAACTTGTGGGAATTTTTTTTAATGAAGTACGATGAAAATTATAAATTTTATTATAAGAATTAACTTCAATCCAGACCATGGGTCCTGCATACAATTTTATTAACATCAATTTTTTTTCCTCTACTGTACTGTTGGTGTTATTTATTTATTTTTGGTAACTTGTATACTAGAGATGATCACTACGTTACTCGAGAATTGAATTTCTATTATATAGATATTTTACCAATTATTTATTAAATAAAAAATTAGATATTTATATTATATTCATCAGATTTTAAATATTTATTTAGATATAATTAAATGTATATTTAATATGCATATAAATATTAAATGATAAAATTATAAATGTTATATATGTGTGTGTGTGTGTAATATTTATATATATTTTAAAATTTAATATATATATATATATATATATATTAAATTTTAAAATATATATAAATATTACACACACACACACACAGTATATGATACTATGTAAATATTTTGAATTAAATCTAAATTGAGTTTAGGTTAAACTTAACAAATATTTATACTTTATTTATTATCTATTAATAAAATAATTATTAAAAAAACTCATTTATTCAGATATATATATATATATATATATATATATATATATATATATATCATATTCAAAGTTAAATTGCCATCCTATTACTAAAGTAGTATAAACCACCAAAATAATTGAGTTTTGAGTTAAATTTAACAGATATTTATATCTTATTCATTTTATATTAATAAAAAAATTATTAAAAAATTACGTATGCAAATAAATATATATCAGATTGAAACTACACCTGGAGTTTAAAACCTTATTCATTATTTATTAATAAAAAAAATTAAAAAAAATATTTATTTAGATAAATATTTATCATATTGAAGTGAAATTATCATCAGGAAGCCCATGACTAAGATTGAATTTGAATTAAGTTTAACAAATATTTATACCTTATTTATTAATTCATTAATAATTTAAAAAACTTATTCATTATCCATTAATAAAATAATTATTAAAAAAAACTTATTTATTCATATAAATATGTATCAGATTCAAGTTAAATTACCATTCAGTATAAAACAAAGCACCTGACTATCACAGAGATAACATACATATGTACACGAGCCAAAAACCCATGTGGCTTCAGTGCTCTATAACTAGACTATATACTAAACATGTATACAAGGATTCTGTTTTTTCTCTCTCTAGCCTCCTTTGACCCAGAAGAACATCGTGGTTCAATTTACATGCACCACGGAGTCTGCATTGTGTCCCCACCAGATTCTTCCATGAGATTGCTAGCAAAAATTCCGGGATCATCCATCACTGGAAAATTTATCGACAATGCCGCCTCTGCCCAAATTGAGTCATTGAAAGTCATGTTCACGTTGAGATTCGCCGAGAATTCTTTGATTACGTCTCCACTTCGCCCAAAATTTGCGTCATTTTCTACCTCCATTCCATTCGAATCAACGCTTTCATTAGAGAAAGACATGATTGGATTATGGTTGTATAATATTGGTTTCGCCTCATTTGACTCCATATTTGGGATATTTGATGAATATGTAGATGTAGGACTAGAATTTTGAATGAGATGAGAGGGTTGGTTTGTCATTTGGATCACCTGAGAATTGGCAGGAGAGGCTGGAAACTGGCTACTATTAACTTGTAACTCAGGTAAGTTGAGCTTTGCCTCAGGGCCATATAGTTTACGAGCAGCAGCATCGTAAGCCATGGCAGCTTCATGGGAGGTGTCATAGGTGCCAAGCCAGAGACGAGCACCACGGTTGGGCTCCCGAATTTCGGCCACCCATTTGCCCCAAGTTCTCTGGCGTACACCCTTGTAAGTGCAGAGAGCGTTCTCTGGTCCTCCTTTGCCTCTCATGCACCCTTTCCTAGAACTAGCCTGCGCAGGCTTCTTGAACTGTTTTTTCTCTCCAAAACCACTCATGATTGATTTTGACATTCCTCCCATAAAAAACACAAGAAAATAAGCGAAACCGTAACGCTGTTGATAAGCACATTGTGCAGCAAAGGGACTATTTATATGGCAGTATGCGAGGATAAGCGCTTGAATGCAGTCAAGAGGCAATTAAGGATATCGAAACGTGTCTCCGAATGGGGTGGGACTGCTACTTGGCCAGAACAATCGTGTCCAGTACTGCTAAGCTCAAGGTTTTCTTACATGGAAAACACTTGGCAAATAATATTTGTCCGCACACAAGCTCAGGTGGCAAACATAGGAGAATTTTAGGGTCGCCTTTTATTGTTAATTTATTTACTACTGGGTGGCTGCGGTGTGTATGCTGCAAAGGGCTGGGGATAAGAACACATTGGAGTTCCCAAAACACCCACATCACAAACTTTTGCAACGGCTGTTTGATACTTGGGACTTTCAACTCTTGCGAGGTGGCGGGGGCTTGGAATTCAGTTCTGTGGGAACGCAGCTGCCATATTCATGCACCAACATCACACATTTTGTTTTTGGAATGCAAAAATATTTTTGAAAAAAATTGATTTTTTAAAAAATTTAATTTTTTATATATTTTTATATTGTTTTAATATACTCATTTTAAAAATAAATAAATAATTTATTTTAAAACATTAAAAAAATATTTTAAAAAATAATAAGTACAACAATATCTAATGACTTCAATAAAAGGCCCACATGCAGATTTTTTACATTGATGCCGTACACTGAATCTCGCCCTTCGGGTCGATCCATAGGATCAGATTCCAAGTAGGTTCGTGCACTGAAAAATAGTGCATTAATGCGTACAGCTACTGACTGCTGATACATGGCATTCATATTCCAGCTTGGGTCATGCACTTTCAAATTTTTAGTGCATGAATCTCTTAGCCTTCTTGGCTGTTGATAAGATGGTGCGTGGGAGTGAAAAAAAAACCGCAAGCTTTCTGGCAGGAATAAAAACCACTCCAGCATTATGCAATCTACAGATATAACGAAGACCTAGTTAAGTATTTGTTTTTGTAAAATAATTTTTAAATTGTTTTTTTGCCTAAGAAAATTAAATTAATATTTTTTTAAAAAAATTTGAATGGTTTTAATATATTGATATTAAAAATAAAAAAAATCAATTTAATGTATTTTCAATTAAAATATAAATACCAAAAGAAGTGAGACAATAACTATTGGGCAGCCCCCATTATAAACTCTAATTCAGCATCCTAGGCCCAGACCAAGTTGACTTGGGCTCCTCGCTTTGTCCTCTCTAAATGTTTTGAAGGTGTTCAGCAAATTTTCTAGCATTGAGCAATGGACTCTAGAGACAGAAATGTTTGTCTCCAGCTGTCAATTAAATAGAATTTTTTAGTGGGCATGAGATGGAGGTCAGACAGATACACACTGACAAGTACGCCGATCTGTAACAAACAAAAATGCTGTTTCGATACAAAATATCTACATAAACGTTGCATAGAGGCTAGTGAGAACGGTCTCATTTGGGCCCAAAATGAAGCGATGGTTGTTATGGAAGGGCAACAAAAATTGGGTCATAGTAAGCACCTGAGCATGAATTGCATATCCAGCTTGGTGAGAATTTCAGCATATATATTGCAATTCTGCAAGTTGGCAGATCTTGAGCGACAAGAAGCTAACATGATTATACGGTTTATCCATCAATCCATGTTAAGCTTTAGTTGACAAACCGATGGCCGTTGGACATTTGCAACTACATTGCTCTCACAGTCTTCATACTTGGTTCCAATGCCTAATGAGAATCTCTGCACTTCCTTAAGGCGGCCCGTATCTCCTTCAACATCTCATTTACTCTGATTCCTTTCCTGACAAAACCAAGAAAAGAAAAAAAAAATGCATGAAACAATTTCCTATCTGACTTGTTCAAACAAAGCCAAGAGCCAGATCCGGGTCAAATTCTAGGGGAAATGAACGGTTGTTTATGTATAGACAAATAGAATAAGTGAAGTGCAGATTCAACGATATCAATCTTCCTGCATGAGATGATTAGGTCATTTTACTAGACTTTTATTTGACTTGAAATCGCAGATAGAATAATTGTCACTGGCAATAGTGTAGATCCAGGTTAGGAAAGAAAAATATACGACAGATTTGAAGAGAAGAAAGAGGACAATGATTTCTGCAGAGTTAGAAAGGCAAAATTCACAATGAACCAACATATTTTGATTTTCCTAGAAGAGATCATCCCACACATCACTATGATACTTATTTGTCATGAAAATCTAGAGATGAATGAGTTGTCAAAGGCAACATTGTGTGCATCATTGCCAACAATAAGGTCCGATCAAAGTTTAGCATATTCTATCTAGTAAACCTAGCATTATATGAATGACTAATACTCTAATGACAAGATGAAACAGTAAACGACTTCTTTTCTCCCAAATAACATAAGTCAAGAATGATACAATCACAAAGATCCAGATTAACAAAGAAAAGCATGGAGCAAAGTAGACAAAGTGAAAGCAAGATGCCACAAATTCTAGAGAGGGAATGATGAGCTAAAATATGTTTGTGAAGTCCAACAAAAAATGATTAACTTACAGAACACTGACACCCACAACAGCGAGCGGACGAGGATAGTCCTCTAACTCTTTATCCTTTTTATCTTCATTTGCCATCTGTGAAGGCAACTTATCTGCATTGCCAGCTTCAGTTGAAAATGAATGAACTGCATCTTTTGACGTCATTTTTGGCTCAGAAGGCACCTCATCGCAACCAATTCTCAGTATTTCTTCAGTCAAAGATTGAAGCCTATCCCTTCCCTGAAAGAATAATATATATATTGAAGCAAGAATGTGGGCATTCTATATGAATACATGTAAATACTCAGAAAGGAAGAATGTATGAAAACAAAGGATTGAAGCTGCATATGGACATACTTCAGGCAGGTCAATCTTATTTAGCACCACTACATATGGTCTCTCAAGGTACTCAGGGTTGTACATCCTCAATTCCTGCAGAACCAAAGAATGGTTTGTTTACGATCGGCTAAATAACTCCAAATAGAAAAAAGAAATGTCCAGGTGACAAACAATGGGGACAAACAACTTCTTTAGTTTTTCCATTCCTGAAAGGAAATAATGAATCGTGCATAAAATTACAAAGGGCAAGCCAACCCTTCAAGCACTACTCAAGATCATGTCTAAGCTAAGAAGCTTGCCTTTCGGCCTTACATCAGCCTCATCATCTAATGAGTTGTTTTGTGATCAAAAGCTCTCTAACAGCTGTGACATTCCACATCAGCCCTTCCTTTTTCTTCCCTGTTTTCTTCTGGGATTTTCATCAATTAGGTCCAATCCACATCCTAGCAGGATTTGGGAGTGAACTTCATTGCTAGACTTGAGTCCATCACTCCCTAGAGCTATTTATAGATAACTTAAAATTGAGATCTTGATTTAAATAGGCAAGCAAAACCCATAGAGGGTTTGCTATTCAAATCATATCAACTCACAGAAAAGACACCAGTACTTTCTAGATCTGTCAACACTAGCGAGGCTGAAATCCAATTTTCAAAGCAAATATATAAAACCAGAAATAATATAACATTAAGGGAAGATATACTTCTTTGACAGTTCTATAATCATTCACGGGGTCCCCAGCAGCAGCATCAACAACATGGACCAACACACGAGTCCTTCTAAGGTGCCTCAAGAAATTGCGGCCAAGACCCTGAAGGATAAGAAAATTTCAGTTTTACTTACTGAAGCTTTTGATAAACCGTTGGATTAGATATGAAAATACAGTACCTTCCCCAGATGAGCACCTTCTATAAGGCCTGGCAAATCTGCCAAAGTTGCTTCAGATGAATACATCCCTGCACCTAAAGCTGGGTCACCATTGAGGCGTCCAAGGTTTGGCATCAATGTTGTGAAAGGATAATCAGCAATATCTGGCTTTGCAAGCGTAATAGCTGCTAAAAGGGTTGATTTTCCGGCATTTGGAAGTCCCTACACAAGCAAGTTAACAGCTCTGGCAATCAGAAGATTATAAAAGCTTCTATTAATATATTAATTAAGAGAGTGGGGTTGGTCACAGCCACAGCAACCCAACAAAACATATAAAGCAAATTTCTAGTTTACCATCTACTATACGGAGATTTCTGAAGTTCAAATATCTTTGATTCAGATATAAATTAGTAGCCTTAAAGAAAATTGTTAGTATTTATGAAATGAAAACCACAAATATCCAATTACTGAAATTTTAAAGAACCTAGACACGTGCATACATTACAAAAAATAAAAATTAAATGAGAAACGACGTGTACCACTAGACCAACATCAGCAACAACTCGGAGAATTAGCTCTAAACTGACTTCCTCCCCAGATTGACCGAGAATTAAAACCTGCAGTAAATCATAAATGTTTAAAACTCATGTTAGGATAAGAAGGGAAAATCAAACATGAGAAGCGATAAACCATAGATACAGTTGTTGTTGATTATTTTATAACTCTATAGCAAAGTCTAGAATTTCTTATTGAGCAACTTCTTTAATAATCATCTTTTCATATATATTTAACTCTTAAACAAGACCATAACACCAAAAAATGGAACTACAATCATGACATGCAAGAAAAGAAAAATTAAATGAGATTCCCTCAACAACTTAAGCCAAGCACAAGTCTAAGCGCAGATGCATTAAATAGTTGGGCATCGCTAGAAGTATCAAAATCTAGCAGCAAGCACGGAGCAGGTATAATTGCCATAATGACCTTGTGTACATAATACAATATTAAATAAATAAATCAAAGAGCATGTTCTTCACCTTATCACTATCATCTCTCATCACATTCGTTGTTAATGTCATTAATCTTTTCTTTCTATGCTCTGGCGCTTCAATCAAACTAACCTGCAGCAAAATCAACAAAATGAATCCCAAACCGCACACCCAAGTTACAATCTTCCACATTCCACTATCTTAAAAGCAAATTCCTCACCCCTCCTTGTCCACCCCTCGCAACAAGTATTTCATCCCCTGGTTGCGCTAAATCAGCCAATAACATCCCTCTTTTACGCTTCACAACCGTACCTATCCCATTAATAAAATAAAAACATAAACCATGAACACAATTTTAAAAATTGTAGCCAAAAAAAGAAAAGATGTAATTCTTAACGTACAAACCTACAGGCACAGGAATACGCAAAGTCGGGGCGGCAAATCCATTATGCAATTGAGAAGTTAAAACGCCCATAGCATCAACATTCCCTCCGCGTTTCGCATTGAATCTACTTTTACTATGAAGCTCCAGCAACGAATCTTTTCCTTCATCCGCATAAATCACTACATCACCTCCATGTCCACCCAGAGGAAGAATCAACGATCCATGAAAATCTCTTTTATACGAGCTCTTATATCTACTCTTTTTCTCCTGTTTTCCCTTGCTACCATTATTATTATTCCTCTGGTTAGGCATATTAAGGACTGATCCATGGCCTCCATCTCCTGATCGGACGGTGATTATTACTTGATCAAAGTACTTGTGAGGCTCTTTAATTAAAGAATCAGGATTTGTAGTAGAAATAGTCTCTTTGGCTTTAGCAAGTCTGCAAGTAATTTTGCAGAATCTTGAGTTCGGAGTGTTTGGCTCGAAGTTTTTTGAAACCCTAGAAAACGAGTGCCTGTTGGAGAGAAAACCCGGGAGGGACAACGTGTCGTTGCCCGAGTGGAGGCTTAGAAGCAAAGAAGATGGAGTTGCAGGTATTGACAGCATTATCCGAACTTGAAAGGGAGCTGAGATGGATATTTTCGGGGGTTACCACTGGGTATTTATAGATGTGGACCGGTTCGTGGTTCAGCCCATTCATGATTTGGGTCAGTTTCGATATTTCGAAGCCCAAAACGCTTTAAAGCCCAAATAGCCCATGACAATATCAATACCTGTCATTTTATATGGACTGGTGGTTATGATGCCTGTGTCAAATTTAAGGCTGGACAATTTTTTTTGTGAGAAATGAACACTTTTTCTTTTAATAATTTAAGGAGAAATATACCAATAAATTTATAATTAAATATTTCTCAAATTGTTTTATCAAGAAATTTTTGTTATGCCTTGGCTATCATTTGTAGTTGGTTCCTCCTATTTGGACTGGAGATGATTACCAGGTGAAGAGACCAGACCGAATCCGGTCAACCTAATCCAAAACTCTGATCGCAAGTCAATTAACTCAGTTCAACCAAAGTTATTTTTTTTTAATTTATGAAACTACATTTTGAACAAGCCTGCTAAATTGACTCACAAGCCGAGCAGGTCGTACATTTATTTTTCCTTATTGTGGTTACAAAAGAAAATAGGAACAGAAACTAACTAGGACACGAGCGAAGCAACGACGCCCCATTAGTTTCACTGAAAGAAAACCGATACACCTAAGGACCATCAAGTAAGGACCATCCACAATGGAGTTAGCCGACCCATCCACAATGGAGTTAGCCTCACGATGATACGATACATTGTAATAACTCAGTCTCTTGATAGCAAATGTCTAGTACTGCTAATGAGAAGATAACATCTGCAACCACATCAACCCGACCCGTCCAAGAATTGCACGTAAAACTATGTTAGAATCAACTTCAAACAAGACCTTACAACTGGCCTTATTCCAAGCAACTTGTATACCAACTAGAATAATAGACCGTAGTTTTGCACGAATAGATTGCGGAACCCTCTATCATGGGCCTCGGGCTAGCGGCTAGTGTAATCAAATGGTCGAAACCTACCTTCATAATCACTAAAATTATCGAGTACCAGCAAGAACAATACCATCAACATTCCAGAATTACAATTCGTTTTAAGGTGCACCATGTACACCGTGTTATAGAAATAGGGAGGCAAGCACGCCAACCAATGGCAGTTTTTGCCCCGTGAATAATTTTACAAGCAATATTGTTAAGTACTTCAACCTTGCTCCACTAGACATGACTTCCAGTAACGTCAAATCATAATTAATTTGACGTTTGGGCACAAGATAATCTAGAGTCCTGGTCTCTAATTAATATGCAAGCAAAAATTTACAAGACATTGGATTGTCAAAATCGTGGATGATGACGTCCAATTTAGGGCAGAGCTCACACCCAAATGCACTAGTGTTGTGGTCAATCATGAAAAGACGCATACCTCACCAAATGCAGGAAGAACCAGACACATGAGACAGCTGACAGCCTTCTCAACAACTTTCACAGATGTGAAGGCATTGATAACTGTTATCTTCCCATGAACAAACCTTACACCAAAACCATGCGGTGGCAACAAGATACGAAGTGCCTTCATTACTCTCACCGAAATCTTTTAATCACTTCCAGAATCTAGCCTTTGAGAAAGTCTTTCAGAGAAAATAGTGGAATCCCATCCTATGAAATCATGTATTAACATAGTAAAGCATTGATATAGAAAGAACAAATTAGCCCAGAAGAAAATCAAGAACAGTTAAGATATCAGCAGAATTAACTAACATCCTCAGCCTCTAATGGTTTCAATATGCCCTACCTTACCGTGATCTTGATTTAAGCTTTGCCTGACTACTGTGGTCTGTTGTATCAGCCTCTCGATTGCTGTGTAGCTTGGCAAGTTTGTATGAGCTGATATCATTCATGACCAATAAATATATAAAGTGTGTCAATGATAGTTATTAAAAGAAGCATCAAATCAACAACAAGCACATTTATTAGTAGAGAATCTTCTGGAAAAAACATGGAACAAGGAAACAAATGACGAAACCAACCAAGAATAGCCCGATTCAATTTATCTGCTACATGCTGACGGTACTCCAAGCCAAGCAGATGAAACACTGGTGATTTTTCAGGTTCCTCGTAAGCAAGCAGAGCCATAAAGTCCTGCAGCAATACGAAATGGCTTTTCATTCCCAACAATATTAGACTAAAAACAGCCATGTTAGGTATGCTTAAAACGGTTTCCTCAATAAGGGACATACTTCAAGTTTTTCAACGTACTTCTTCTCCTTCCCAAATGGTGTCAACTTCTTTTGAGCAAATTCCAAAGCTTCCGTGCTGTCCATAAACATGCAAACAATTTAACATATGAAGTCAGCCGCATCACGGTTTCAGAAGTATAGCTCTTATACTACTTACCACTTCTTAGCACAAACAAGATCGGCAAAATGAAGGCTCAAAAGATCAAAATGCAAGTCCTTGTTATTCTCCAGTAAGTCACCTGCCACCTGTTCTGTCAGCTCAACTGCCTTGAGTGCATTCCCCTCTAAAGCACAACGGACAATTCCTGAGCACATAGCATACAATTAGCACCACTATAATAAAGAACAGAGATCAGCAGAGGAAAGAAAATGAAAATCATTGTCAGATCATTTATATCCAGGAAAACGTAGACACAAACTACTTAATACACTACATATCATTGCATATCAGTTGCCAAGAAATATCTACCCAATTCTTCCAACAATCTTCATGAAAACAACTAACATCGCCAGAAACACCGATATATAAAGAAACTGGTTAAGTGCAGCAATTCACATACTTTAAAGTTGTGCATCCTGCTTCTCAGCCAAAAACTGGAAGCATTCGCATACCTTTTCTTTTCTCCATATCCTCGATAAAATCTGCAGGCTCAGGCATCCCGGAACAAGCCACGAACGATTCCAGAGTTTCTCCATAGCAATTGTGCACCAGATAGGATAGCACAATATTGTGGATATCACTATCTTTGATGGCCTGTAAAAACACATAAAAGCAAAACATCTGTACATTATAAAGATTAAGCATAACCCTCAAACCCTGATTACTATTACCAACAATTGCTTCAAACAATTTGGTCAGTCAACATCGTTGATAATACCCGTCATCATCTATTAACAATATTGCAAAGCAAATGATCTAAAACAGAAATTAGGGTTTCGATCAGTAGTAGTAATGATTATTGAGTGTGATGTAGCAGTGTTAAATGACAGAAACAACTGGTATTCTAGGATTATAATGATAGCAATTACTTACAATTTGTTCGTAGTGACGAGGATCAACATCCATGGTTGACTGGATTAGGAAGCTGATTACAAGTAGGGAGAGAAGATTAAGGTTTTGATGATATGGTGGCGTTTGTCTTGTCAGTTGGTGTTCTGAATTTTAGGGCTCTCTTGGCTTGAAGAAGAATAAAAACGTGATCGGTAGTTAAGGGTTTGAGTTGTTATTTTGGAAAGTGTTTTTTTTTAATAATGTAGTAAAATAATTTTATTTTATTTTTTAAATTTTATTTTTATCAAAACTATTCAAGTATAAAAAATTAAAAAATTAAAAAAAATCAAATGTTAAAGTAGACTCCAATGTCAAATAACACCTAAAGTGATATGATATTTAATTTTCTTGTTTATCTTTTACATATGCAAGTTAAAATTATTAAATTTTATATAATTTATGACACAAGTTATGTACTAAATAAGTTAATTAAGATCTACTCGGATAATTTATTTTTATATTTAAAAAAAAAATTATTTTTTGAATAAAAAAATTTCAAACTTCAATCTTCCTATTTGATCTCATTTCAATTTAGGTTTGAGTTCTTAAATCAAATTCAATCAAGTTTTAATTAACAACTATATAAATTTATAAAAAATTATATAATGTGCAAAATATGTGTAATTTTATAATGTACAAAAAAATCCTGGACATGAAAAGGAACGATATTTGGTGAATGATTATGATTGTTATAATTTATGTTTGTTTTATGTTTTAAAAGTATTTTTATTTTAAAATATATTAAATTGATATTTTTAATTATTTTAATATATTAATATTAAAAATTAAAAATCATTTTAATATATTTTCCTGATAAAAAATATTGTTAAATGTAACATCAAACACAAAATAACCTGCTGCGCCCGGCAAAGTATTAAGCAATAGGCCGGTATCCCACTTCCACGACCCAGTATTGGTCAACAGTGAAAAAAAAAGAAAAAAACAAAACGAGAAGAAGAAAAACCATAATTATCCACTACCTTTTTATGTTTCTATTTTTTTAGCACATGCCTTGCATATATATTATTCAACTAGTATTTTTTTAAT
>Ga0307515_10010113_pt1 | contig 18120 bp, 3 predicted proteins | sample 17_EM_MG_FD_194513 | JGI IMG/M metagenome (GOLD analysis project Ga0307515, IMG submission 194513) | Populus trichocarpa ectomycorrhiza microbial communities from riparian zone in the Pacific Northwest, United States - 17_EM | ecosystem: Host-associated > Plants > Roots > Unclassified | place... | reverse complement strand
TATTACCGGACGAGATTATAATATAATCTTAGTAATAATGGACAAGCTTATAAAGTGGGGATACTTTATAGTATACACAGAAGAGATCTTAGTAGAGGATGTCGCTAGAATCTATATTAAAGAAGTATTTACAAGATATAGAATATTAAGTAAAATTATATCGGATAGAGATCTAAGATTTATAGCAGCATTTTAGGAGGTATTTTTAGCGAAACAAGGAGTTTAAATAGTAACTTTTACCGTATATTATCCGCAGACAGATAGTTAAATAGAAAGATTAAATTAGACATTAGAATAGTACCTAGGGTATTACGTTAATTACATATAGAATAATTAGGTATTATTATTACTAGTTATATAGTTTATATATAATGCAATACCACAAAAAGGAATAGGTATATTACTATTTAAGGCAAATTACGGATATAAACTAAGAATATCATTATTACTATAATAAGTAAAGAAAATAAGTAGTATAGCTAAGGAAAGAATAAAGACGTTAATAAATCTTTATGCAAACCTTATAGAATTAGTAAAAAAGGTATAAGAGAAAATAAAAAAGTACTATAATACTAAGAGATCTAAGGGACTAGATCTTAAGGAGGGAGATAAAGTATAGCTACTATATAAAAACTTTAAGAGTTAATAACTAAATAAGAAGTTGGACTATATTAAACTAGGACCTTTTAAAATTATATAGAGGATTTTACTAGTTACGTTTAAGTTAAACCTACTAGCTAAAATAAAGATCTACCCTATATAGCATATCGCGATGCTAGAGCTAGCATATAAAAATATTAAGCTACTAGTCTATAAAGTAGACACATATAGAGAATAAGAAGAGAATAAATAGTAAGTTTTAAAGATTATTAGTTATAAGGACATTAATAATAAAATATAGTATAAGGTTAAGTGGATAGGCTATACTAGGACTACCTAGAAACTACTAAAAAATCTAAAAAACGCTATAAAAAAGGTAGAGGAGTATCGGAAGAAATTAGGTTAGGCAGTATTAATAAAAAAGGATTACTAAAGAATAAGTTACCTAAGGGGGACTTAAGAAGAGCAGTTGCCGAATTACTTAAATCTATTTCCTTCTTAGTTAGGGAAAAATCCGTTTTTTTATTACTAAGTTTTTATAACCCCTATTTTATAAGTTTCTACTCCTTAAAATAAACCTTTTTATAAACCTTCTTAAGACGGATTAACTAAGCGGACGCCGTAAGACGAGACTTAAGGGCCCGTTACTAAGTATTAGCAGCCTCTTATTTAGCATTATAAGATTAGTATAACTCCGCTAGAGTAACAGATAGTTTATTATCTAGCTAAGTAGCAGTAGATTAAATATAAAACCCTAAAATAAATTAATTAGGGAACCAGATAACTATTAAAAGTAATAGGTTATATATATTTAGTATTAGAGATAAAGTAAACGTTATAGGATAAATAAATATTTACTTTAGTACACTTTAAGTAAGAGGACGGTTATTATAAAGATAGGTTCGCTAATGCAACGCAAACTAACCCCTCTTTTAAATAGCGAAAATATAAAAATAGTATAATCTTACTAAGAGATAATATTGCAGCAACAGTACGAATATAACAAGTAGTTAAAGAAGAAGAAATTACTTTAGGTATAATAAGTAATAATATTAACTAAATTAATTAGACGGATATTATACCTCTAGTAAATAACTTAGAGATATTTAAGATCTTTAAGGACAAAGGATAAAGAGGAGGGAGATAGTATTACGGACGCTTTAAGTATAATATTATAACTACTAGGAGAAGAGTTAGAAGAAGCTAGTTAGTTAATTTAGGTATAGTCTAGAATAGAGCCAATAGAGCTATATAACGAGGAATAGTAACTAAGGTTACATAAGGTAATCTATATAATCTATATAATCTATAAAATCTATAATAGAGCAAATAAAGCACACGTACATTATATATAAGGAGGATTTTATAGGAGTATAGTTGTGTATTTAAGGACCCTTAGTCCCTACCTAGATAGTTCCTTTCTTATAGTAATTCTTAGAATATAATTAAAGTTAATCTATTAGGCAACTACTCCACTAGTTATTATTACGTTATTAACTTTAACTTACATTACCTATACACCTAGCCTATTAACGAGCCTATTGTAGTTCCTGCTATAAGGTTCCGTTACACTATACCTATAGGAGCTAAAGTAGAAAGATAAGCTATAACCGCTCTTATACTAAAAGCGGTTATATCTACGCACTAGCAAGCCTCACCTAACTAGCTATATACTATACCCCTAACTAGTACTTATTATAATACCCTAATTAACCCTACTTTAGCTACGTACTATAACTATAATAAGGAGGGTTACTTTACCTTATCCTACCTAGAGCTAAAGGATATAGGCGATATTAAGGAGATAGAGGAAGGAGAAACGTCTAATAAGTTAGGAAAAGAAGAACTTTAGGGAAAGACTCCCCCCTAGGGAATCTTATTAATCTTAAAGAAATTAATCTAAGTTAGTTAATAGGTAGAAAACACTTTATAGTTCTATATATAGTATCTTAAAATAGATATAGAGTTAACTTAACCGCCCTTATTAATACTAGAGCAAATAGCTTTACCTTTATAAATACTACCTATATAATTAACGTTGCTAAGTTTTTAAATATAAAAGCTACCTAACTAGAGAAGCCTATTTAAGTAAAAGGCTATAACGGTTAAGCCAGTAAGCTAGTTACCTATATTCTAAAATTATATATTTCCCTTAATAGACAACACTAATATAGTATTCCCTTTTATATTCTAGACCTAGGTTCCTATAATATAATCCTTAGCTAAAAATAGATATCTTACTTTAATATTTAGTTAAATATACAGTAAAGATAGTTTGTTTAGCCAGAGGATAAACTAAAATTACCCTCCTTTATTAGGGAAATCCAAACTAACCGCAAGACACTAGCTATAAAGGCTAACCCTACCTATTAGCAAGATATAACTAATTATAACCTAGCCTTCGCCTAAGAGGATGCCCGTTATAAGGCTAGAAGGAATTCTTTTATACTAGTAAAGATACTTTCCTAAAGCGCTATAGTTGATAAAGACTCTATATACGAAAGTAAGATAAATAGTAACGTAGATAATATCTAAATCGCGTAAATTTAACTAGTATAAAAAAGAACGTACTAATAAGATATAATAGGAGCTAAAAGGAGTAACGATAGCGCTAATACCCTAAAAGCCCCTAAAGTTGTGTATATCCTTATTATTATATAGCCCCCCTATAGTAGACATTGCTATAATTAGCGCTATAGTATTCTACTTTAATATATACTAGAAAGATAATAAGGTCTTTATAATAAGCCTATATAAAATTAATTAAATTATTAATAATAGGGAGGAAAAGCTAGCTAAGGAAACTAATAAGGAACTAGTTAAACGCCTTCTTTTTACTATCTACGTAAATTATAAGGACGTATTTTTAAAGACGGCTTTAAACACGCTACTACCTCACCAGATATATAACGATAAGATTTAATTAGAAGCTAATAACTTACTAGGCTTTAACCCCCTCTACTAATAATTAATAAATAAGCTAAAAGTAATAAAGTAGTACTTAATTAATAACCTTAATAAAGGGTTTATTAAGCTAAGTTAAGCCCCTTTTACTTTACCTATCCTATTTATAAAAAAGCCTAACGGAGGCCTACGCTTCTATATTAACTATTTGTAAGGCAGTATTGCTAGGGTGTACGGTAGGGAGTAGGTAAGCCGAGCATAAGTCACAAGGAGAGTCGATGGAAGAGGACGATATGGTAATGAGGGTAGGCAATAGCCTAGGTATAGAGAGACGAACTAATAGGGAGGAAAGGGCTGTAAGCCTAAGGTGCTTATAAGGAGGTGCCAAGGGCTAGCCGAAGGCTAGCCTTGGTGACCCCTAAAAGCCCCTAGGCAATGCAGCCGAGTAAGGGACCAAAAGTACCCTTATACTATTAGAAGTTAAACGCTATTACCTAAAAGGATTAGTACCTTTTCCCCTTAATTAATAAGACCCTTACACGTCTAAGCTAGGTAAAGATCTTTACTAAACTTAATATCTATTAGGCTTTCTACTAAATTTAAATAAACCCTACTTTTAAAGACTTAATAACGTTCCGTACCTATTATAGGTCTTATAAATAATATACGGAACGTTAATCCCCTAAAGTAAATTTTGACCCGAGTTTATAAGTAATAAGCCAATTAATTTTAGAGCTTTATTATATAGACTTTAATTAATATATATAGAGATAAGGTTTTCCAGGGGAAAACCCCCTAGGACCCCCCTATATAGAGCTTTTGCTTAATTTAGAAGTAGTAGTAAAATTAAGGCGCCTTGGTCACTACTAGGTAAGGATCTACTACAGTAACTAAGGCGCCCTACTTACGCTAGGCTTAAGGATTATATTAGTTATAAATCTAGTATATATTTAGACTACAGAGCTTTAATATAGAGCCCTCTATGTAGGATCTAATATAGTAGATCATAATTCCAATTTAAAGCTTTATATACTAAATATTTTTAATGCCTAATAACTAAATCGCCGCATAGCTGGAATTAAAGTAAGTTTACTACCCTAACTTAATTAAATACGCGTATAGAAAGAGATATAACTGCATACAGAGACATCTAATATAAGCGAGTAACTACGTCATTGCCTACCCAGTTCGGACGTACAATAACGCGATAGCTCGGTAATAACGTAATAGCTTAGCGCCGAGTAATAGGAGGGGGGAGAAGGGGGAGGAGATTAGGGATAGCTTGGCCACTGCAAGAAGGTCGTAATATTAGTATAGTATTAAACTTTAAAAATTGTGTCCCGGGAGCTTAATTAACAACCCCTATATAAAACGTTAATAACGTTTAATTATAGAGCTTTAAACTAGCAGATATTCTAGGAATGCCTATTATAAGCAGCTCCGAGTACAAAATCTAGAATATTTAGTAGTGGTGTAAGTATGGGACGGGGGTACATATTTGCGTTCCTAAATATCGTCATATAACGCAATTTTTAGATAACGAAAACCGCCGTTAATATTACTCAACTAACACCTACCGGAGGTTCCTCCGTCCTTCCTATCTCCTCTTTTACCTATCTCCTCATCAAATGCTGTCTATATCGCCACATCAACCAATAGATCCCTTAGTAGGGACTAGGGAAGGGTATTAGAGCACCTCTAGCTCTTATAAGGAAGAAGAAAAGAAAAGAGAAAGGTATAGAGGAGGGAGTATTTATAAACGGGAGGAGGCCTGTAAATAGGAGATTAGGCAGCTATAATATAGACATTAACATTGCTTAACTAACACCTACCAAACGCCCCTCCGTTCTTCCTGTCTCCTCTCTCACCTATCTCCTTATTAAATGCTGTCTATATCGCCACATCAACTAATAGATCCCTCAGTAGGGACTAGGGAGGGGTATTAGAGCACCTCTAGCTCTTATAAGGAAGAAGAAAAAAGAAGAGAGAAAAATATAAAGGAGGGAGTATTTATAGACGGGAGGAGGCCCTATAAGCACGTAATTTAGTAAGTACTAATAGTATAAGATTCTCATACAAGATGGGCTTAATTACTTACCAAAATACGGGGTGTCTCTGTCACTACAGTAGCTACTATAGTGGTAGAGACGCCTTAAATATTTAATATAACTAACTACTAAGGCTGTTAATAAGTAAAAGGTAGGCTACCGATGTGGTGCAAACGATATAGTTATTAATATCGTTTATAGCCTGTTTTTGCTTCTAGTATACGCGTAAATCGTCCTTATATTTGGCGTAAAGCTAGTTATAGGCAGTGAGCTAGTTTGGGTCTAGCTTTACTATCAATGTAGCCGTAGGTAGTATATCCCTTAGTATAGGCCAACTTAGTAGTTCTGGCTTTAGAAGATCGTCTTCTTAGATAGGTCAATATACTGCTATACCTTATTAGTTTTAGCTATATCTTAGATAATAAAGAACTATTAAATCTAATTAGATGGCTTATTAAGGATAAGATTAATTTTTAATTCGGTAAAGGTTATTATTTTTAAAATTTAACAGGTTAGGCAGGGTCCAGGTTAGGGTCCAGCTAGCGTCTTAGTAGAACCTTATTTAGACATTCCAAACTTTTAATTTAATTTATCAGTTTAGATTACTAAAATCTAAAATTTTATCACGGGGAGCGCGATTAATAACCCCTACTAACAGCTCTAACTACGTCTAATTTTTAATTTATAAATTGGCAGATCTATAGGTAATAGTTATTATAAGTAGCTCCAGGTGCAGTATATATAAAATCTTAACTATAGTATAAAGAAGCCGTGGCTGCTAATATACGGTCCTAAGTATTCTTAGAGGTCACGTGACTTCTTATATAAGCGACATTTCCGCCCTTTAAAAAAATAAAAAAATTCTAAAAATCGATTAACGCTACAAACAGCAGCAATATTAATCCAGCAGTACTGCCAATTCTCCCTATATACTATTATATGTATATCTAACAGCTTTAGAAGCGGTAAGAAGATAAGATAAATAAGGGGGTTAAAATTTAGAAAATTGGATTTCGCGGTTAAGCTATTTAAAAGTTAGGAAACTAAGACAAATACTATATTCTCCGCTTACCTCTGAGCCAGTATATAATTTCCTAATTAGAAAAAGTCGTTTACAAGTAGTTGCTACTACCTCTATACAAAATCTTCTTATTATACCTCTTTAGTCTTACTTATAGATAACTAAAATCGTTCTATATTGAACCTATATTTAAATATAAGCCCTAAAAGCTTCTTAACTCGTGAGATTGCTACATAGGTTAGCCCAGCTATTTTATCCTTTTCCTTAATATCTAGAACTACCCGGTTAAGTATTAGGCCTTAGCTTTTATATACAGTAAGAGCAAAAGCCAAAGTAATTAGAAATTAACGCCGTAAGCAAGAGCCTCTTATACCCTCCTACTTACAAAGCACGGAAAATATAGGGACGACTTTCTTACCATCCTGCTAAGTGAATAGGGCAAGTCCATTATACCTATTTACCATAATTAGTAGTAACTAAGGCTAATCCTTTTTAATATCCGCGTGTCCCTTCTATACGACATCTTTAACTATACCAGTAGTACCGTTTACTAAGCCTAGTTTAATCCAGATATTTTATATTAGCATTACTTTCGCGCCAATATATAGGGCTAGATTCTCTATAGTATCACACTAATTAGGAGTAACTTTCCGTACACCTACACTAGTATTAACTAACTTAATAGCCACCACTAGCTATAAAAGGTCGTAAAGCCAAGTAGTGTTATACTTACCTATAGCAGCGCGTATACTATATAGCCGAATTGCATTATTAAAGCCCACAACCTTATTAGTAGATAGGCCCTACTTATACCTAGTTAAAAGAAGCTTCTAGGTTAATTTACTTACAGAATCACTACATAGCTCTATAAGGGCAGTCCTAAATATAGAGCTCTTAGCGTTATTACCGCCCTACTATATAACTTAATTTAGAACAGCAGTTCGGTTAATTACCTTATAGGCTTCTTTTCTATAGCTAGCGAGCTCTAACGGCCTAGCGGGTAGATTGCTATATAAGGCCGCCTAATTTACAGGGGGAAGCTAATGGAAATCGCCTACTAGTAAGATGTTTAAGCCTTTAAAGTAGTCGTTATTACGCGCAGAGTAGATCTAACGGAGGCGGCGATCAATCTAGGCTAGATATACTTGCCCAATTATAGATTTCTCATTAAGGACGAGATAGTAAATATCCTTAAAAGCCTATTATAGAGGCGTAAGACTAGTAGTAGGCAAGTCCTTAAACGGGCGATTTACTGGCAACCTTAATAGATCGTATATAGTTCTGCCGTTAATATTAAAGGCAGCTACCCCAGTAGGGGCCGCTCGAGCCAATAGTATTGGCTTACTATTAGCCCTTACCATATTACAGAGCGTATTAAAAAGGACAGCAATAAGATATAATTTACCAGTTCCTGCCTCTCCATTAACGTTAATCCGCAGTAGGGAAAAACCAACACCCACTTAGATCTGCCTGTAGTGATTAACTATAACATTATAGATATAACGCTAACCTAGTTATAAGGAGGACGGAGTTACTATTTAGGATAGGCGGCTCCATAGTAGAGGCTATAGCTATACTTCCTACTAATAAGTCCTTTTATCAAGCTGCGGGTACGTACCCTAATACATACTCTAGTCGTAGTTATAATTAAGCTCCCTATTACTAAGCCTGTTAGAATCCTTAATTTCAACTCCATTAGTATTTTAAACGCGGGCATATAGGGCCTTAAAGGACTAGTATAGCTCCAAGTCGTCTGTAAAATCGCCCTTAAACTTATTAATATTATTAGTAGTTTTAAAACCTTCCTCTAGTTTCTAATTGCAGAAGTAGTCGGGCGAGTGCTAATAAGAGTTAATATAAGCCTAATAGGAAGCCACATAATTAGGGGCCCTAAATCCATTAGTATAAGTAGCCACTTCCTTATACTTCCTCTATAGATAATAAAGAATAAGCTTTACACGGCAGAACTTAGGATACTATAGATAGAAAGGATCGCCTTTATATCGCGGAAAGTACAATATAACTCAAGGCCTTGCTTTTAGTTAACGCTTATAAGTAGAGTAATTAAAATAGAGTAGAAAATCAAGGAAAGTAACGTCCTCTACCCTATCTAGGCGGCGCTTATATTTCTTATAGTTAGACAGTCCGTACCCTCTTAGTTGCCCATCCTTAAGCTTATATATAGCGCTTCAATCATCCTCCTAGCGGCAGTCCAAAGTTACTACATTCCTTAAGCCTTTAGAAAGGGGAATATTAAGAAGCAGATAGTATACCTCCTGCACTAACCAATCGCGTTCAGCAATAAGCTTATTTATAAACTTAGCTACTATTAAACTAAAGGCATAAAGACTATTGGCGTGCGGCTATACTAATTAGAGTAACTCCTAGTAGGAAGTTAACTTCTTCTCTTCCTTACTGCAATATTTGCCTATATAGTTAACTATTACTAATATACTTATAGCGGGCGACGTATTAATATTTACCATCCACACCAGTATTATAGCTAAATTGTAGCTATTAAGAAGTTTATTATTACGCTATAAACAGAACATCCAGTAATATAGATTTTAATCCTTTAACACAGCGGCCTTATTGCGGAGAGAGCGTAGAAAGTAAAAGCGGCACTCCTTTACTCCAGCGGAGCCTTTCTTTAATCTTAAGCAGTAAGATTCAGTACAACTACGGTGCCGTTAAAATTAATTAAGGTAGGCAGTAAAAAGCTTACTAGTGTTAAGTTGTTCTTTATAGCTAAAAGCAGAAAGATATTAAAGATTAGGAGGCCTAGATTAATTAGAATTTATTATAGATATAAAAGCAGCCCAGTGCTTAGCAAAAGCCGCCCTTAATTCACCAGTTAACAGATCTGGCCTTAGGGCTATTAAACTCCATAAGAAGCCATATATATAGCCGCTACCTTATACCTACCACTTATATCGGGACCAAAAGTTAGTGCTATTAAATAGACCTATAAGCACGTGCTTCCTAAACAGATTAAAGCGGCGATACAGCCAGTAAGCAGCAATATGTAGGTTATTATTAAGATTCTAAGAAGTAATCCGGTAGCGCTAAGCCTTATTAGCAGCCTTATATTCGTCAAATTAAGGCATATAAGAGTGTAGATTATACTAATGTAGATTAGCAGCGCTAAGTGTAAAGAATAGAGACCCGCTCTTAATATTTTCAGCATAAGCCGTAAGCTTATTTCTCTTCTGCTTCTAGTAAGGCCTAGTGCCCTTAAGCTTCCGTATATACCATATAATCTTATTTAAAATCTGGTTACCCTTACTACCATTTATAAAATCACCGAGCTTATTTAAAGATAGACTATTCTTATTTAATCAGCCATAAAGGAAGCAGGTGGCATTAAGGGCTTGCTCTCTTATAATCTAATTAAATATATAGTAGCGAAATAAGGGATAGCGGCCAAACCAACCGTCCTAATACTTAAGCATATGCTTAGCGTACGCAGCTAGGGTAACTATACGGCTTTGTAGTATATTAAAGTCGGCTTTACCATAAGGAAACAAAGTAGGAAAGGCGCCGCGTATAATAAAACTAGCTAATTACTTAAAGAGAGGTGTCTGCCGCATAGTAGAAACCTCTAGCCCTACTTATAGGTCTTATTAATATTAAACCTCGCGACCCAAAAGCTCTAATTCATTAAGGTTAGGTACTAGATCAGGAACCAGAGTATCCAGTACATCGTTATTAAATTTGCCGTCCGGTACATTACTACCAAGCTTAGCAGGCAGAGTAGAAAGACGTTATATAGAAGTAGTAAGGTAAGCCGTCAGGCCACTAAAATTAAACTCCAACTCCAACTCATTAATATAAGGTAGCTACTCTAATATAGAGCCATTTTTAGGTAAGCTGGTAAGCCAGGTGCTACATATTTCAACGTTGTAATAATTAGGATAATTAACCTTTAGAAAGTAAAGCCACTATACTATAGTAGAGCGCCTTATGGTATACCGCTTAGTAAACCACTAACTTAGGTATTTACCACCCTCTACCGCTATAGGCCTTACGACCAGTATATCAAGTTTAGTAGGTAGTTATAGTAGCTGCCTCTAAGTCTTTAGTATGTTCTGGCTAAAGCAGTAAACGTGGCCAATATAGCAATATTACTAGCCGCGTACACGTACGACTTATAGATAAACGTATACGCGCGCAATTAGAAGCTCTTCCACCGTGGTAAGTATAGGTAGGAAGTCAGGAACAGGCCCTAGATTAAGCTTATTGCTTTCACCAAATAGGGAAGAAAGGGTTAAATTATTAAGGCTATCGGCGTTCCTAATACAGGCTTTGTATACACCTATATTATCACCCTCTATAGCTAGGCCTATTTAGAACCACCGCTCTTTACAACAACTACATATCTCTATACATTTAGCCTATAGTATACTCCTAAACTTCTTAATTCGCTCCTAATTAACAGCCAAAACAGGGTATAGTGTAGCTAAAGCCGGAGCTTGCTATAAGGAAGGTGGTATTAGTGCTAAAGTAGGTATTGGCGCTAGTGTAGGTATTGGCGCTAGGGTAGGTATTAGCGCTAGAGTAGGTATTGGCGCTAGAGTAGGCATTAGAGCTAGTCCCAGCAAGGATATATTTAGGCTCTCTTAGATACCCCTTCTAGCTTCATCTATAGTATATAGTGGAGGAGTAGGTAAGTAAGCTTTACCCTGCTAAACAAAAATGCGGTGCTCCCGTTATATTGCCCTAATTATCCTCCACCGTTAAGCTATTTTAGGGATATCTTAGCTATTCTAGCCGCGAGGCAGGAAGGCGTTCTTAGGGTCATTTTTAGGTTAAGCAGTTCGCTAGCGCCTTATAGAATAATTCTTAATAGTAAAACCTAGCCCTATAAGAGCTTTCCGCTTTTTTAAAATAGATATAAAGTTCTAGAAAAGTAAGTATAAGTAAAAGTAATATATAGGTAAAACGTGCCTTTAACCGACATAGCTGGTATAGCTTTAAAAGCTTCTTTAATAGGCCGTCTTTAACAAAGTTAATGCGGGGTTTATAGATATGGCACTTGATACACTTAATTATAGTAGGCTCTACCACGTTTATAATGTATATAGTAGTGTTAATTAAGGTGTCAACAAAAAAGGAATACTAAGATATTTTAACGTTCGCAATATTTTAATATTTGTCACGTGGATTCTGCCATAACTTACCACGCGCTACATTTTTTAAACCAATTAAAGACAGGCTTAGCGAAGTTTGAAAATTGGGACAGGAAAGTAATAGACCACTCATACCTCGGGTTAATAAAGTCCTCCCTTTTAAACTTATAAATGGGCCTATTATATACCAAAGGTATATAAATAACGTCCTATTTAACTACCTTAACGAATTCTATACGGTATACCTAAGTAATATTATTATATACTTAGACAACGAACTAGAGTACTAGGTTAATATTAAGAAGGTTCTAAAGAGACTATAAAGTATAGGCTTATAAGTTAATATTAAGAAATATAAATTTGGGGTAAAATATATAAGGTATTTTAGGTTTATTGTTACTATAGATAGAATTAAAGTTAATCTAGAGAAGGTTAAAGCAATCTATAACTAGAAACCCCCTTACACTATAAAAGGGATCTAGTCCTTCCTTAGCTTTTATAACTTCTACTATTAGTTTATCCATAACTATAGAATAGTAGTAAAGCCTCTTATATAACTTACCCGGAAAGATACGCCTTTTATTTTTAATAATGACTATATAAAAGCCTTTAGGAAATTAAAAGATTGGCTTATCTCTACTGTTACGGACGCTTTAAGTACGATGTTACGACTACTTGGGGAAGAGTCGGAAGAAGCTAGTTGGTTGATTTAGGCACGGTCTAGGATGGAACCGGTAGAACTATATGACGAGAAATGGTAGCCGAGGTTATATAATATGCTATATATTAAACAAGAGGAACGAGAGAAACTTACGTACCTTACGTATAAGACGTATATTACGTATAAGAAGGATTTTATAGAAGTACGGTTGTGTATTTAAGGACCCTTAGTCCCTACCTAGATAGTTCCTTCCTTATAGTGATTCTTAGAATATAATTGGAGTTAATCTGTTAGGCAACCACTCTACTAGTTATTATTACTTGTTAACTATTATTATTTGCATTTCCTATACACCTAGCCCAATAATAGGACCTACTATAGTTCTTACTATAAGGTTCTATTATATAATTACTACCTGGTTACGGTATTAAATATAGTAAGTCGGATAGCATGCTACTAAAAGCAGCCACTATAACGCCATCGACGGCGGCAACTACATTGAGGTCAGGTAACGACACTAGTATGGCAGATACTAACTTATAGCAACCTGTAACGGTCGGACAACTATAAGAGATAGTTAACTAGTTAATAGAAAACAATATAATGTTAGAAAATAGGATTAACGGAATAGGCGTAGTAAAGGTTAAGTTACTATCGATTAAAAGATACTTGGGAGAGAGATTAAAGCTTAAAGGATTCCTTATGTAAATACACTTTAAGGTTGCGTAAGAGGGAGCTAAGCTGGCAATACCTATAGATTAAATAGCGTACGCAGGATTGTTCCTAACAGGAAGAGCACTTAAGTAGTTTAAGCCTTACCTTATAAAAATCCAGGTAAATGGAATAACGACTATAAACTAAGAGGTACGGTTTATGTTCTTAAGCTAGAATAGATTTGTGGAGCAACTTATACAAATATTCGGAGACTCGGAGGCAGTAACTATAGCAAAAAGAAAACTCTAAGACATTACGTAGTAAACCTTAGCAATTAAGTATATAACGCAGTTCTAGACGCTAGTAATATAAGTTAAGTGGAATAATAGGGCGCTTATAGTATAGTACAAACAGGGACTTAAGGCTAAAGTCTAGGACGTAATTATTCTAATAGAAGATGCAGATACCCTAAGGGAACTAATAGATTAGGCAATTAAGATTAATAATTAGATCTACTAAAGGGAATAGGCTAAGAAAGGTTAGGATAGAGTTTTATAGTTATATAAGGCGTAGAGTATGCAACGACTAAAGCTAAGTTAGAAACTATAGTATGGCGTAGAGCTAATAGACCTAAGTAGTACTAAAGAAGCCTATAAGAGATGGAGTAAGAAACTGTAAAAACCTAGAGGTTAAGGATCTAGTAATTATAGGACTAAGGAGTAGAGGGTAAACTAGGGATCTTAGTAGTAGAAGACGTTTAGGCGGACTCTATAGCAAAGTTAATAGTTTAGAGATAGAGCTTATATAAATTGCGGAAAATAGGGTTACTTTATAAGGGATTATAAAGATAGTTAGAAGTACTATATAATAAAGGGAACTAGACTAGTAGTAGAAGATATATATATATAGAGGGACGATAGTATACTGCGAGGAACAAAAGAGTATTTAATTAAAAGTTTTGCGTTTTGTTATAATAACGTATACTAAATTTATAAAGACGCTAAGTATAGCGTAAGCTACTAGCTATAGGAGCTAGCACCTACGGGATATAGAGGAACTAATAAACCAGTTTACAGATCGGACATTAAGGACAATAAATTTGACGTAGGCGAAATATTCCGTAACAATAAGGTAATAAGGGCGGTTTACTAGGAATACGTAGCTATTAAAGATATTATACTAGAGGTAGAGGATAATTCCACTATAGAATAGGGAACATTAGTAGGGATTAAGACCCCACTAGATATAATATCTATCGCTTCACAAGACGTAAGAGAAGTAGGATAGCGAACTACTTCGGCACTCAATAAAGGTAAGAAGCCAAAGGCTTAAGATTCTTAAGATGAGATAAGAGACGACTAAGACTCTTAAGATAAGATGAGGTAAGCTTAAGGACCCATAACAGACAATAACCGATGGAGTAGAGTAGTAGCTTAGTTTAAAGATATACAAATAAGCTTGGGACGAAGATTCCCACAGGCATAAAATTCTTAAGATAAGATAAATGAGATTTAAAACTCTTAAAACGAGATAAGAACACTAAGTAAGCCTAGTTAGACTAAGGCTAGAGCTAAGCTTAAGTTAAAAGCAAGCTTAGGATTAAAGAATCTAAGGGACTAAGAATTCGGAGTTTGAATTAGGACACCTATAGGCAAGAAGTAAGGAGCTTCTTTATAGATTAGAGAATCTGCGATATAAATAGCAACTAGACTAGGAGACAGATATATAGACCTAGAGGACTTACTAATAGAATATAGTGTTCGGACTAAAGATCGAAAAGTCAATACTAAGATTAAGAAGTAAGACAACTTTAAGGATCTAAGCGTAAGGCGCAAACTAAAGGAAACCATGGACGAATTTAGAGTAAGAATTATTGTATGGCAAGAACAGAAACTAAACAAGAGATCTAGCACATTGGGACATATAAGGGATAGAGTGTTAGTATAAAAAATCACTAATAGGCCAAGAGCAGGCATACTAAGAGCTAAGTGGCTTACTAAACTGGAAAACGAAGAGGATTTAGAAATTCCTACTAGGTTCGAAGAACGACATACAAAGAGCTGTTACGATGCAGTAATAAGAAGATACTTCCTTACGGACAGGCCGTATACACTCTAGCAGCTGTATTAAAAGTGGTATAGGTAAAGGCACAACGATAAGTGGGAAGATTTCTATATATAGTTGGATGAAAAAGTTATCCAGGACTACCTAATTACAGAAAAGGCTATAACTTATATTAAAGGAGCCTTAATTATAACGTTAAAGGATCTAGAGGAATAATTAGAGGACTAGAGAAGCGAGAGACGCATCTTAGTACCTGCGAATAAAGTTATAACGTTTAGATTAGCACGATAGAGGTTTAAACTTAGGGATAAAGATAAGCTAAGAGTTAACCTAAAGCACCTAGCATACTATACGTTATCGTAGATAGCATACGTGGACGATATATACGAAATGCATAAGAATCCGAAGGAAAAGAATTGGAAATACCCTATAAGGATATACTAGATAACGGATAAGCAATAGTATAGGAATGCCAGATATATATACGGATGGCATCTAGCAGAAGTCTAAGAGGAAGGAGATTTAATACTTTAACTAGGAAGATTCCTTATAGAAGAATGCTTAGAAGGATAATAGTGGTAGGAATGCCTAGAGAATACGTGTTTATGGCATATTAAAGATAAAAAGCGAACTAGGTATTGGCTAAAGAGTGAGCCAAGTGCGACAGAATTAAGCAGCTAATAGTTAGGAAAAGTAGAGGCCTATGGGACTAGAGGGAGCCAATAGTAGAGCCTTAGACCCTTAAAGGAATTCAAGGACGGCACCTAAATTTACGAGTTAAATGGCAAGATTAATAGTTCAAGGCATTAATAGATAGTAGAGCAATAAGGAACCATATCTTGCTAGCAATAGTTAAAAGGATGGGATTACCTTATAGATAAAAGGAGGAGCCTTACCTATTAGTAACAATTTTAGGAGATCTAATAGCCTATGGAGGAGGGATTATTAATCTTAAAATAGGACCTATTTAGTTAACTATTAAAGGGAGATAAATCGAGATGTCTTTTAATATATTACTATTAGGGAATAATAAGGCAGTATTAGGAATGCCTTGGTTATAGGAATATAATCCGAAAATTAATTGGATTATAGGTTAGGTCAATATTAGGGATACTTAACGCCGCAAGATATAACAATAAGCTAAGTTAGTATAGTACTAAGTAGGAGCGACCTATAAAGAAACGGAAAAAGGGCTAAGCTATATACTAAAGAGATACTATAAGTATAGTAAGAAACTATAGTCACTAGAGAGTAAAAAGCTGTTAGAGTATATAGTATGGGACTATAAGATAGAATTGGAACCAGGAATAAGTCTAAGGTTCTTTTTAATCTATAAGCTTACTAAAGAAGAAGGTAGAGCATTAAAAGAGTTTATCTAAGAAAACTTGCGAAAGGGATATATTAGACTATTGTAGTCATTAGTGGGATATCTAGTACTATTCGTACTAAAAAAAAATGGTAAACTAAGGCTGTGTATTAACTATAAACAGTTAAACAGCATTATAAGAAAGGATAGATATCCTTTACCCTTAATTAGCGAAATCTAAGATAGGATAGGCAATACGCAAATCTTTATAAAGATAGATCTAAGATAGGCGTACTATTAGATTAGGATTAAGGAAGGCGATAAATGGAAGGCAGCCTTTAGGTTAAAGGAAGGACTATATAAACCATTAGTTATACAATTCGGGCTTATAAACGCACTAGTAACGTTCTAGAAGCGTATTAATAATATATTAGGAGAACACTTAGATAAATTTGTTATGGTATACCTTAACAACATTATTATTTACTTAATGACTAAGGAAGAACACGGGGAATACGTTAAATGGGTTTTAAGGAGACTATAGGAAGAATAGATGCCAGTAGCAATTAAGAAATGCGAGTTCTTTACTAAAAAGACCGATTTTGTTAGATTTATTATTAAACTAGGCCAACTTAGTATAAATCTAAAGAAGATTAAGGCTATAGTGAATTGGCAAGAACTAGAGAATATTATATAGTTAAGATCGTTTTTAGGGTTTTATAATTACTACAGGAGGTTTATAGCGCAGTGGTTAAAAAATATTAAGCCACTTACGCGATTAACAAAGAAAGAAGAACTATAGGCATAGGGAGAGGAATAGTAAGAACTCTTTAAGAAAGTTAAAGAGTTATTCACCTAGGAGCCAGTTCTTAAGATTTATTAACTAGGACTAGAGACGGTTGTAAAGACAGATGTATTAGACTATATACTAAGGGCATATTTTATATAAAGGTATCTAGATAGATGGCATCTAGTGGCATATTATAGTTGGAAGATAACACTACTAGAGTTAAACTATAACATTTATAACAAGGAGTTATTAGATATAGTTATAGTATTAAAAAAAATAGAGAGCATTCTTATAAGGCATAAAGAAACTATTTATAGTTAAGATAGATTATAAGAACCTAATAGGATTCCTAATAACAAAGAAACTTAACTAAAGATAGGTTAGATGGGTAGAGATGCTTATAGAATACCATTTCAAGATTTAGTATACTAAGGGTACAGATAATACGTGGGCAGATGCTCTAAGCTATAAAGCTAAACTATAAAATAACGAGAAGCCATTAGGGGCTTTACTGCGAAAAGATACAGATAGATTAATTAGGTATAATTATCTAAAGATTATAGCAACTTAGGAAGATAAGATGTTAGAAAAGGTCTATAAGATACTAGAGAGCTTTTAGGTATAAAGAATTCTAGAAGTATAGCTAGAAGATCCACAGTCAGATATATACGAAAATTGAAAAGCAAAGTATATCCTAAGAAGCATAGCAGAGTAATTCATAGAAGAGTTCTATAAGGGATTAACTTAAGGATATAATGGAGCTATGGGCTTAGTGTTAAGACTTTAAAAAGAGTATATTATTAACGGAATCTAGAGAATAGCTAGGAAGGTTATAAAGGAGTGTCTTAATTACTAAAGAAATAAACTAATAAGGCATAAGCTATATGGAGGGCTATAACCTATTAAAACACTAGAGAGACTATAGGAGGTTATATTATAGGAC
>Ga0307515_10010112_pt1 | contig 18123 bp, 25 predicted proteins | sample 17_EM_MG_FD_194513 | JGI IMG/M metagenome (GOLD analysis project Ga0307515, IMG submission 194513) | Populus trichocarpa ectomycorrhiza microbial communities from riparian zone in the Pacific Northwest, United States - 17_EM | ecosystem: Host-associated > Plants > Roots > Unclassified | place... | reverse complement strand
AGACAGCATTGTTGATTAATCCTAACTAACCCTAATTCGTCTGTAAAGTATACTAGTTAAGTACTAGCGAGATTTACTGTTTCAATTGCCGGCTGAGTCGCTTACTGAGATAAGTCTGAGGGCAGTTTTTGTTAAGCGAATCACTGGATTTTGTATGGCAGCAAGCTGTCAGATTTGACAAAATTGATCTACCTTTCCACCGCAGCTATTCTCCTAGAAATATCATCAAACTAATTAGCATATCAGCCCTATCTATGCCCGCAAAGTTAAGTGACACCACCGCTCCGCCCACCGCTACGCGCACTACCGCACCACGTACCACCGCAGCACGCACGGGCCCACTCTGATCTCTTTAACAATGCAATTTTTGACTTTAAGGAAATTAATGTCAGGTTTAGGACGTTGTGGGATTATGTTAACCAAATTTTTACATAGTATAGGGTCTCCCATATAATTGATTAACTTCCAGTGATATTATCTCACGTTGTGGTTGAGCGTGATAAAATCACAGATTAACAAACCTTGCAAAAGTGCCTCGGGCATGATTTTGACGGAGCGGACGCAAAGTATTAGTGTGTGGGCCGATAGAATATCCGCTCTAGCCAAAATCGCGTCTGAGCTTCTGAGGGAAATGTTGTGCAAACCCACCCCTCAACATCAAATCCCTATCTTAACAACGCTATAAGGGTTTTCGAGCACAAGCTCCCACAACATAGTTACTGCTTCCGTGGCCCACATTCAATTCGACATTGCGCCTCTATAACCTACGTACTTAATTCTACCTAAAATAAGCCATGGAATAGCAATCCCGCGTACTTCTCCTTCCAGCAAAGCTCCGGATACGAATATACGAATTCGTCTTCGCTCCACCTCAAGATGATTAACTCCCCGTGGCGCTCCTCCCGCTGCTAACATGCTGCCAAATCTGTTATGAAGCGCGACCTCTATCTCTGCAGGCATTCTCTCAGCAGGTGTTTTCATTTGCACACATGTACGTGTTCCTAGCCCGGATGCATACTCTGCAGCCCGACCTAATCAGAAGTATTCGCCACGTCGAACTCACCACGAGCTATGCCGAGCTCGGCAGACAGCTGGAGATCGTAAACGAAGCTTCAGATCTTCACTTCAACACGCTGACGATGATCATTGACAGTACCAAGAGAACCGGCCTCCGCCCGCACACGGTGGCCCGCGGTCTGAGTGTTGTAACAAATATCGACAAGATCTTCGTTAACAACGGCTTCTTCTAGAATCCTACGCTCTAGTCCATATATAAGGTTCTCAATCTCCGAGATGACGACACGATGCCTGGGCCGCAGCCTAAGCAATTTGGTCAGCGCATGTATATTATACGTTACAACCCGGATCGAGAAAGCGGCTTCAACCGAATTGTCATGACTTTCGAGGCTGTGGGTAGTGTTTGAGGCAATGGCTTTACCCAGATAATTATAGAAAGAGTAGCCTTGCGTGTCGGCTGTTACTAGGTAATGAGTCTTTGCAAGCATCTGCGGCTTGGAATATCAAGTAATGAAATTAAAAACAGATCCCTTACATTCGAAGACCACGTTTCTGCCAGTGAACTGGCCCGGACAAAGCCCAGTTTTAGAGATCACCCCCAAACTCGACAATCAATCAAGTGAACGGCCTAATCCAACTATCTCCATCCGGCAATTATCTCCCTCAAAAAATTCACACCGCCACCGGTTCTCGACGTCATGAACTGCAAAAATGCGCTGGAAAATTTGTGGTTTCAGGGTACCGTTATGCGATATGATACATTTCCCTGCGAGTTTCAACTCGTGCATTTTTATCACCAAATTCCATACCGAATATCGAAAAAGCTGTACGTTGTTTTCTATCATAAAAAATGGTCCATGATCGAGCTGGTGTCGCATTTGAGCTGCAGAAACGGTAGCAATGTCACTCCTAAGGCGCGGATTGCTATCGTCAAAGTATCCGGAGGTAGCTGAACGGCTCCCTTTTCATCTCGGGCCGAGCCTCGGGGTTAATTGTAAGGTGCCGAGTGCTCCTTATTTATCCGTAGTCGAGGGCGCCGGGGTAAGGCCGCAACGGACCTGGATATGATTGTGCCAACGAGAAGTTGGCGAACGAAAAGGCCAACAGGCGCGCTTCTGTGTGGATCTGTTTGCAGACGAGGAGTGGGGCAAGACATAAAGATGGCGGCGGCGGGTTCCAACTGAAGTTATAGAACGAGTAAGCGAAGCTCTACTGGGGGCGGCGGGAGGCGCGATTCTAGTGCATTGTCGCGTGAGGTCTGAAGAGTGGGAGGTCAAACCGGTTCGGTCTGGAAACTAGGCCGAAGTACAAGGCAGATTTGCGAGGTTGGAAAAGAAGGCTAATGACTACGACCGGTGAGGATTTGAAAGAGGGCGCAAGAAGTGCAAAGAGTAAGGCAAAATTCTTAATTTGAAATTGTGGGTAAAAGCAAGCACAAAGTGGATCCTGCATCGCAAAGTTTAGGCGGCAGCTTTTGCTATTGGATGTGTGCCACTGTCCAATATATCGTGGCTGTGCATACAAGGAGTCTGATGCGGCACTCCATCATCGACCTCAAAATGCCGCTCCCCACACAGCTTTGGCGGTGAGATGTACCTCTAAGACAAGATAGTTGTTTTTAACTCAAATGTAATGCACGTGTTTGCTTACTTCTCCAATCTGATACCGATAAAGTCGCAAGGCTAATCCGGAGGTTGGGGGATCTGCACGGAATGGCGGGGAAGATCGATCGATGCGCCGATGCAGCTAAAAGTTACCTACCGTGAGCTTCATTGAGGTTGAATGTCGCATTAATCCAGCAGTCAAATGCAGACGTGATGATCGGCACCTAAGTACTCGATGAAGAAAGCTTGTAATACGGGGTGAGCTCGCTGATTTGAAAGTCTGTATTCTTATGTTAGGTATCTTTCAGGGACGGGATGGGCGTTATTGGTACGCAGGCTCTCCGCTTTTTCCCAAAGATAAAGCCAATTGCGGAGAAATTTGCTCTAAATTCAGTGTTGATAAGTGTTATTGAATACTGCAAAGGCGTTGGTGGGAGTCACTGAAGTAGTCACGCTAGATTTTGAATAATAGAAGTGATTCCTTTGATAGTCGATGCATATCAGATCTCTACCTTTACGGTTCTAACTGATAAGCTCAAGCGCTAAGGGCTCTGACCTAACAACGAAAGCTCCCTAGTGTATTCGAAGATTTTAGAAAATGAGGGTGATTCCAAATCACAAGCTGCGAGATGCGAGATTCTGGCCTGAGATTGGTGATCTCAACTCTCTGCCAAGCCTACTCTTCTCTTGCAAGGCCGAAAAGACTCGGGAGCTCTAGCGAATAGAGTCTCGTCTTTTCAGTCTTGCTGCTCAAACCGGGAAAGCTTTTGTTACTGTGAGGTTTCCTCATGTGAGCGGTAAAATGAACCCACATCCGCTTCGGAGGGGTGCGCTACTATGATTCCCAGCATACGTAGAAGGCTTTTCCTGTGGAGTTCTAAGCATATTTCCAAAAAGGTAGCGTAGCCCAGCTGGCTTGATCATATAGATGCCGAGAATAGATGTTCTTGATCTCCTTTTTTTCCTTTTTTTAGCAAAAACTGGAGCATTTTGTGGGGAAGGTTTGCAGGGAAAGTTATTCAGTGGCGGAAAATTATGCAGCAAGCCCAGGCTTGGGTAAGGCCTAGCCAGCAGTCTTTTTAATTACCACCCCATGTGGCGTAGATATGATTGATGGGACAAGCTTTTAAAGGTTGGGTTTCTCTTACGAGCCGTTTAGTCGAGACTTCGTCAGGTCGGCCCGAACGCTAGCGGCGGCCTCTGAGGTGGTCATGGAGGCCTTAGAGGTTGAAGGGCAGCCGGGATTTTACCCCGACTAACGTCGTCAAAGCCATGTCGCAACGATCCAGGTTGTAATCGAAGCAGAAGTTGCGAGAAGGCGAGTTGTCGGATTTGCCCAGCGGACGAGAAGAGGCAAGCTTGGCTCAAGAAGCTCTTGCCACCCAATTCGGGGTTCGCGATTGGTGATTGATGTCTGGAGACCCTCAGGATTCTTTAGAGTCAAACTGTGTACCTTAGTTACTGAGTGCAAACTAACTTTCCCGAGGCGGTCGGAGCCCTTTCGGTGCTCCGTAGCGAACAGGCACGAGTGCAATCCTAGCAACGGTGTGAAGCGGCGCACGTCGCTTTCAGCATGGCTCCAGTACGGCTCTAGCATGACTGCCGAGACGGGATTTCACCGGCTCCCTACAGCAGTACAAAATTAGAAGTACCTCTGCGCCAAAGGGGTCCCCCAGCGCGCGAGGCGGTCTCTTGACAGCTGAAGGCTTGCTTTTAGTGCGGACAAAGAGTATTGGAGGGCAAAAAGCTTGATCTCAGGACGCAGCGCCATTATGAAAGGACGATCGATGCGGTAGCCGAACAACGCCATGAACGCCATCAAACGCCATGTCGTCTCCCTCCAGCTGAAAGACGCCATCCACTGCTCAAGCCCCGTTCTTTGCTTGCTGCATCCGGCCATCTGACGCTCTCCCGTACTGGCCTTGTCCTTGTATTGCATTGGAGGCTGTCTCAACCTAGCTGAACATCCACAAAACTAGAGTGTCGATCATGAAGACCTACTACCACGATCCGTCGATTTCTCGACAGAGGAGAGCTGGAAGGCTCAATGTTTCATTGTCTTATTACCTAGGATGATTACTCCGCTGCCGCAGGCCCTGCGGCATGTGTTTGCTATACCGTCTTTATGAAGGCGTCGTAGGTCTGAGGTCAAGTTACCACCTGAATCCTTTTTGTGCCTTCCATATTTATATCCTTGTACAAACCCTACAACCTGCCTCGTACCTCTTGCTGACAGCCTCCGGAGAGTTCTTGCCCTAGTGCTTACAATAACGGTCCTCCCCGTGTGCTTGGTGAGTTTTCTAAAGAGCTGATCCGTACCCCTCAACTGACTGGTTGATAGACGCTAGCCTGCATCATCGCACACCCTCCAAGCATATGCAGAGAAGACCACCTTGAACTTAATTCACTCTTCTCTTAAGCACACCTCTCCATGCCTCCTCCACCTCCACCGCTGACGGGCGTATCTCGCCTGTCAGATTCAAGCTCCTCAAGAAGCCTTCTTGAGGCCTTGAAAAGCTATGCCACAAGCACACTATCACTGCCAGCCAGCGTTTTACTCCTCCTCATCCTCGCGAGCTGTGTACGATGCGCCCTACTCCTCCTCTCAAGAAAAAGCAAGCAAACCAGAAGCTGCCAAGCTCCGGCTGGAAAAAGCCCGGCTCCCGTAGCATTCAGGCCCATCTATCCATGGATCTCACCACCTCAACCTCTTCCGGGACCTTACGAGCCCCGCCTCTATCCTCATCCAACTCTCCGCCGACACTCATATCCCAACCCTTCCCCACCGCCTCCTCCAGAAACAAGCTCAATATCTTACACGCGCCGGGTCTCGACGAACAGCATTCCAACACGACAGGCAATGTTACATGGAACTGTTACAACGGCAAGCAACGGAGCTGTGGGCTGGCGAAGGAACCAATGGGTGGTTGAGGCGGGCTGAGGGTATCGATATGTCAGACGACGCAATTTATTCCTCGTGCGCTGGAAATTCGAAGCTGCAGAATATTGGGCCCAGCAATATTGAGGCTTTTAGGCCTTATGCTGAATGGCGGAATGGTCATGTGCTCCGGTAGAGTGGGTGTGGAGGCTTCTAGGTCCTGCGTTGTATGGCTTGAACACCTCGGAGCTGCCGGAGGACCTTGATGGGGGGCTTTGAGCTTACGAACTGAATGGCTAGGCGTGCTGCAGGAATCGTTTCGCGGTCTTTTCTGCCGAATTGATGATGGCTTGCAGCTACTGTTTAGGTCTTTTGGCGAGATCTCTTGCGTATGAGCGTTGAATGGGAATTGGAGATAAGCGATGGGTAATTGAATATCAGCTAGTCATTTTGCTATGTCGTCATCGGCTTTAGTCTAATCTGCATGAGCAAAAGAATGCATCGGATTAACCTTCACGTCGAACTACATGTCAAAACATTTACTCGCTACCTACTCACTTCTATTTGTCTATTATGGACAGTCAGGATGATTCATGAATTACTCAAATTAGGGACGAACGACTAGAGTTTTTCAAGTGTCTTAGCTAAGCGTCCGTCTTTGTGGCAAGCTGAGCAAGCCCAAGTTTCTCAGGTGACCACCCCCACCGTAAGTCTTGCATTCATCCAGCTATGCACCACTCCTTAGATAGAAATAAATCTTAATGCCATGCTCATTATGATCAACACATCGTACAATTTACTCCTTATCCTCCAACGGCTGATATTCATTGCTTTATAAGCCTTCAGGCTCTCATTAATCGTGCAAACTCCAGTCCAAATTCCTATCACAAGCCGCGCTTTCTCTCCAATTTTCCATAATCAATCCAGACTACCTCCCTTCCCACCGTTCTGTCTCGGTGTAGAATCGAATGAGTGCCTCGGCACCTACATAGTCGCCTTGCTGAAACAGCTTCGCAATGTCAACGTTAAACGGTGAATCTGGTTCAGCAGATGTCAGAAGCTGGTGGATAGAGGTGAGGGTTGTCGAAAGGGTATAGATAGGCGTCCAGGCGGTTTTAAGTAAGTCGAGACAGATATCACCAGTCTGTAGTGGTAGATGATAAGTACGAGTTCCTGGGATAAGAAGCGACTTATAGAGGGGGAATACATACTTGGAAGTTGACGTTTGGGTGACATATTCGGGTTATGAATTTAATCTCTGGAGGTGCGTTGGGATAGGTTGGGGGGATGCGAATGTCGAGTTTCCAGCGACCGCCTGATTAACGAGAGGATTAGCACCCTTCCATAGACTGGGTGAAGTATTGATATTGGCTTTCGCGCTGCTGTTCAGGTGTCCCAACATGTAAAGCTCTTAACATCTAATTCGTGCGATTTGCCGAGTCCTCAGGAAGTGTAGCCGTGGGAATATTTTAACTGATACTTTATCTTCTACTACTAGCTGACAAACGAAAAAGAATATCTTGTACCTTCATAAGCCGTTCCAGGCACTCCTTTCATGACAGCCGTCCAATGTGTGAGTTCACTGTCACTCACAGGCCCCAGTTCAACTAGCGCATCGTTCGGCTCCGATTGGTATGTTTGGAGTTCGGTGAGTAGCCGCTTTGTGGGGGATTGCGCTCTTGAGGACATCTGGAATATGGATAGCACTGCAACGCAGTGGCTTCGAACGAATAGACGTGAAATGTTGTCGGGCAGTTGCCAGGGTGCGGGAGCCCAGATGCTACAAAAGCAACCCCAGAGCCGCGGCTAACCACACCCAACCTTCTCGACAGCTTGTCGGCGCTCGTCGGCGCCCGGAAAATGCGCTAGCCCCGCGAACATTTCATCACCGAAGAAGGCTTCGTGAAAACATTGAAACATTTCCTTGACCCACCTATTGACCAAGCGCTTAAATGTCTCCGAAAGCACTTCTCTCTCACCTACACCGCGCTAACGGCTCAGCAACATATTCGCAAAACGGATACACCATTATTGGCGCTGTAAATGGCCCCGTAGAAGTTCAGCGCAGGGATGAATTGCCAGAGGAAGCTGCAATCGAAATTAATGTCAGGCCTGCTGTGGGTGTTGGAAGTAAGTTTGGCTAGACTAACTATTCTCTAGCGCGAAATGAAACAATAGGAGCTAACATTCTGTGCTACAGGTCCAAAAGAGCGGCACCTTGAAGCCTTAATCCAGGCGACACTACGGCACATCATCCTCATTCGGAGCTATCCAAGAACGCTGATACAGATAACACTACAGATCCGGAGTCTACCAGAGGAAGAGAGTGCCGGGGTTGGGTCTGTGCTTACAAACTCTGTAAGATCAGTTCTAAAACCCGTTCATGTGGAATATTTCAGTATATCTGCTAATGCGTTTATTTGGATACTAGTCCCTTACGCTACTCCCACATCTCCTAAATACCGCGTTTCTCGCTCTCCTCTCTGCCTCGACACCTCTCTCTACAACTCTCACTAGTGCTTTTGTAGCTGTTGCATCCTCTGGAAAGCTCTTCTGCTCCCCTAGCTCTGTAGATATGTTGCGCATGCAACCAATACTGTCCATCCATGTCTTCGCTTTCTCTGCTCAACGCGCATTGCTTCTCGCCGAGAGTGAGGGCGAGTTTGACCTTGATAAATGGGAAGAAGCATGTGAGCTTGCGGAAGATATGTGTTGTAAGGATGCGGGTGCTGAAGAGAAGATGGATGTGGACGGCAAAGTAGTGAACCTAGGAGACTTCATAAGGGACATAGTCAAGGAGAAGGTGGAGAAGGAACAACGATGGAAAACGGCTCCCTAATGGCTCTTTTAGTTACCAACCTTTTGCATTCGACTACCTACCTGGCTGGAGCCAGTCTTGAGCCTACTTCGGGAGAGAGAGTTATCGATGATAAGCTAGCCCTTGAGTATGAATGATGCTAAATAAGAGGCAAATATGCGCAGCGTATGAGGAACTCCTCAAAAGCAATCCACTCAGTAGGAATAGTAGCAAGAAATGTGTAAGCCATGAGTCTGGGGGAGTTTGTAATTAGACAAACTCATTTCTGAGACTTCATGCTCTCGTACTTAGACAATGTAAAATTTCACAAGAGCTGCAAGAGGGGGAAATGGACACGAAGGTCAAAAGCTCGTATATTAGTGGATGGAAAGCCACCATTTTGAGTCTATAGTATCCATATCAAGACAGGAGCGTTTAAACGGGCGTCAATTAGGGCAAAAATCACTAATGCAAAAGCCGACAAAACCCTTTAGTTTTCCATGACTGCGTTGTGGGATGTCAGGGGTTGTTGATTAGACTCCCAATAAAAGACACTCATTTAAGATGGCAGTTATTTCAAATATGGTGACTACTGTCCATTGTAATAAAGTAATCACAGATTTTAACTGGTTTATGGCCTGTTAGAGAAGTCAATACAGTCAACAGGTCCATGTGATAATAATTGACACAATGATTCAAATAGCTCGTAAAGGCTATGATGAGCATACAATAACCCGCTAGGGGAGACAACTTTATGATTGACGTATATGGCTAATAGCTATCTTAAAAGGCGCGTAGATCCGAGTCTTAGGGGCCGTTCGGTTGCAAGTTCATATCAGAATGAGGACTTCAGAATAGAGTTATTAAATACAAATGCATGGTCCAATGGCGCCGACGCAAAAAATGCACAATATACAAGCCACCTATTGACTATGCATGGCAAAGAAATTCGTGTTTGGAGTTACAAATATGCAAAACGTCAAGGTATATCCGCTTGAAAAAACATATACCAAACGAAAATACTGAAGATAAATGAAACGAAATAAACTTTCTCGAAATCGCTTTTTGATTCATGTCATCGTTAAGATATGGCTAATATGCTAACCGATGACAAGTAAAAGAAGACAATTCGCACATCTGGGTACGAGTAAAGTATAAAAATGCAGATATAAAAGTTAGAGTCGTTACTTATACGTTATTGACCGAGGCTTTTTTTTCATCCTCGACGGCTTGTTCCGCTAAGAGCTCTTTAAGATGTTGTTGTGGGTCCCAATTAGGAACTTCCCATGTGGTGACATCGGGAAATTTATCCTTACTAAGAGTATTTACTGTGCTAGCCTTGTGTTTTGCATCCAACAACCACCGTCTCCAGGCCATAGTATCTGGAGCAGCTTCACCTCGTTTGACCCAGTCAATACTCTTCGTGACCACGATAACCTTCCAGAGAGCTTGGGTGAATGTCTTGTTAACACTTGGATAACCTTTGCTCTCCTCACTATCCGAGAGACATTGAGGTTTAACCTTGAAGCAAGAAGTATCCCAGTGGATTTTGGAAGGTAAAGCAGCAACGATCCAATAGGCCGCATTCAACAGCATATATGCACCCGCAAAAGCGAGCTGGAGGATATTCTGCGCATTGGCCAAAAATATAACACCAAACATAAGCATCAGCGTGCCTATTAAAGAAAGGATTCGGTAGGCCGGTGCATGTGAGAGTAGATAATGTATAGTTTCCGGGGCGAAATAAAGTTCTCGGGCAACATCTTCCTCGCATCGGACGATAAGGAAGCTACCCTTAGGGTACCGGATCACAACGTCTCCGCGCGGAACGGTTGTGTCCTTGACGGATCGCTTCGGTAGCGAAAGAGTCCATTTGTTGCTTAAACCAATAAGCGAGGAGAGCAACGACAGCAAGATTGTTGCCAGCAGAGACATGCCGTCCCCGTAGTGTATAGAGAGCGCGATAAGTATGACGGAGAGTGCAGCGCCAAGCAGCAATACGCCTGTGAGAGGAGCAACTGTTTTCGCCTTAACATGTAGGTTATTCGTCCGGGAGATCTCAACACAACGCACAGAAAACTCCATCATACGGTCCGCATCACTTCGGGATATTAGCATAGGCTGCGGTTCGCTGTGACTATTCCGCCCAACTCACCAGACAATATTCCCAATGTGGTTTATTGACTGCCTGTCATTGCCTGAAAATACGCCTGTTACACGGCCAGGGTGGGGTAAGAGCTTGGAGGGCCGTGAAGGACGGAGAAGCGCTTGAGGAGCAGGGAGGAGTCGAGGGAGGAAGACCCATTTGGAGAGAGTGGAAACTTGGGCGTTGGCAAGCACTGAACCTTCACCCAAGACAGCAAGGAAACCAACGATGTCAAGCTGGAGGCCTTTGAGAGTCTCTATCCAGTGCATGCTGGCAGGCGAACGTTCTACCGGGTGACCTGGTCAATTGGTGTTCTACCTCATGAAGACGAACCAGACTACTGAAGGATGCGGAGGATGAGACCGTGAGGGATAACACGGATATTGGATATATATGAAGGTGTTCATGGAGAAACGAACGAAAATCGGAGAAAGGGCCAGGGCCAAGAGAGGAGTTGATGCAAAAAATAGCCTCAGAGACCGGTCAGTTTCTCTTTTCAGCCTCACGCAGCCTGAGGAAGCGAGATTGGGCAGTGCAATCTAGGCGGCACTTCCCATCACGAAACATCAAAGCTCTCAACTAGTTCTCGCGCGCGGTTATCCTACGTCGGTTTCTCTACTCTTTTGATACTACCGTTGTCGCAATATCTCGCGCATCGCGCCATCGACTGGTGTCTTTGACCTCTTGACCTGTACTACATCCCCGCGACGTCTCCGCGAGACTACTCCGAAGCAGACCCTCCGCAGCGGGGTGCGATAAACATCAACCTCATTATTCTTGGGCCAACCATTATCGGTGTCGCGGTCTATCGGCTTAGCGAGTGACATATATAACTTCCTCTTGGATGCGCCGCATAGCATCGTATGTATAAGCTTCTGTTCGTACTGAGTCCTCAGGCACCCGATCTCCCTACATAATCTTTACATTTCTATTCCTTGGCTCTATATTCATACCTCAAACATATAATTTCATCAAGAACACAAGTGATGCTTTCTGTTTCCTTCCTTCCTTATCATAGTCATAGCCTACCATGTCATCCTACTCATTTCTATGCTTCTCACTTTGTGACTCCCCCGCCCTACCGGTGTCAGCCTTTCCCGTGACAACAAGGGGGCGCAGCTGAAGACTTATGATAAACTAACTACACTAGATCTCTGCTGAACATATAAGGCTGATCTACCGCCGGGACCTTTTTGAAGAAATTTCTGGCCCCGCCGCAAAGATAGTCCCCCGGTTAATAGTCCGTTTTATTAGGCCAGCCTTGCTAGGTCCCACCTCCATCAAGAACTGACCGCCACGAGTGAGGTCACAGCCTTCCACCAAATCAGCCTTTCTAAGGTACCAAATTTTTTGCCTCGCAGGCTACAGATATATCTTTATTGGCGATAGTTCCACATTAGATTGCTTCGTTATATCGTGCAACCTTCTCCCGGAGAAGTCCCAGATGCTACATCTGTGAATGCTGCCAACATATCAATCCATCAGGCATGCCGATTGACTCTGAGTCAAACAATCAGAGCGGTACGAACAGCACCCGGTCGGGATGGTTGGCGAAGTGCGGCTTCCTACTTCCTTCATTGTTTGTCTGCCCCACCACCTTCTCTTGTTTTATTTCCGGCGCAAATGCAAACCTCTAATGAATTTCTTAGTCCACATGCAGCGCTAATATAGCTTCAGATCTCACCGAGAACGGAACAACACTGACGATATTCCAAACAGACCCTATGGTGGCCATGCTATGCGACTGACCGAAGCAAGAAAGAAACGGAAAAGGAGCCCAATGCCTACTACAGACACGCAAATGACCATGGATGAAGAACCCACGAAAGAAGAGCGTCTGCAAAGTGTAGACAAAGCATTTGAAGGCAATCTTGAACCCTCTATATATCAAAACTTTCATGACCATCGTATTTATGATAAGGGACGTGATAGCCTATTGGACCGGGAAGAAAAAACTTCCTGGTACCGAGACAAGAAACGGGATGCTTCAGATAATGAAAAGAGAGCCGCTGAGATAGTACGCATAATACGAGAAGATGAAAGAGATAATCATTTTGGGAACAGAGCATCCGAGGCAATTCCAGGACCGGAAACTCTTGATATGGGCGGCCAATTTCTTACTAATAGAGAACGCATCGAGGGAAGTGAGGTCTTTTGGATTTCAAAACATATGCCTAAAGGAGCACATCTGCATCTGCATTTCAATGCGGAACTACAGCCCGAGATACTCCTTCGAGAAGCTAGAAAAGTGCCGAACATGTATATCAGAAGCACCCAGCCTCTATTAACAGAAGCCGACCTCGCGGAAACAGAGATGGTTTTTAACGTTATTCCTGATGATACAAAGTCATCTAACGTGTTCTTGCCTACCTATAACCCAGAATGGAAAGCACCAGGGTCTCAGCCATGGATGAGGTGGTCAGATTTTCGTGAAAAATTCTATTCGCGGTTTCGCCACTTGACTGAGAAGGAGACTGCTAAACAGAAAACGACGGTCCAACCAAACAGCGTTCAAAAGAACGGTACAAACGAGATTGACACTGACGAAGATCCACATATTGAGTTGGAAAGTGCTGAGGTGTGGCTAAAGCAGAAGATGGTGTTAAGTGAGAACGAGGCATACGGAATTTCACAGACAGTCAACGGGTAAGTCGCCTTTGCCAACTAGTAGACTGATATGCTTATCCGTGTGCAAAGTGTCTGGGCGCGCTTTAACCAAGCCACACGCTGCTTTAAAGGACTTCTAAACTATAAAAAAGTCTTCACTTGGTACATCGGAAAGGCTATTGACCGTATGATAAAGGAAAGGATCATGTATGCCGAGCTACGCCCAATGTTGATGGACAAATCTATCCCTAGCGATGACGGCATTGGCAAAGTTAACCATGACGAGCAAATGAAACTTATCCAAGACGCAGTCGAGGCGAAGAAGGAAGAGCTGAGGTCACAAGGCAAACTACATTTGTTCCCATTTGGCCTTAAAATCATCTACTGCACTCCTCGGTCAATACCGAAAACTCGCATGCGCGAAGAAATGCAGGATTGCATCAAGTTGAAGATTAAATTTCCCGACCTGATTTGTGGTAAGTGGTCATTTCCATGCATTTTTTAGGGGTTGGAACGCCTCTATAAGGTGGTGTACCTGACATCTCCCTAGGGTTCGACCTCGTTGGAGCGGAAGACCGACCCAACCACATTGGATTCTATAAGGAAGAGTTGATGTCATTCCAAAAAACCTGCGAGGAGCTAAATCTTGACATCCCGTTCATGTTCCATGCGGGTGAAACGCTGCTAGATACCGGTGGCTCGAAGGACCCAACGAACTCTAATCTCTATGATGCGGTTCTCTTAAAGTCTAAACGGATAGGACATGGATTTTCTCTAGTTAAGCACCCTCGCCTGATTGAAGAATTCAAGAAGAAAGACATTTGCATCGAGCTCTGCCCTATATCCAACGAGCTTCTTCACCTTTGCAGGAACATTAAAGAACATCCTTATCCACAATTACTAGCTGCTGGCATCCCGTGTACGGTTAATAGCGATAATCCTTCACTCTTCAGGTAGAACCACCTCTTTCTCTTTGTCTTGTTCGTGAGCTTAATCGGCTGACTTAGGGGTGATGTTCGCATTAGCAACTCGCTCTCTCATGAATTCTACCAGATTATGGTAGGCACGCCAACAATGAATCTTCACGGATGGCGACAACTAGCCGAGTGGAGCATAACATACAGCTGCCTCACAGACGAAGAGAAGAAGGAAGCGAAGGATAATTTTAGTGGGGAGTGGGAGGACTTCTGTGCATGGATTATCAGGAAATACAGTGATCACGCAGACTCCTTGAGATAAAGGGCATTAGATATTGAAAAAGCCCTGTAGCTGTCTGTCCTCGAAATATTCTTGCAATTTCTTGCAATAGTAGTCGACAATAATGCAATACGTCATGGCTATTAGAACAACAACCAGCCAAAGCAGCGACCTAATTCTGTGCATTTGGCACGCTTCCAATGCGTTTCACAATAAACAAATGCACTGGAGCGAGGGAAAGAAGAAAGACAGTTCCCTTCACTAGAGGCATGCAACACTATGAAATCGTGGACGGGAATCCTAGTTGGGAAGTGAATACTAAGCTGGTCATTGGTTGGTTAGCTAGCTAGCTAGTTGCTAGTTAGTTTGTTTGTTTGCTTTCTCTGGGTGAGTGGATGAATGGCTCAGACTCCTCCGAGGTTTGTCAGTGGATATATTTCTGTACGGCTACACAGCTTTTCACTTGGCGAAGCTTCGCCAACATATTTGATTCGAATTTACTTGGTAAGCCTGGTGTATGTTAGAAGGAAAGAACCCGGTTCATTTCTGTAGCTATCCGCCATTGGGGTGGCCTCGTCTCACCCTCACTCTCTCAAGCAATCTCCCTCGCTAGATTCACCATCGCCATCGCTGCGAGCTTCATCTTGCCAAAATTCACAGCAAACTATCGTTTTGCTTTGCATTGGCTAGTTGCGCGTCGTCTGTTGCAAGCAGGTGTTCATGTATGTTTCCTCTACCTCGCGCCTCCTTTCCACAAACTCTCAGCTCTCCAACCTCTCGAAAATGGGTCCCACGTTTGTCCATTCGTGGTTATCTTCGTCCTGCTCCACGTGGCATCGACTGCAGGCCGCATTCTCATCACTCCAGCACCACATTTCCCCCTTCCTAGTTCAGCTACTAAAGGCTTCAATGCAAAACATGCGGCTTTACTAGATCAACGAGGGTTTCAGGACTGTGACGGCGGGCACGGTGTTTGTATGTCATCTCAAATTAATATGCCTTGACTCAATTCAACTCTCCTAACGAAGCTCAGTTGCCTGCAAAACGGGGACTTGTTATAGTGGAGCTGACGGCTACATTAGGCGCTGTTCTATGTGAGCTTCCATCACTTTCTTGAGCAAATGCTCAACCCTAACACCTTTCCCATGCTCATAGATCAAGCTGCGCACCCCGAACCATATGTTTCGAGTACGGCGACTCGGCTGGTAATATTTGTGTGAACAAGGACACTGACGGATGCCTTTTTTGGTGAGCAGCATCTTCAAGCCTCAATGAGATGACTTGTGAGGTTTAATAGACGATCACCTAGCTCGAATCCGGCTCGTGGAATATGTTACACAAATTTAAACATCGAAAAATTATCAATCCGCCATATACTGGTAAGTGTTTGTTGGGCGCGACGAACTAATTCTGATATCCGCAAAGTAACTCTGTAGGAGGCATCTTCACGACATCTTTCACTAGCACAGTGACTAGTGATTCAATAGCAATAGCGACTGTATCCACTATATTCGTCACCGAAACCGATACAACCACGGTAAGTCCTTCTCCAGCCATGTCCTCCGCCAGTTTGGACTCCAGGAGGGATAATCCCGCAAACGCACCATAACCTGGCCTAGGTGGATCTTCCGCACAATCCACTTTAATAGCAGGAGTCATAAATACATCCAATTTACCCTCAATCATTCCAGCAACTTCTGCATTTAGTACTACCAGTACCAACTCGTCCAATAGCAATCTCCCCCGTGGAGCTATTATCGGGATTTCAATAGGCTCAGGTCTTACATGTATCTTTCTAGTCATAACTACAATGTTGCTGCTCCTCCGTCAACGGCGTAAAACCGAGGAGGTCGTTAACGGTTCCTCCGTTCGATTGAAGAAAATCCCAGCCTATGATCAAAACACCCCCGGAAACAGCAACCCGGATAACGCCATAGTAGAGATCATCTCTCCTCGAAGCCCACGAGAACCATAGTCACCAATGTCACTGAATTTGCACCCAGTGAGTCCTGAACTAGGCTCGAGGGAGGTGTGCACGACATCAGAGCTTAACTCGACGCCCATCAGCCCAATTACCTCGCGAGTTCCTTCGACAATAGCTGGATATCCATCAACAGCAACCTACCCTAGCAGCTCATTAGGATCGCGTGGATACGGTCAGGCTCTCCCTACTCAGCTGACTTCGGGATTGAGAGATGGACAGCTTCACCAGAGCAACTCCCAGTTAAGCTTCTTTGTACGTAGCAACCCAACTGATTCTCCAGTATCTCCCGTGTTCCCACATGCCTCCACTTCAAAGGTCAATGAACGCAGTTATGGAGGTACCTCCATGTCAGATCCTCCTAAATCACCATCCTTTACTTACAATGCTCAGAGGCCGCAAATCCCTATAACGATCAGCAGACACTCCTCCCGCATGACAAGTAATGGTGCAGGTCCGTACCTCATGGCAGATAGAGCACTGGGTGATGGATACTGGGAGGCAGAGGAACAACAATTAGATGCTGATGCCAAGGAAGGTTCAAATAATGAGGCTGGGCCGAATGAGGATGAAGGCAGCACTCGGGAATATCACGATCATTTGCGCAACTTGCAATCTTAAGCTTTTCGAGCATGTGTACTGGCTGGAAGTCGATGGCTGGCTGTTTATGTACGGACTCGGGTCTGTTGCTCGGATGCGCTTCACTCTTTTTCATTCACGGTATATGTTTTAAGGAATAGATACTAACGCTGGTCACGGCCGCGATATGGGCGATCTTCTGTTGAAGGAATAGAGAGACCGGTGGATGTAGAATAAAATGGCGTGTGGTGAAATCCTTACTTTAGAATTAAGACTCGATTTCTTGTCCTTGGAAGGTCCTTATGAGAGACTTGAAACCCATTTTTTGGAAAAGGCTTTGAGAGAATTCTCGTGATGGCACATACAGAGTAAGCAGGACTGTTTTCACACAAAAAAAAAAAACCAGAAAGGGAGAAGAAACAAAAATGGAGAAGAAAAGAAAAGCAAGGTCTCTTGCATTATTTTAATTTTAGTAACCGCAAGCACTCTCGAAGCATAATTGTTTAAAGTCGCTGGCAACAATTTAAACACTAACACCTTGCGGTCTCTCAAAAAGGCCCACGCCGAATCTGCATAATATCAAAATTAACAGCGCAGCCGAAAAGGCGAGATGCTGGGGTAAGGGCCTAGGAAGATTTTAATTGCAGTTGATACAGGATGGGTGCAATGCCAATGGCATTGGTCCAAACTTACAAGAACAGCAGTAGAAGGATTGGGGAGGATCACAGGTCTTGGGATTGAAGGTTGGGTTCTGCAAGGAAACCATGACTGCGGCTTTGAATTTAATGGAACAGCCATAACTCCAAAACGAAACCTCCACATAAATACTAAAGCGTCGACCAAATGCCTTGCATCTGCCTGAATGGCTGACCGGATATTCTCAAACCGCCCGTGAGCACGAGCTAAACCCAAACCCAAGCAACCCACGAAGCCGCAGTCGAATCCACCAAGCCATCACCAGCGCCGGCCCAAAGCCGCCAGATGCGCCGTGAGAAGTTTCAGGACCTCCCATCCTACCTCCCCCCGCACCCGCACAGAACAACTCCTCGCCCTTGCCATCCTTACCCGCGCGCAAACCCCCCCTCCCCTCCAGCTGCACTCCCAAACAGCACCACCACCCCGACCTCGGGCCCGCTCTCGTGCTTCACGCGCTCCAGTAACTCCCGCCCCGCCTCGCGCCCTTGCGCCGCTTCTGACACTGCGAGGTCGGCCGTGTAGCGTGCGTGTCTGCTGTTGCTCGTGCAGCGCGCGAGGCCGATGAAGACGGTGACGACTAGGTTGGAGGGGAGAGCAAGCAGCCTAGGCGGGTTGAGAGGG
>Ga0307515_10010111_pt1 | contig 18123 bp, 6 predicted proteins | sample 17_EM_MG_FD_194513 | JGI IMG/M metagenome (GOLD analysis project Ga0307515, IMG submission 194513) | Populus trichocarpa ectomycorrhiza microbial communities from riparian zone in the Pacific Northwest, United States - 17_EM | ecosystem: Host-associated > Plants > Roots > Unclassified | place... | reverse complement strand
ACCTAATAAAAAAAAAAACCGAATTAACCGATTAAAAAATCACAAAAAAATTCCGGTTCGGTTCGGTTTCGGTTTCTAAAGTCTGAAACCGATTGAACCGAACCGGTTCAACCAGCCAACACTTAAAAAAAAGTAAGTATAAATACAACATTTTCTAACCCTAAAATCACTTTTAGCCATCAGTCGCCCCTTCCCTCCCTTTAGCCCCCCCTTCCCCTTCTCTGCATATCTCTCCTTCCTTTTAGCCCCCACTTCTCTGCATATCCCTCCCCCTTCCCTTTACTCTCCTTTGCTTTGATTTTTCTCCCCTCCCTTTACTCTTTGTAAACCTAAAGTTACAGGTTTTATGAGGTGCATGAATGATGTGGGTAAGTGCCAAGTTGTGGATTTTTTTTCCTTTCATTTCCAACTTTTTTTTTCCCTGTTATCTTTTGCAGGCTTGTGTGGCTGCTGGTTTGAACAATTTATTCATACAAGTTTCAGCAAACAAACATGACATCTTTTCTTTATTATGCATAGCAGAAGCTTTGGATTTGGAGGCTCTTGTTTTAATTGTGGATGGTCAGGACATAGAGCATCAAAATGTCCAAACAAGAAAGATTTTTAGTTGCCTTCTTCAACGTAGGGATTAGGGATTTTTTTGGGACTGTGAACAAGTTGGAATAATTTCAGTTTGAACCGGTTTGGAAGGGAAAAAAACTGAACCGAAATTAATTGGTTTGAACCGGTTTTCGGTTCGGTTCGGTTCAAAAAAAAATAAAAAAAATTGATTTTGTTGTTTATTTTGGTTCAAAATTGAACGGAACCGGAAATGCTCAACCCTAGAATGAAGATGAGGCTGCTTTGATGACACTCCACAGGTTTGGAAACCAGTCTTCTTCTTCGCTGTGGTATGAGCTGCCTTATATGGAAAGCTAAGGGGATGGTCAAGAAAGGTGACAAGGTGTGGGTACTTGGGATGGGAACTGGGCCAAAATGTTGTAGGCTGGTCTGGGAATGTTTGAGGCCCATGGTTGATGAGTCCAGTAAAGGCCCATGGGCTGACTCAATGGATCGATATCCCATCATTACTCCCATGAAGTCATGATCAATGCGATTGGATTGTGCAATCGTTGGAAGATAAATTTAAACAGATAGTCTTAAAGAAATAATTTATTTAAAAAAATTATAAAATAATGAGTATTTGTGAACAAGCAATGCTCTATGTATCAACAAGAATCTCCAAATTACTTGCTGGAGATTCTAACTTTTTTTCTTCTTTTTTTTTGCGAAAATGGCAAAAATTGCATCACAGCGTCAATCGAGATCATGTGTCTAGCATTTTTCGTATATGGTCATGGAAATGGGATAGTGTTGACTACGTTGCCTTTCTCATGCCGATAAATTAATGCAGCATTAATGCACATGAAATTAGATTGGATGATGCCTTTAATGTTGTTGTCAGATTTATCGACCAACAATTTGCTTAGCTCTTCTTACTTCTATAATTTCTTCCAGACAGAAGATCAAGATTTCAGGTCTGGTTTCAGAACCCATGCATCTGCTACTTTGAAGAGTTGAAGGCATGCTCACGTCCGTAGCTTTTGTTGGAATACAGCAGCTCTATCCATCATGTATTGATGGGCACGTTCTGGCTGGATAAAAAATGGAAGGATATTGTTTGACTTTGAAGTGAGACTGGGTCTCCTTGGTGCTGCATAATTTTTTAAAAAAAAAAAAACATAAAAAAACATAAGAAATATATTAGAACATGTTTCAACTCTATTTTTTTTCCCTCTCAAACAGTAATTAAATGTTATTTAGATTAAAAAAATTTCATCTTAGTTTGATTGAATTGATTGAATAAATGAATCAATCCAAATCCAACGAAAATAAACTATGAAAAATCCGTACTAGCTATAAGGATAGATTATTGTTGGTCAAAATCACAAGTATATGAATCGTAACAAATAATAAAATAAATGGATAGAGTATCATCCTATAAAAATTTGTAAAAATTATTAATAAGTACTAAAATTATTAAATTCATATCTATTTGATGATTTGATTATAAAAGTTTATGGAAAAAAAAACAAATAAACAAGTAATTAAATGGTGTTGAAATCAAGTTTAATGGATCCTAGGATTTCTGACTTCACTATAACAAATCTTATGCGAATTTTTTAATTGAATTAATCCTATCAAAATTTCTATTTTATTGTTGATAATTAGATTTTACTAATTTAATCACTAATCTCTCCCGGACATCTACAAATTATTTTGACAAGCAAACTTCCTACATCTCTGTAAAAATTATAGACTTGTCAAAATTCATTAACAATAAAACCCTTAAGGATTAGACAAGTTCCATAGATATCTTTATCTTATAGATTTCATATGGTATTTCAAACAATGACTGAAAAAATTATCATTTCTCAGTCTCAAATTGAATCCTAAATTATGCACACGATGATCAAGCATACCGAAACATTAAGTTCATAATGAAATACTCAATAATTACTGAATTAGTTCAATCAAAGAAATATTCGCATAATCACAGTTAAGCTACATCAAAAACCCCAAAAATAAAAAACTACTTCATAGGTAAATTAAAAAGAGAGAAACTTGACATAATGAACACCACTCAAGAGTATGAGAAAATCGAAGAGCTGGACGTCTTGAAAGGGTTGATGTCCTTTGCTTTTTTCTTTCAATTATGATTGCTTCTGCTCTTAGATGATATCTCCTCTCTCTTGTGGTGTGTTTATGGCATCAAAAATATATGTTAGTTGCTGTTTAAAGAGGTTTTTATAGTCTAGTTTTATCTTTTAAAGGAAAGAAAATTACTTTCCTTCTCTGTCATAGATTTTGACTCTATTTTCTTTTATGATATTTCAGTCCAATTTTGAAAAAGCAAATGTGTGAATTAAGACTTCTCTATTTCTATAACAATTGTAGAGAATAAATATTTCTTTCCAACAAAATCGGTCTTGTGATTTTTGGACATTTATGACTCGAGAAATGGGCCAAACACGTTAAAAAATGCCTAGAAAACATCTTAAGAATCTTGTTAAACTAATCCATGTCCTTCAAATATGTAAAAAAAAAAAGACCAAAAACTCAAAATCAACACGAAATCCAAAATCTTCCCGAGCTCATATTTGTTTTTCTAGACACTTTCAAGGTAAAAACAAAAAACTAATTTGAACTCTCCTCGTCACATGGAATCATTTGACACAAAAATCAACTGTTTTGGTGGCTAGAATCATCACCAACGACAACTTTCTCTCTCTCAACATCGGAATTTAGAGATTCTCTCTCTCTCCTCCCACCAAAAAACAACTGAAAAATAAGGGAAATGAAGCTCGGTACTAAAATTAAATTTTTTAAAATTGCATAGACCAATTACCTAATAGCTAAAAAAGGGGGCTACAATAAAATTTCAAAATGAATTTCAAATTTGCAATCTCTTCTACCTGTCTTTTCACTTCAGTCCTCTATATTTCAATTCAACCCTCCTTCCTAGAAAAAACATGTAATTTGGTGCTAATTTGTGTTCAAAAAAGTTAATTCATGTAAAATAAAAGTGTGAGAATCAAATTAAAGATTAAAAAATACTTCTCCAATTCATAATGTGGTGTGAGGAGGTTAACAGTAATAACAAAAGTACCTCTTCTAATCTCTTTTAATTTATTTTTTTCTTTTCATGCTATTGTCGGAATTTTCTTTTTGTAGACAATCTAATAGTTCATGTAGGAATAGGGATATGGTCATATTATCTTCCATTAGAGGACAAACATAGATACCAATTCGGCTATAATTCTTGATGCGGAGAAGGGATTTGAGGTGTCTAGAGTGCACCCAAAAGTGCCTACTACCTAGTTTCTACTTTCTATAGGAGAAAAATGAGCTTGATAGGTAATTATATTCGGTGAGTTAACTTATAATATAATTATTTAGGATTTAGTCCAAATTAGATTTATAAGCCATGTAAAAGTTAATCTAATTAAACTTGGATAATTTAAAGAATCAACCGTGACTTGATAAAACCCAATTTATCCTATAAAAAATTCAAAACAATATAGTTATAATTTCTTTTAAAAAAAATCTTGAAATAACTTATTTTTAAGTAGATTAGGGATAATCAACCCAACTTATAACCTTAGTTATGAGCCAGGTCATGCATCAAACCGAATTTAATAAATTTGAATATATCTACGGGTCTTTTCTGATCGTGGGAGCTAAATTTTCAGCTTGTGCATGTCCTTGGGAGGTTGAATCAAAATTGACAATCCTCGGCACCATTTTAGTCTTGATAATAATTAATGAGTGATTGCATCGAGTACTTGGCTTCGTCCACGAGAAAGGGACTGATGGTGGACTCTGAAGGAATCAGATTCGGACTGGACAACACTGGATCACAGTACCATCTCCTTTTCCATCGAGCACAATAAAAGTAGATGTGCCTTTAAGAGCTGGGAAGAAACTTAATTACCTTAAAATTTGGAAAACATTTGTCACCAATAGAATGAAAAGGAATTTTTTTAAAGTTCGGTTCCCCAAATCCAAATCTGTCCTTTGTATTTGCACCGATATTAGAATAAATTTTACAAATCTAATAATTTATGCATGTATTTAAAAAAAAATTATCATTTTTGCAAGGTTTAGTAAACGTATTTAAGAGAAAAACGAAGCTAAACATTAATTTTTCTTAAAAAAAATACACAGAATCCATTAAATTAATATGACCCACAATTCTATCTCGTATTAAAATCAAGATTAAATTAAATATGAAATGTATTATTATCCAAAAAACGAAAAAAAAAGTTTCTCTTTTGAATAGCGTATACAATGACATCAGTTGAGTTTAAATTTCCAATGAGAATATTAATTGCAAATTCAACATTGGGAAAACTGTTGAGAAAGAGCAGTCAATATCCTTTGAATATTTAAGAATAATGGAAAAACGCTTAAGTCAAAAGTTCTAATAAGTGAATTCAAATCAATTATTAATTGGGCTACAAACCCAACAGGTTAAATAAATTTTAATAAATGAATATCTTATTTGATTTTTTAAAATCCCAAATTTCCTATACTTTCATATATCAATATGCTGGGTCATGCCAAGATTTAACATTTATTATTTAAAATCCGTGAACTCATGCCCATGTCTTGTAGTCAGAAAATTAACGTCACTCTCCACCATGCAACCACGTTATTCTATCACCACTTGGGTTATAGCTTGCTCCATCGCAGCTCTGCCTCCCATTGAGTGGTGAGAGAAAACTTAACTGGATGTTTATCATCTGTGGGCTGTGGCATTATCCTGAGATTTAAAAATATCCAAGTTGGAAGCTTATTTATTTGATTCTTTTATCCAAGCTGGAAGCAATTTGGATTTGCAACACTCCATGAAAATTTGTTTAAGCATACCTTGGAAGTCACCACACAGACCATACCGACACCTTCTATTTAAACCCTTCTCATCGGAAAGAGACCTTAGGGAAACCACCACTCCATGACAGCTGACTCTCTCCCCATCCCTCTATCTCTCTCAATGGAACCTCTTTCTAAGGCCAACCACGGCCCTCACTCTCTGCTATTCAAGCATCTCCTCTCAACTCTCTTGGAAGTTCTAAGACTTTCCACTCTTGCACTTGTGATTTCACTAGAAGCAATCTTTATCCTTCAAAAATGGAAACCCATTTTCCATTTCCTCTTGCTTTCTATTTTCCTTTTCATTTTTATCATCGAACCCTACTTCCTAAGTTCCACTCCAGTCTACCTTGTAGACTTCTCATGTTTCAAACCACCAAATTTCTGTAAAGTCCCCCCCTCTTCTTTCCTTGAAAATGCATCAAAGATTGGGTCTTTTGATAAAGAAAGTGTAGCTTTCATGGCCAAAATCCTCACTTCTTCTGGTATAGGTGAAGAAACTTATCTCCCTCCAGCCTTACACTGCATTCCGCCAAAATCCCATCAACAAGAATCCATTAAAGAGGCTGAAATGGTTCTGCTTCCCATCATGGAAGACCTCCTCTCCAAAACTAAAATCTCTCCTCAAGATATTGATATACTTATAGTGAACTGTAGTGGCTTCTGTCCTTCACCTTCCCTGTCATCCATAATCATCAACAAGTTCTCCATGAGAGATGATGTAAGAAGTTTTAGCCTTTCTGGTATGGGTTGTGGTGCAGGAGCTATAGCCATTGACATGGCTCAGAACCTCTTGAAGGTTCACAAGAACTCCTATGCCGTTGTTCTTAGCACTGAAATCTTATCTACCGGTTGGTATCCTGGTCATGAGAGATCCAAGCTACTCCTTAACTGTAGCTTTAGAATGGGAAGTGCTGCCATCTTGCTTACAAACAAAAATGAAGCCAGAAAGTCATCAAAATACAAGCTTTTTTCATCAGTAAGAACCCAAAGATCCTTTGAAGACAAGAGCTACATGTCTGCATTTCGTGAAGAAGATTCTGAAGGAAAAATTGGGGTTACAATCCACAGCGATGTGTTCCAAGTTTTTGGAGAAGTTCTCAGGTTTAATATAAAAATTCTTGGTGCACAGATCTTGCCTCCTTTGGAAAAATTTTGGCATGGCGTTTCAACAATTAGAAAGAGATTTTTTGAAAAGTCAAGGGAGATTTATGTGCCAAATTTTAAGAGCGTGATACACCATTTTTGCTTGCCAACTTCAGGGAGGCCACTAATTAGAGAGATTGCAAAAGGGTTGAAGCTTGGTGAGAATGAAGATGAGGCTGCTTTGATGACACTCCACAGGTTTGGAAACCAGTCTTCTTCTTCGCTGTGGTATGAGCTGGCTTATATGGAAGCTAAGGGGATGGTCAAGAAAGGTGACAAGGTGTGGGTACTTGGGATGGGAACTGGGCCAAAATGTTGTAGTCTGGTCTGGGAATGTTTTCGGCCCATAGTTGATGAGTCCAGTAAAGGCCCATGGGCTGACTCAATCGATCGATATCCCATCACCCCTTAGTCAAAGGGATTATTCCCATGAAGTCCTGATTAATTGTGTTTTGAATTTATGAAAATGAATTCCATGTATTCGTGAATAATAAGATTGTGAAAAATCCTCCTAAGAGAAATTTAAATATATAATTTTAAATAAATAACGTGTTTAAAAATAATAGAATCATGCCATGTGTTTATATCATAGTTATATACCTAGACTGAATGACAAGGTCCAATAAAAAATTCAATGACTAGATCACTAGACTATAAGTTTTAAAAAATTACAGTTAGTTATAGTATCTATCCATTTTCTTGTTTAGCGTGGAAATGAGACTGGACATGATATATAGAGTCATGAAATGATTAGAGTATGTTTGTTTTTGAGATAGTTTTTATGGTTGTGATTTAAAAATATAAGTTTTAAAAAAGTATGGTTAGTTATGGTTAGTTCGATTAGATACGTATTTGGTAAAAATTATGGTTGAAATTTATGTATAATAAAAAACATGTATAATATTTGGTTGTTGTTGTGTTTAAGAGTGTGGTTGTGGTTGTTTTTCAAAGTGTTTTTTTACTTGAAAATGCATTAGAATAATATTTTTTTATTTTTTTAAAAAATTATTTTTGATATCAGCGCATCAAAATGATCTAAAAACACCAAAAAAAAATTTTAATTTTTTCAAAAAGGCTTTTGAAACGCAAAAATAAACAGGGTTTTATGAAACTCAGTTAAAAAAACATGTAAAAACAGCTTCACAAAAACTACGTTTCAAACTCAATTTTTTAATGGACCCTACAGTATAAAATACAATTTAATGTATTACCAAACACCTTGCCGCGTTTGTTTATATACCACACTGTATTTGCTTCATCACAACCACAAAAACTATAGGAAACAGACACAACCGTAGTGGTGACTACGTTGCCTTTCTCGTGCTGACTAAATTAATGCAGCATTAATGCACATGTAATTAGATTGGTTGATGCCTTTGATGTTATTGTCAGATTCGCCGACCAACAAGTTGCTTAGCTCTTCTTACTTGTATAATTTCTTCCAGACAGAAGAGCAAGATTTCAGAACCCATGCATCTGCTACTTCGAAGAGTTGAAGGCATGCCCACGTCCGTAGCTTTTGTCGAAATACAGCAGCTCTATCCATCATGTACACGTTTCAGGTCCGGTTTTCCATTTAGGGTATTTTAATTTGTCAAAAGTTTGATGTTTAGTCAACAGGAAGGGTTTTAGGCCCAAGTTTTGCAAATTAAAGGAAATTGTTTCAAGCAATTTTTCACAGAAAATCACCCCAAATTCACTATCATAATTTCTAATACATTTAATTAGTGGGACTCAACGGACCACCACAATCAGGTAGCACGCAGCAGTGATCGCAAATCTGATTAACCAACTTTTCCCCAATTTTATTCAAAAGGCATTTTCTAGGAGACCTTGGGTGATGCCATTTGTGCAACAGCATCAGGCTTTCAGGCAATAGAATAAAAGATTTTTGGGTTCGAAGCACGGCTTTTAGAGGTTTCATTTCAGCTCTTAAAATCAAATTTTATGGGCTATTAATGTCTTCGGCTCTTTGCTGCTCATTGGGCCAATTTCCAAAAATCTGTCCCCTAAATATTCTTCCTCTGTCGTGAAGGATTACTTATTTTTGATATAACTAGTTGTTGTCCGTGTTTTGTTGCGGGTAGGATAAATTTTTTAAAATATAAAAAAATATATTAAAAATATAAAGAATATTTTAACTGTGTTATGAAATTTAATTTAATGGGTCAATCTTAAAATCCCGTAACCTAATTATTTAATTAACTTGAGTTTCAAACTAAATCACGCGAGAATGAAAAAATTAACAAACCAAAAATAAAAACAAAAACGTATCCGGCCAGTAGGTAAACTCGTCAAACCTATTAACCGAGTAACTCGGGATAACACGTCAAACTTATAAACCTAGTTATGGACTTTCAAAACTATTTTTTATTTAACTGCATGATAAAAAAAAATTGATAACAAAATAAAACACCACCGAATACTAAGATGTTGTAAAAACTTGGACGACAAATGAATATCAAAATATTTAACATTGCAATATGGATAATTTACTTTGTTGTGTTTAATGAATTTCTCTATCAAAATAAATTTGTAGTAGAAAAACACATAAAATTTATAATAGAAACCAACACACAAAAAATTTATTGAGTAAAAAAAAAAAATACAAGGCTACATTTATAAAAAATCAATATTAAAAAAAACAAATTTAATCTATATAAAACTAAGAAAAAATCACAAATGAATTATATCTATCTTTTAAAAAATTAAACACACTCACTCAGTATCATCAAAACAAAATCATTCCGAACTATTTAAAATATAAAATTAAAATTTATTTTTAAAAAAATATCAACTAATATTAAACTAGACACTGCTAAACCGGATAAGTTACACCCAAATCAAGTGAGTGGAGATATCCTTGCAGCTCGAAAAAAACAGGTGTCCAGACACTTTAAAGCCCAGATTAGATAGGGAGTTGGTTAGAAGATTTTAAATTTGGCCCGCTCAGCTTTAGCTGGGTGTAATAATGATGCCACAAAGTTCTGTGTGACTTCGATTTTTCTTTTTTCACTAAAAAAGATTTTAAATCTTCCCTTGATTCGTTATATACATTTCCAATGTTCATGATTTCACACTCCTCTCCATACACATTAAAAGTGTGTTTAAAAATAGTTGTGGTTGTTTTTTAAAGTGTTTTTCACTCGAAAATATATTAAGATAATATTTTTTTGTTTTTTAAAAACTATTTTTTATATCAGCGCATCAAAATAATCTAAAAACACTAAAAAATATTAATTTGAAACAAAAAATATTTTTCAAAAGTATTTTTAAAACGCAAAAATAAACATGATCTAAATTTAAAAAAGACAGACCTTATATAGTGTGGTTGTGTTTGATTAATATATCAATATAAAATAGTAAGTAAACTAAGTGTGTTTGATTGAAAATAAAAAAAAAATAAATTTAAATGAACAATTTTGGCATTAATTTTTATATTTTCAAAACTGGAAGTGCACATGTTTCCTTTTTCTACTTTTTTATTTTTATATAGATAATAAAATAAACCTTACCTTGATTTAGTATTTCTCTTGGCACTAATAGTCTTTAAAAGCTAAAATAGAATGTCAAAGATGGATAAAATTAAAAGGAAATATTCACCAATTGTGACAGACAACCAATTTATGGAGCCCTTCACTGCTAAACAGTTTTCCATCTACCCCATCAGCATGACAATTTGGTAGTTAAACTTATTTTCTCAATTAACTGGCTATGTTGAGGTTTTGATCGACGTTTGTGGTGCCCTGTCGGAATGCCAGCCAGAGCTGTAGCGGTCTCATCTTTCAAGGCCTTTGCTATCTTTATGAATGAATGAGAGCCCAATTGCAAACAGAGAGCTTTGAATGCGAGCACCAATGTTTGTTGATATCAGTATATATGGGCGTTGGACAGACTGCCAGAGTGCCAGTAGCAGTAAATATGACAGAGTCCCGCCCATAACTGCTGTGTCATGTGTATACTTGTTGTTTTAATCAGGGTGGTGCAGTAGCCCCATCCATGGCGGTGCCATGATGTCTCTTTTGTCGAGAGATAATAATCAAAAACTGTCTTGGATTAGATTTAGCACATAGACAGAGGAAGTAAATGTCTTCTATCAGTATAACGATGACTTCATTCTCATTTTTTTTGTGGATAATTAAGCTGAGCCTGGCCTAACTTATGGAATGCCTCGTAATGGAATAGTCATTGCAATACAGAGCTTGCAGCCGTTCCTCCTCTCTCGGCTGGCTAATTTCATCTCTCATGGCACTGTATTATTGACAATTTAGGTGGCTAAGCTGAAGCAATATTGTAATCTTACGATATAGCATGAACTTTTGCTTAAATATGCAATCAAAGAAGTCGATTCTCAACGACTTCTTTAGCTTCTTAATGATTCAACTCAAAACCCTGATAAATCTCAGGCAACGAAACACAAAATATTTTCTCAATTAAGTGGAATCTTATACATTACTTACCTCCTTCATCGTATCATCAAAGCCTTTAATGCCTTGCCACACTGGGACTTTTCTCATATTTCACCAAGCAATCAACTCTCTGTGCGTACCTCTAGTCCAGTGGTGTGAGTGATGAACTTACACAAGTAGAAAGATTACAGGTTTAAACACTGCGAAGAGAGTTTTGAGTTTCAAGAATTTCTTATTAATCAGAATAGCTGCTCAATTCAGTCCCTCTTATGATACGCGACTCTTCTGCCCACTAACATGAGCTCCAGATCCGCCTTCATGGGGTAAAAAGTTATATCTATGTCAAAAATTAAGATCATCTCTGTGCTGATTGGATCTAGTTGCAATGCCAAAAAAAAGTCTTTAATCCAATCAACATTCCTAGTTTCTCACCAACCCAGTTGCTCAAATTTAATGTCTTCTCAAAAGGGCTTACCTAAGTGGAGGAGGGATGGGACCTTGCCCCATCATGCTTCAACCTTGATCAACAATTAGAATTCACTTTTGGAAAATCAATTTCAATAAATTAAACAATGGGGAAAAGAGCTACGTATATTAGTTCTACAACTATGCCTGTATTATAACTAAACATGCTTGGCTTGAGGTTTACCTTGAAAATTCGTAATCCAAGCTTGATTTGAAATGGATTTTAATTAAACATAGTTATTTTGGAAATGTGGTTCTGCTGTTTTCACTCTTTATGATGAGTTGTTCTCTATAATTGAATACAAGTTGTCCATGCATAAAAGAAAGAAACAAAGTTTTTTTTTTGTTTTTTTTTTGCAATAAATGTTTCCAATCCTTTCTACTCCATCAACCCACTATTCAAACCAAATAAAATCAGTGGCAAGGGTATTATTATCTTGGAGAAAATCAAATCATAAGACATTAAAAAGAAGAAGTAGTGCTAATATAACTACAAGAAAGCTCTTGTTTAAAGAGGCTTGAGCTAAAACATTGCTCGTTGCTTTAAAAAAGTGAAATGCACCTAAAGCTTAATGCAGACTGAAAGAAGAATATTTTTGAACAAGGACCCTCCATGCCTTGAACATGAAGGGAGGTGGTTCCTCGTTATTCATGAGTGTTCAGCTTTCAACTTTTCACCACATGGGAGTGTTAGTACTTGCTTCTCTTTAAACAAGAACTTCAAAGAGTGGAGGCAAGGCTAAAATAACATAACTTTGAACCCTAATTCCTATTTAACATTTCGAAGAAACTTGAGAAGATCAAAGGAGATAGAAATTGCTTTTCAAAATAGACTGGACGGTGAGGACATGCTTCTTGTGAGTGTAGGGACCATATGTTCAGATCTTAATTTGCATATAGCAGAACCCAACAGCATTTAAGAAATTCTGCCCAACTCCATAACTCTCACCTCAGCGACACTCATAATTAATTCCACAGTCCCACTTTTTGACTCACTAAAAGCTACTGTTTTTTTGTTACCATTAGTCCCTTTTTACCTTAACAGTCCCCTCAGACAGGCTTCTATTACACAAGTTTTCTGTAACAAAATTAAGACCTGAGGGTGATAAGGACCTCCAGAAGTACCAGGAGAACTGAAACCATAATTACCAATAGTGTTCCCCATTGGACCATAACCGAATTAACTTCTGCCACCAGCTAGCCCTCCTAACTTTCTTCAACAGGCATTCATGAAACAACCAACTGCTTTAATTACCTGAACTACATACAGCAGGATGCTGTAAATATCTCTCTTTAGCCCTTCCCGTGAGATATTTTAGCCTCAAGAGTCAAGACACTAACTCCACAACCCTTCTCATTCTGCTTTACTTTCTCTTCACTTCATTCTCCCACACCCCTTCTTTCTTGACCTGAAAATGTTTGGAAATCCAGTGAAATGGCTGTTTTTCATTCTAACAAGCTATTTAGCTCTCAATGTTGTCGTTTCAATGAACACCCTATTAACAAGAAAGACTTACATTGTCCAAATGGACAAGTCTGCAAAGCCTGAATACTTCACCAGCCACCTTGAATGGTATTCATCGAAGGTACAGTCAGTATTGTCTGAACCTCAAGGGGAAGGCGATGCTGATGAGGAGGATAGGATAATTTATAGCTACGAGACTGCTTTTCATGGGGTTGCCGCTAAGTTGAATGAAGAAGAAGCTGCAAGGCTAGAGGAAGCAGATGGAGTAGTGGCTATTTTCCCAGAGACTAAATATCAACTGCACACAACAAGAAGCCCCATGTTCCTTCGGCTGGAACCTGAAGACAGCACAAGTGTCTGGTCTGAAAAACTTGCAGACCATGATGTAATAGTGGGAGTGCTGGACACAGGAATTTGGCCAGAGAGTGAAAGCTTCAATGACACAGGCATGACCGCAGTGCCTGTTCACTGGAAAGGGATTTGTGAGACAGGCAGGGCTTTTCAGAAACATCATTGTAATAGAAAAATTGTCGGTGCAAGAGTCTTCTACAGAGGATACGAAGCAGCTACTGGCAAAATCAATGAGCAAAATGAGTATAAATCACCAAGAGATCAAGATGGTCATGGAACTCACACGGCAGCTACTGTTGCTGGCTCTCCAGTTCGTGGAGCAAATCTATTGGGCTATGCTTATGGAACTGCAAGAGGGATGGCACCTGGGGCTAGAATTGCAGCTTACAAGGTTTGCTGGGCTGGTGGATGTTTCAGTTCAGATATTCTGTCTGCAGTTGATAGAGCAGTAGCTGAGGGAGTGAATGTCTTATCAATATCTTTGGGTGGTGGGGTTTCGTCTTACTACCGCGACAGTTTGTCCATAGCTGCCTTTGGAGCAATGGAGATGGGTGTTTTTGTTTCATGCTCAGCAGGAAATGGAGGACCTTCCCCTGCCAGCCTCACCAACGTGTCACCATGGATCACCACAGTTGGTGCTAGCTCCATGGACAGAGATTTTCCTGCCACCGCCATGATAGGAACAGGCAAAACTATATCTGGAGTTTCACTCTATAGAGGCCAAAGGATTTTGTCTACAAGGAAGCAATATCCTCTAGTTTACATGGGTAGCAACTCTAGTAGCCCTGACCCAAGTTCGTTGTGCCTAGAAGGAACTCTAAATCCTCGTGTTGTTTCCGGAAAGATTGTGATCTGTGACCGCGGTATTACTCCTCGAGTTCAAAAGGGCCAGGTAGCAAAAGAAGCAGGAGCAGTAGGCATGATTCTATCAAACACAGCAGCAAATGGAGAGGAGCTGGTTGCAGATTGTCACCTACTTCCAGCCGTTGCAGTGGGAGAGAAAGAAGGGAAATTGATCAAAACTTATGCTTTAACTAGTCAAAATGCAACCGCAACTCTAGCTTTTCTTGGTACAAGATTGGGAATTAAGCCTTCTCCAGTAGTGGCAGCATTTTCATCCAGAGGACCCAACTTTCTGACTCTTGAGATTCTGAAACCTGATGTTCTTGCACCTGGTGTGAACATACTTGCTGCTTGGACTGGTGATTTAGGTCCATCAAGTTTGCCAACAGATCACAGAAGGGTTAAGTTCAACATTCTCTCTGGAACTTCCATGTCCTGCCCACATGTTAGTGGAATTGCTGCCTTGCTCAAGGCTAGGCACCCAGAATGGAGTCCAGCAGCAATCAAATCAGCACTGATGACAACAGCTTATGTTCATGATAACACACACAATCCACTGAAAGATGCTTCAGCAACCACTCCTTCCACCCCTTATGATCATGGTGCAGGACACATAAACCCCATGAAAGCTCTAGACCCAGGTTTGATTTATGACATTGAACCTCAGGATTACTTTGATTTTCTCTGCACACAGAAGCTTACTCCAACTCAGCTGAAAGTTTTCGGCAAGTACGCAAACAGATCATGTCGACATTCTCTTGCAAATCCAGGGGATTTGAACTATCCAGCTATCTCAGTAGTTTTTCCAGATGCTGCATCCATTAAAGTTTTGACCCTTCACAGAACCGTAACAAATGTTGGCCTTCCTACTTCAAAATACCATGCAGTAATCTCACCATTCAAAGGAGCAACCGTCAAAGTTGAACCAGAAATCCTGAACTTCACCATGAAAAATCAGAAACTATCTTACAAGATCATCTTCACCACAAGGACTAGGCAAACAATACCCGAGTTTGGAGGTTTGGTATGGAAGGATGGAGCACACAAAGTAAGAAGCCCAGTTGTTATCACTTGGTTGACACCACTTGCATAGCCTATGCTATCGAATTTAACATTTGGGTAATCTTTATATGTTCTTTGCAATAATGAGAATGTTCTGTAAAGAGTCAAGAGGCTCACTCATTTTATCACATGGAATGAATCGAATGCTTTCTCTTTTGTTACATTGATCACCATGCAATCTCCAGATAAGTCACTTACTACTGTAATGATCAGTCCCTGATAAGACTACACTACATTAGTGTTGGCGTACAGTGGAATGGATTGGACTGAACCTACCTGATGTGGCAATTAACCTACAGATGCAAGGTAACGGACAGAACAGGAGGAAGGAAGAACATTTGTTATGCAAGGGGACATCTATCTATCTTTCCAACAACTCATATTCATTCATCTCAGCTGTCCACTTCAAAAGGTGTCAAATTTAAGTGAAGACAGGACAAAACATTACTTGCTCCAGTTTCTACATCATTTAAACAACTAGAACAATAAAATATGTTGTCAAGGTGACCTTGACAGGGACCTCAAGTATATCATATTGTAAATACAAAGTGAAGATTTTCACTTGGTATTCTCAGATGCAGGTTAGCTTTCCATAAATGTGAAACCTGCTCGTCTCCGAACAACCACATCCATTTTCCACCTCTGCAATGGCTGGCCAAAAGCCTAGCAAAATGTTAAGCATAAGAATTTATTTTTAACATATTCAAAAACATAAAAATATTTAAAGCTAAAAAAACTTGAATTTTTTTTTTAAATACAGTAATGCAAAACACCACCGAAGCCATGTTAACTATATATTCCTTAGACATCTCAATTTCTTCAACTGAATTGATGGACCATTCTTCTGGAGTACATGGAATGCAATCACTGGACGCACAACCCCCTATGCAAACTAGAAAACAACACAGAATCCCCATTTTTGCACTTTCTCCTGCGACAAGAAATGGCCCTTAATTAAAACATTCTTCAGGCCTAGTGCAGAATGATAAACGTTGTCACTTGTCAACATCCGGAGGCGGTTAGCATTGGACTAGGCTTTCTTTCCACATTTGCTTCGTGTAAGCCCATGAATATTATCATGTTTTCTTCGTTAATGATGAATTCATTGGCTTTCTTTGATCGAGTTAGGTAGCCCCAGCTAAATTTCAATTAAATTTCCGGATTGAGCTTTTCTCGATTGGGTCTTGAAGGTTTAAAATTCCTCAATTGAGCCCTCTTCAATATCTGGTAATGTTTTCTATCTATAACGCAGATTCAATGCAATAAACAAAATGCAGCTTGAAGAGAATTTCAAATTTTTTTTTCAAAAGTTATAATGGGTGATAAGATTTGTGTTTTGTTCCAATTACAAATTTAAAAATATTTGATTAATTAATTCATGTCACAATTTTATTTGGTTTCATTAAAAACTCTCTTAAAATTTTAACTAAAAAAAATATATAATTTTTAATTTTTTTTAAAATATATTCAATCTGCAATTATAAAAGTGATCCACGAACAAGAATGCCTGGTCTGATATAGCTGAGCATTGCTCCCGCACCCCACCTGCTAACAAAATAAGAAATAAATTCCAAAAGATGCAGATTCCGTCATTCTATTTCACTCGATACACCCTGCTCTGATATTTGCCTATTAACCTCAAATTACAACAATATTAAATTAGACCTTGCTAGGATCACCCTATTCAATCTTAAACGAATTCAAGTAACTGCGTGGAAATTCTTTTTCATTAATTGTATAAATTGCTTGTTTTCTTGCACTTTCTGTTCTACATGACTACAAAGCAGAAGCAGCTAATTAAGTTGTCCCAAATAGAAAATTCCAGTAATCTATCCTCTTCCTGACAAAACTGCTGGCATATCTGGTGATGTAGGAGATTTTTGTTAAAAGCAGAGTCTTGGATCGGGAAATAACTTAGAAAATACGCGCGCGCGCATAAATATATAACATTATCGTCAAATCCTTCATGGTGTCATATGAAAATACGCATAGGCTTAGTGATCCACGAACAAGAATGCCTGGTCTCTCCTATATAATGTCTTTGCTTTGTGATAGTTTCTTTCAGAGCCTTATTGAGATAGAAAAAGAGATGGCCCATGGTTTCTTGTCAAGGGAGTTCAAAGGATGGAAACCATAAAAAAAAAAAAAAAAAAAAAACGAATGGCCTTGATCTCAGTCTTTCAGATATGGCTTGCTAAGAAGTGCTGCTGAATCCATAAGAAGTGATAGTAGTTGCCTTTATACTTTATAGTGGTGGAAGCAGCATTTGCCGCAGCAGTAGCGCTAACATCTTGAATAGCATTCCAAAGCTTGATTTCAGATATTATACATGGACTTGTACGCAAAGATATCTTGCAGCTGAGGCCGTCAAAGAGGCAGCAGCAGCCATGATCAATGCTGAGGAAGGTGGAGGTGAAGAGAAGGGGATGCTGATGGAATGAGACTCGTTCAGCTTTTGTTTATGCAGAAGCTGTGGTTCTCAGATGATAAGGCTAAGGCGCGCATGTGACTTGTCACGGCAAGCCACAGCTACAGTACAAGCAATTAGAAGCTGAACAAATCTCCCACCATCAACATTCCCTTCTTCTTCATTTCCACCTTCCTCAGACTGCTGCTCCCTCAGCAGTAAGATATTTTTGCGTATAAGTCCATAAATGATCTCTGAAAATCATGCTTCGGAATGTTATCCAAGCTATCTATACATATTAAATGTCATGTATTTGAAATTCTGATTCTGATGTTGTCGGGTGGGATATATGATTTAAGTTTTGGTTATTTAATTTATTTATTTTTCATTCTAACTCCTTCAAACTCTTAAGTGGTTTAATAACCATCCACTTAATCTCCTCCAACCACCAAAAAAAAAAAAAAACAATGAATGATATTTTGTGTTGCTAGTGAATTTAACATATGAGCATCTATATATATACGTTCTTTGCAACATTTAGAATGTTTTATAAAGAGTCA
>Ga0307515_10010110_pt1 | contig 18130 bp, 23 predicted proteins | sample 17_EM_MG_FD_194513 | JGI IMG/M metagenome (GOLD analysis project Ga0307515, IMG submission 194513) | Populus trichocarpa ectomycorrhiza microbial communities from riparian zone in the Pacific Northwest, United States - 17_EM | ecosystem: Host-associated > Plants > Roots > Unclassified | place... | reverse complement strand
AGAATCAAAGAAAGACAGCTCTGTAGTAACAGGGGTTATTTGATCCGGTAGAAACTCCTTGGAGTCGGTCGAGTATCGGTGCCACAGTGGAGTAGCGCGAGCAGCACGCACGACAGAGAGACCACGTATTGGCGAATGATGACGAAGGAAGGCTTTCATCGTCGGGCAGGACGAGAGGCGGCCGGGTCCAAGGTGAATACTGTCGTCACATGGTGTTGTGTGGTCACACCAACACACCCCAAACCTGGCTCCCGCGCCCCCATTCACGACCAAAGATGAATCACTTGAATGCTACTGCCGGTCCCTCAAACACTGGACCATTGACGACAAAACCGATGAACACGGCGGCGGAGGCGCCGAGCGGGTTTGCCACCCTGACAAATGGTGTACCCTTGGACCCAGACGACGAGGATCAGGATGACAGCATGGACTGGGAAGAAGTGGACATCTTGGGTACAGGGGTGCCTGAAGTACAGCCTGTTACTGAGGTGGAAGTAACATTGGGCGAGGATCAGCAAGTTAAGACGTCGCGCAAGTAAGCGTCCGCAGGGTTCGATGTTTATGGTCTCTGACATTGTTTAAACAGAACCGATACTGGGCCAGAACGTCGAGCACGTCTGATTTCCCATAAGCTACACACCGTTGCGCTTTTAGGGAGTGCCTCTATTCGTAATCGGTGGATCAACCACCAGTTATTACATGTTAGTGTGAGCTCTACTCTGTACTCAAAGGACCTCTACATGAGTTTTACAGGCGCGGCTCCTCTCAATCACCCCCCTCGCATTGCAGACGTCATTTTTAATGATCCACAAGAAGACCCAGCCCGATCCTATTCGCCGAGCGCGTTTGTTCGAATCGGCCTTGTTCAAACTTGCTGATTGGTGGCACTCGAGCTTCCGCGTCATCCCGAATAAGGGTGTTCGAAGCCGGAATTTCGCACAAGTGCAACAGGCGATGACAAAGAGCAAGGGGACGACTCTAGTCACCGATTCTCAAGGTACCAAAGGGAAAGGGAAAGTAATAGACCTAGCTGAAGACGACGAGGATCCATGGAGTGATCGTTTGCGCTCACCAAAGAGTCTCATGAAGCATGCTCTCCTCCGCGAAGGTTCGGTGGAAACCAGTTCGATGCTATTCACTTCCCTATGTCGTGCCTTGGATATACCAGCTCGACTCGTCGTCAGCCTCCAGTCTTGTCCGTGGAGGAGCAAGACTCCAATAGGGAAATTAGAGCCTCCACTTGAAGGATGGCCGCCAATTATGTGGACAGAAGTGTTTAGCAGACCCGAGTGTCGCTGGATGCCTGTGGATCCTATTCGATATCTAATTGACAAACGCAAGTTAATGGAGCCAATAGCAACCTGTCCGTTTAATCGGCTTGTATATGTGGTTGCTTTTGAGGAAGGCACGTTGGGTTGGCCTCAATCGTAGCTATACTACTCACGCTTCCTCCTTTAGACGGCTATGCACGAGATGTTACATTGCGCTACGCGACTCAGTACGGAGCCAGAACCATGAAGTCAAGGTTCTCAAGTAATCGTGGTCAAGATAACTGGTGGATGGCTGTTATTGGTCTCTTCAAACGCCCATATCATCTCGTAAGCACTTTATATCGCCAGTTCCTGTCGCTCATCCTGTCTCAGAACCGCGACGACGTCGAAGATGTTGAACTACAGTCACTCCAGTATATTGAAGGAATGCCAGCATCTGTTTCCGGCTTTAAGGATCATCCCATGTGCGCAGTTGCGACATTCTGCGAACTCCGACGACTCACATTTATGAAGGTTCGCCTTGACGAGGCATTTGCGCCGTGACGAAGTTATCTATCCTTTACATGAGATCGGCAAATTTAGGGGCGAACCTGTTTATCCTCGAGCAAATGTGCAACGGCTTAAGGCGGCGGAAGGTTGGATGCGAGAAGGGAACATAGTTTCGATGGGACAGCAGCCCCTCAAAAGGGTAAAGCCACGGGCTACTACCATCGAACGGAAAAGGATGCTCGAGGTAGCGAAGACTGACGACCAGGAGCAAGAACAGCAAGGGTTATACGCAAAATGGCAAACAGAGCCTTACGTGCCCGAGCCTGTTGTTGATGTACGTTCCTTATCTTTTTGTGCAATTGTTACTAATATTCCTTATCTAGGGGAGAGTTCCAAAAAACAATTTCGGCAACATTGATCTATATGTGCCAAGTATGCTCCCCCAAGGAGCGGCCTACTTGCCCAGTATGTATATATATATTCATTTCTCCACACGCTCAGTGGTGTTGAATATTGCAGTGCGAGGTGTTGGGAAAATCGCTAAGGAATTTGGAATGGAATTCGCAGAGGCTGTGGTACGTAACGCTACCTCGCTTTGACACCCATTTCTCACTAGAATGCCAGGTTGGTTTCGAGTTTAGAAAGGGACGGGCCAATCCCATTATACAAGGGATTGTAGTCGCTGAAGAGAATGAAGAGACTTTGCGAGCCGTTCGTCCATACCCTAACGGAACTGCGCCTTGCTCAACATTGTTTAGGCCTACCAACAGAGAGCCGAAGCAGAAGAAGTGAAGGAACGGCAGAAGAAGTACGAACGAGTGATCAAGAGGTGGATTAAATTAGTGCAAGGTCTTCGGATACGCCAGCGTCTGAAGGTACAATATGGGGATTTTCCGAACACCGGAATCCCCACGTCTGTGAGTCGAATGATCACGCCTTTGTTCTGTGATTACACGAGCTTTCAGGACACTTCTGGCATGGAGGAACAGCATGTTGTCCAGCCCCATCATCTACCGCGGCAGAAGTACACGAGTATTACATTCCAAGATAATGGACAAGAGGATCACCAACCCGGATTTCTTTCTCACGAGGGATCCTCTGAGAAAGACGAAGAGATGAATACCCACCCGGATTCATTGCAAATTAACCGCGACACAATTCCGCCTCCTGAACTCGTGGAGAATGCTTCGAGTACGATTCGCGGCAAAATACGAGTTGCTCCCCGGAGGTCTGGCAGGAGAGCTCCAGGCAAGCGGCGCAAGGTCACTAGCTCCTCAAGCGAGAATGATGAAGAGCCCTCAACTCGTCGGACCTTGCGGCGCGCCTCTATTCCTCCAGCGCGCAGTCTCCGCGCTCGTAGTAGTAAGACTTAAATATGAGGGGTCGGAGAGGCGACCCTGACGCATTAGTTGAACAATAATAGCACCTATCACGGGCGTATTGACAGCACTTTGTATACAGATATTTTGTTATGCACGAGGACCCAGAGGCTGAGTAGTTATTTCCGCGGTCCGTTCTCCCGGTTCCGGAGCCATAATCGAGATTTCTAACGGAAGGAGAACGGCAAATGTCAGATAGGACGTATGTCCACGGACTTCTGAGATTGGCTTGGACATCGGGACTTTGTGATCCGCGTTCTCGATCTGGGGCTTTGGACGGGGGGTGATAGAAGACCCGGTGGCGCAGTCAGCCTCCAAGTTGTCCGTATCTTCCTCCGCAGCCTCTTCTGCATCATCTTTTCGTCTCTTGCTGAGTGGCTCGTCTTCGTCAGGCTCTTCACCCGTGCCTTGCCGCTTTCGTTTTCTGTTCTGTTGCCTGGATGCTTGTATCTGGCGTAATCTTCGTTCCTCGTTGCTGGCTTCCTTTACCTTGACTCTGGCGATGATCTCAGAAACCGTGATTGGGCGAGGGAGTTGGTAAACATCATGAGGCCGAATCGAGCTCTCATACATGGTAATGTCTAAGGGACATAAGTCCGCGAGCCTGATATGAAAAAGAAATTATTTCGAGCCCACCAGTGAAACCCACGTCATTGAGTGCGTTGACGGTGCGAAGCACTTGTTCGAGGCAAGGACTGAAGCAACAAATCCGAGCGACATGCGACTTCTACTCGGGGTCGTCAATATGCAATGACGTAGATGGGTTGATTTACTTTCACCTTCATTGCCCGCTTAGCATGGGGAATCGCGAGCCAAGGGGCCGGTAAGTCAAGGAAGACTTACGGGAGTGTCAGCGAACGGCCAGACGAGCGAAATGAGGCTGAGCCACTGACCTGCATCCGCTATATCCACTACGTCACCAAAACCTTGTTGACAGACATTACGATGTGAAAGGGTCACCATGGACATGCCATGGCGAGCAAACTCTTCCCTGGGAAAGGAAGGCGAGGATGAGATGGATCGGTGATGAGAAGGAAGTGTTGGCCATGCACACTGACTTTGCGATGGCTGCACGCTCTTGATGGAACTCGAAGGAATGAAGTTTGCCGGTAGATCCGATGGTGCGAGCGACCGAATGAGAAAAGGAGGCGGAACCAGTACCTGCGCAACGAGTTAAAACCTGAAGCGATAAGCATGGGTGATTGGGGCCGGTGGGCGCAGCACGTGAGCACGTGGAGATGAGGAGGAAATGAGGACCCAAGATTCGAGATCTGGGACCAGGGGGCCCAGAGGGCCAAAGGGCCAGGTGGGCCGGGAACCGGAGCTGACACTGACGGACCTGCTTCAATAACGACGCTGCCGGGCCTGATGGAGAGCCAAGTGGTGATGAATGCGATGTCTGCGATGTAAAGGATTTGCGTCCTATGGGGCAACGCGAGGGTCCAGAGTTCTGGTGTGGGACGTAGGATGTAGACGAAGCCCCTGCCGTTGCGGGACGCCACCTTGGTGCCATAAGGGACCCCGATAAAATCTGAGTGTCTGAAGACGCCGAATCTGTTATTCAGGTCCAGGCCAGGGGTGACCACGAGCGGAAGGAGCGAATTGCGGTTCTGGAGCAGCGAGTTGGAGAAGAGGGTTAGAAACCAGGTTGGGTGCGGACTGGGGACGAAGATCACGAGGCTACCATCCAGACTATGACCACGTTGCCAGCTGCAACCGCACGGGATGCATTCCACATGTTTTCCCTATTGGTACCAACAGACGCCACCACAAGCTCGTCCCTTCCAGGTTGGATAGCGTCTCAGCAAAGCCTTGTGATCCTTCTCGCGGGTGGGCTATTGGCCTCTTTCGCAGTCAGATTGGTGGTAGGAGCTCAAGTGCTTCTCCTCGCTCACAGTCCGATGCAAGACGCGACAAGTTCACCTTGGCTGTCCAACGGGGCCGAGAGAGGCGAGGAAGATGCCTGGTCAGGTCAAGAGTCCTCCTACTTAAATCCTCACGACGACGATGCCGCTAGCCCGTCGAATTCTCTCGCCAGCTCCAGTCCATCGGAGCCCATGGACGCCCTCGACGGTCTTTCGTTTGGTACGTCCTCTTCTCACTCCTTCTCACCTACTCACCTACTCACCTATCGCCTATCGGCGTTCCTCCACTTACCCAGTCCTCATGCAAGACCTCTCTGCCGAGGTAACCGCCCGCACTTAACCTGTGCACCACATTATCTTATCACATCCTCATGATCCACGCCTTTCACTAGGCAATTCCGATCTACGTTTCCGAGAGCATCAAAGAGTTGCTCGGTTGGGATCATAAAGAGCTCTTTCGCAAGTCCTTTTTCGACCTCGTTCATCCAGACGAAGTGGCTGCAGCCCGCGCTCTCCACTACAAACTTGTCAAAGACAACGCGGCTGCCACCTTGTCCTTCCTCCGTCTCAAGCATTCAAGTGAGCTGCGGCCGATGCAAATCATTGTTCGCAGGACTTACCAATCACAGGTGGTGAATGGGCACTTTGTGCGCACAATAGAAGCGTCATTCACGATGTGAGATCTCCCCTCGCTCCGGTCTCTATAATTTCGATTGACTCTCCCCTAAGGTGGTGATCGGCAGCATTTCTTTAGCCACCAACGGTCCCAAGGCTGCCTTGAAGGTCGCAACTGCATCCGAGGTTTTTGTTCTGACTCCTGAAGCCTCCCGGTTCGTGTTCCGTGTACGTCAATTTCTTGCTGCTGGCAATGAATCCGGGCATGAACACCCTTGCAGAGGTGGACCACCCCACTCAGTGTTCCAACACCGAACCCTATCTTTACCGCGTCTTCTGTGGACCAAACGATCCCGATACACGACTTGCCTTCTCCCTCTGTTCGTGTCGGGCTCCTTTTGAACCGCTTCAGCACCGACATGCCTGTGATGCATTGCACCAACAATCGGATTGTTCATTCCGACCTCGTCTTCAATCGCAGCATCTACGAGGTGGTCGAAGAGCCTGACGTGCGTTTCGCTCAAGTCGGTGGAATCGTGTTGTTGACGCCTTTGTTCAGGTAGGGCCACTCAAGTCGACGATCGAAATGGTCAAGAACTGGGGTGCAAGCTCGGAGCCTGGGGACGGCGGTTTCTGTCCCTGCGCCTTTTCATTCCTTCGTGACGTGATGGTAGGGTACGTACATACCACCACTTTACCCAACACATTGCACCTACGGCACCGTATTCGCTGCCGATGTACTAATACTCAGGAAGTAGTTCTCCGAACGCTCCCAACCGCATGGACGCCACCGTCTCAGCTCATTCCGACGCAGTCATTCTTGTTGTCAAGCCACACGGAGACTAATAGACACTCATAATCCCCACGACGTCTCGGCTTGACAACAACGATCGGTTTTTTGGGTTTGGATGATCGGAAAGATGCGCGCTTGACGCGTATTTTCGAATGGACAGTTGTAGGTCATGCACCTTCTTCCCTCCCCATGTTTGTAGCGCTAGCGCTGCATCGCTTGATTCTGCTGTCTGCGGACCAGTTTCCATCTTGAAGATGGAGAAGCCACGACCTCGCCCGCCTGTTCTTTTGTTTGTAGCCACGCCTCTAGTTCTGCATCCTCTGTAAATTGCATTGTTTTCTTTAACCATGGTGCCCCGGTCTCGCGGTACGAAAAGCGCAGCATATCCCAGGTTTGGGCGCGGAGGTGTTGTTTCGTTGAACGGAGCAATGTCAACAAGGCGGCCTTTCGAAGAGGGAGGTGTGTATTGGGTTTGGGTGTGGTGCCCTGAAGAATCGCTTCGATCTCTTGGTCGGCAACAGCAGCCAAGGATGCAAACTGTAGAGGGTTTCCTGCCGCTGCGGCATATGCCAGGCGTTTCAGCCACCTCGAAGTTTCTAGGGGTAGCTTGGAAGGCGTCTCGGCGACTTTCTTCAGGACGGCCTGTGTGTGCAAATTGCGCGAGAGATCGAAGAGGACATCCAGTACGGCAACATAAACGGGGTTGTGAACAGTCTTTGAGGAGACGCTTTGTGGTTTGTAGATGGTGCGCAGCTGATCCAGTGCTGCCGAGATCTGGGTAGGAATTTGTGCAGTGGTCGCAAGAGCCAGGGACACCTCGTACACTGAGGAGAAGTCAATCCATAGTCAAGGTGACAACAATTTGTTCCGACCTTCTATTGCAAAGTCATCCTTGCGAGAAGCAGCCAAGATTCCTTCGCGGAGCTTGCCTTTTCGATCGACGGATTCAGCGGAGGATTCGGATTCGATAACTAGCGATACGCACGAAAGAGTCGGAGGATGTCCTCTGAAGCCTCCTTTGGGATGTTTGAGGAGTTGTTCTCGTATATTTGCAACTGCGAAGTGGTGAGTCAATGACCCGGAGATCGATCGGAGAGATGTGAAATGTGGATGCCTTTTGCTGGATGTGGGTGTACAACTCGTTCTGGGTGTCATAGTCCTTGAGGCTATTTTTAGGGCGTCAGAGGAGGTTGTGTCTGGTGTTCGGGCGAACGTTGGACATACGAATCGCCATCTGTGGCGAGGCCACTGCTCCTGCTCACTGACGGGAGAGCGTCGAATCGGCGTGAGGGGCCGGCGATGGGACCAGCGGCAGCATTGGAAGCAGCGGCAGCGGCAGCGGCGGCTGCGGGTGAGTTCGATTTTGAGTACACAGCCCTGCTCGAGGCTCTGCTCGAGGACGACGACCACATGCCGCTGCTTGGCAGTGGAGCAACTAGCACTAACCGCCCGCCCTGCCAATATCAACTCGTTCCCAACTCTCAACTTGAACCCCACCACTCCGACGACGACGACGAAGACGACGACGACGACAATATGAGGGCATCTCTCCTTTCTCTCTTCTTCGCCGGCGCCGCATTCGCCCTTCCCAAAATCACCCGCACTGGAAAATACCTCTACGACGAGGCCGGTAGTCGTTTCTTCATCAAGGTATGCCACTCTCTCCCTCCTCAACGCTCGTACTCATGCTCACCGCACTTAGGGTATCGCGTACCAGAAGGCGGGTACGCTCGGCCCCGCTGTCGAGGGGGGCTTCCCCGAGCCTATCAACTTTGTCGTACGTGCCCTACCACCTCCTCTTCCTGGCTTTGCTCACCCCATCCCACAGGATGGGTAGGTATCTATACAAGGCCCCTCGGCTGTCCCTGACCCCCACCCAGCCTTGCAGATCCCACAGCATGCAAGCGCGACATCCTCAACCTCCAGAAGCTCTCCGTCAACGCCATTCGTGTCTACTCCGTCGACGCAGCTCTAAACCACGACGACTGCATGAGCCAGCTCAACGCAGCTGGTATTTACACCATGTTCGTCCCTCTCGAGCTGTTCCACCTGTCGCTTAGCGACTGAGTGTCTCTTTCTAGCATCGACTTGTCCCTGCCCGTCAATGGCTCTATTAGTAAGCTCAGCTTTTCTTGCTCTCCTATGTATTTCTGAAGCCTATTTTCAGGCCGCGCCACTCCCACGTGGACCTCAAATCTTTTGAACCTCTATCTCTCCACCATTGACACTTTCCTCAAATATGACAATGTGCTCGGCTTTAACATCGGTAACGAGGTCGTCATTGACACCAACTCCACGGTGTCCGCTCCCTTCATTAAGGCAGCAGCTCGCGATGTCAAGGCGTATTTGAAGAGCAAGAGCTCCACTGCTCTCGTCGGCTATGCTTCCACTGACGGTGCTGGATGGAGGGACCCTCTCGCTGCCTACTTGACCTGCGACTCCGCGGACACTTCAATCGATTTGTGGGGCCTCAACGATTAGTGAGTTCAAAATTGAATTCTAGTCCTGGTTTCATTTAGGTAACCCCCTTTGTGCAGCCGCTGGTGTGGTGATGGCTCCGTCTCGGCCTCTTACCAGGAGTCTTTGACCGCCTTCGCTAACCTTCCTGTTGCCGCCTACTTTTCTGAATATGGCTGCAACACAGTAACTCCCCGTACTTGGACTGAAGTCGCAGCCATATATGGCGATAGCTCAGTTGCTCAGGTTTATAGCGGTGGCGTTGCGTTCTCGTATTTCCCCACCAACGACGCCAAAGACTTTGGTCTCACTACGCTGAGCGGTGATACCGTTACTACCACGGCCGAATTCGATAACTTGGCAGCGGCATTGACAAAGATCACCACGTTCATCACTACACCCGCAAAGTCCGCAGCCACTCAACCAGCGTTCTCCACGTGCCCACCAGCGAGTGCTGCTTGGACCGCTTCTACCAATGTGATCATTTTCCCCTTTCCAGATCCTTCGTCTGACCAACCTTACATTTAGCTCCCTCCCACCCCCAACCAAGCGGCATGTGATTGCACATGGAAAGTCGGGTCATGCATCTTCTCACCTCAAACTACCAACCAGAATGCTCTTTTCTCGCCGCTCTTTGCATCAGCTTGTACCCTCCTGTCCCAGTCTGGTGGAAGCTGCGACGATATCAACGCCAATGGTGCTACTGGCGTCTACGGGCAGTTCTCTTCCTGTGACAGCGGTTAGTTCATATATTTCTGTGCGCCGAATCCAGTATTTATCTCTTGCTCGTATAGCGACCAAGTTGACGCACGTCTTCTCGGAGTTCCATCTGGCTACCAAATTAAATGCTCAAAGCTGCAGCTTTGCGGGTAACGCCACTGTTCAAAGTTCCGCACCGACCGACCCGGCCACCATCACGTCACAACTTGCTACCTGCTTCAGCAACCCGGCCGTCTTTACCCCATCAGCCCCGACCACGTCACCCGTTGCCATAACCTCCACTAGCGGAAGCACGACCGCCACCCAAAAGAATGGTGGTGCATCTAACCTCATCTCCTATGGTCAGGCCATTGCTATCGCGGCTACTGGGTTTGTCACTGCATTGGGCGCATTCGTAGTCTTGTAATGCTTTCTCTGAATTTGTGTTTGCCGCTCGCTCGGTTCGCCGTATTCCCGGCAGGACAGTTTTTCGGACTCTCGCATATATACATTCCCTCATAAATGTCGCTCGTTTGTCCCTATATTTGTGCCTAATAATCTAGTCACCATCGCTCTATGGCGTAGTCTATGCTTCGACTCGCAGCAATAGGCCATCGTATGAGGGACGGATTCGCATACGCGGCTCTCGTGGAACGTGTTCCATTGCGTCCATTATGGCCTTTGAAAGACCTTCCTCTTCCCAGTTCCCGCTTTCAAGTGCATCACCGATTTTCTCCCAGTCGTCATGGGTAATATCGTGTGCGAACCCAATGAATATGTTTTTGGAGCATTAATGCGTCTAGTTGCTTCTATTGATTGCGCAAGACCGAAGTGTGATTTGTGCTCTCTTGGTCGCAAACAATCCAGCTCCAGTTCACTGATGATCTTGTAGGAGTCCTCTGGGATTCCTGACGCGTCTGGAATGCATAGTAGACGGTCTATGGATAATCCCATTGAGATATATGGCTCTCCTGAATGCTTGTTCTCCGAAGAATAGGCCATGGTGCACTGTAGGACGTACGTTCAGCATAGACCGTACCTGTGATTGGCATTACACCTGCATTGCAGCTACCCCTTTAAATGGTGAATTCCTGCCCGGGATGAATGATATGGTAGACGAAAGTAGGGACCTGAGCTGATGGGAGGCAAAGTGGGTAGGCGGAGGACGTAGCATCGAATCGCAGATAACGTACATCGCCTCCACCTGATGCGTGTTCTTTGGATGCTAGATAGGGGAAAGCTCGACGTATATCAGTGAGTTAGGTATGAATCGCCCGGCCCCTTGAGGGATCAGCCTCTAAGGTCATCGAGACCATTTATAACTAACTACGAGGCTTGAAGTTAGGTTGATGGTCAAGAGTGCTTCAACGATCGAGCAACCGTACCATCCGCACGCGCGTCAGTTAAAATTACGGGGTCGATTTTTCGCGGAACACGACTGTAGTCGATACAAAACCCCCTCGTTGTTTCTTTAATTCTATCACGTATCTCCAAAAAATCCAAGGGAGAATCCTTGGAGACTAAGCACTTATACTTGCGTATTTGTTAATGTTATGCCTCTTGACAATGTGGTCCACATCTCGAACCTGTTCCATAAAGAGGCGTTCTAATCAGCCCTCACGGACAGGCCATTTCTACCAGGTCTGCGCAAATTGGCTCTGAGTAACGGGAAATATTCAGCCTGACCAAGCGCAACCTTCGAAATTAGCTTGGGAAAATTGAACGCCTCCCAGTATCCTAACGCTCTCGATTACTCGTATTTTCCAGATACAAGGTACAGTGATATTACATAGAGGAAGCGTTGGTGCCTCAATTGACTCTTCCTAAGTGATACATCGCAATGACCGCAACAGATGAAAACGAAGACTGGACAAATCCGCAAAAGCTCTATAGAGGACTCGGTCTTTCGGATCCAGTCAAGACAGTGGAAGACAAATGGCTCCTCCTTCCCGCCTTCCTCAAAGTCAAAGGACTCGTCAAACAACACATCGACTCATTTAATTATTTTGTCGACCACGACCTTAAGAACATCCTCAACGCGAACAACCGTGTTACCTCAGACGTCGATCCAAAGTTTTCCCTCGTCTACACCAACATCTATGTTGGTATGCCGGAGCGAGACGACCATGGAGCCGGCGGTGGCGGCGGTGGCGCTGGGGACCGGCCCGTCACACCGCAAGAATGCAGGTTGAGGGACACGACGTACTCTGCACCCGTATTCGTCGATATCGAGTATCCGCGGGGGAGCAAGCGCATCAAACGGCCTCGAGTTATGCTGGCCCGCCTACCGATCATGCTCAGGAGCAACAAGTGTGTGCTCAGTGGCAAGTCCGAGGCGCAACTTGCTACCATGTCCGAGTGCCCACTCGATCCAGGGGGTTATTTCGTCGTTAAAGGCACGGAGAAGGTCATTCTGGTTCAAGAGCAGCTGAGCAAGAATCGAATCTTGGTCGAGACAGATAGCTCGAAGGGGATCGTGTCTGCCTCGGTGACTTCGTAAGTCTGTCCGCTCCCCCACGAACCAACCTGAATTTAATATTTAATATCTAGGTCAACCCACTCCGGCCTCAAGTCGAAGACGTACGTGGTCATGAAGAAGGGACTTATTTCCCTCAAGCATAACTCTTTCACAGACGACGTTCCTATCGCCGTTGCACTGAAAGCACTAGGTGTCCAGTCCGACAAGGAAATCCTCCTTCTCTGCGCTGGAAATACGGAGTCATATCAAGAAGCATTCTCTCCCAACCTTGAGGAAGCGGCCAAGCTCGGTATCTTCACAACGCAGCAAGCGAGAGAATGGATCGGTAATCGAACGCGTGTTATTCGGAAGGTGGCTGGTCCGCGTAGACCAGCTTGGGAGGAGGGCATGGAGTCATTAGTCATGATCGTCTTGACGCACGTACCGGTTGTCAACCTGGACTTGACGGCCAAGGCACTCTATGTTGCAACCATGACTCGGCGAGTCCTTATGGCCAATCAAGACTCATCATTAGTGGATGACAGAGACTACGTAGGCAATAAGCGATTGGAACTGTGAGTCTCCTGTCGCTCATTTAACAATGGCGTTGTAACAACTTTCCTTTACAGTGCTGGTCAACTCCTTTCATTGCTTTTTGAAGATCTCTTCAAGCACTGGAACGCGAATTTGAAACTGGCGATCGATAAAGTCCTAAAGAAACCTTCTCGAACAACCGAATTCGATGCGTACAAGACAATTCTCGCAATGGGCCAGCCAGTCTCTCATGGTTTCATCCGTGCCATCTCTACCGGCAACTGGTCTCTCAAACGATTCAAGATGGAGCGTGCCGGGGTCACGCACGTCCTCAGCCGTCTGTCCTTCATATCAGCACTAGGGATGATGACCCGAATTTCGTCCCAATTTGAGAAGACGAGAAAAGTGAGCGGACCAAGAGCGCTTCAACCGAGTCAATGGGGTATGTTATGCCCAAGCGATACACCCGAAGGGGAAGCGTGCGGGTTGGTCAAGAACCTTGCGTTGATGACCCATATTACGACGGATGTCGAGGAGGAACCAATATTGCGGATTGCTACTCTACTAGGTGTTGAAGGTGAGAACAGTGTTCTGTTAGTTGTTGGAATACAGCCCAGTGACTCACACTGCTCTCCCAGACATTGTGATGTCCACGGGCACGGAAATATACGGACCGACCTCCTTCGTAGTCCACATCAACGGTCTCATCGTTGGTATTACTCGGTTCCCCGCCAGGTTTGTTGCTCAGTTCCGCAAGTTGAGGCGTGCCGGCAAGATCAACGAGTTTGTCGGTATTTATATAAACCACCATCACAAAACGGTCAATATCGCAAGTGACGGTGGACGAATCTGCCGGCCATTGATCATCGTGGAACACATGCGACCGAAGGTGACCAGTGAGCATATCCAGGTTCATTCGTTCCTCCCTTTAGTCTAGGGAGGGAGGCGCTCACGTCTGTCTTAGTTCCTGAAAGCGGGTAAAATGAGCTTTGAAGACTTTCTCCATCGCGGGCTAGTAGAATACGTGGACGTCAACGAAGAGAACGACTCACACATCGCACTCTACGAGGACCAAATTGAGTCCTCGACGACTCATTTAGAAATAGAACCGTTCACAATCCTGGGTGCCGTCGCTGGACTTATTCCCTACCCACATCACAACCAGTCACCTCGTAACACTTACCAATGTGCCATGGGCAAGCAAGCCATTGGGGCGATTGCATTCAACCAGCTCAACCGCATCGATACACTGTTGTACCTGTTAGTGTACCCACAACAGCCCATGGTGAAGACGAAGACTATCGAGCTTGTTGGATACGACAAGCTTCCAGCAGGACAGAACGCGACTGTGGCGATTATGAGTTACTCGGGATACGACATCGAAGACGCACTTATCCTGAACAGGGTAGGAATGCCGCTGTGTTTATTTCAATGTATTCATAAGCTGATTTTATACAAGGGGAGCCTGGATCGTGGCTATGGACGATGTCAAGTATTCAGAAAGAACACGACGCTCATCCGAAAATACCCCAATGGAACGTACGTACGACAGTTTCCCAACCGAACATGTTACTTACCTATACCTACCAGGTTTGACCGTCTTGCAGATGCGCCTATAGACGAACCGACGAAGAAAAAGGTTAAGAAATACGACATCATCGACGGGGACGGTTTGGCCATGGCAGGAGAACGTGTGGATCCCGGAGACGTCTATATCAACAAGCAAACACCGACAAATGCCAATGACAATACCACAGTGTCAGCGGTAGCGGCAGGATTCAAGAATACTCCACTGACCTACAAAGCGCCAGTCTCCGGTTATATCGACAAGGTGAAACACCCACTGTATTGTGAAGACGTTCGCTCACAGTATTACACCTAGGTTATGCTCACCGACACCGAAAATGATCAAATCCTCATCAAGGTCTTGCTGCGTCAAACGCGCAGACCGGAGCTTGGGGACAAATTCTCATCACGACATGGACAAAAAGGTGCGTGCTCTTATTCTACACTGATGATAGACCTCGCCTCAATTACTTTGGAAAGGTGTCACTGGTCTGATCGTCAACCAAGAAGATATGCCGTTCAATGATCAAGGCATCTGCCCAGGTTAGTTCTCCCCCTGCTTAGGTCCCCTTCTTACGCCTTCTCCAGATTCTATCATGAATCCACACGGTTTCCCTTCTCGAATGACGGTCGGTAAGATGATCGAGTTACTCGCTGGGAAGGTATGTAGCCTGGCGTGTTCACGTAACTCTCTTAACCGAGTGTTCAGGCTGGTGTGCTACGTGGTACTCTGGAGTACGGCACTGCGTTCGGAGGGTCGAAAGTATGTGGAAAGGGTGGGGAATTGCGCCTAAACTGACGGCTGATTAGGTTGAAGACATGTCCCGCATCCTCATCTCCAAAGGGTTCAGCTATTCTGGAAAGGATATGTTGACCAGCGGGATCACTGGCGAGCCTTTGGAGGCATACGTTTATTTTGGGCCAATCTACTATCAGGTAAGTACTGTATCTTCAGTGTGGCGATAAGCAGTGCCGCTCACGATTCCAACAGAAATTAAGTAGGTCAGCTGCTTCTTGTATGGTTGCCTAGCTCACTCATACATAGAACACATGGTAATGGACAAAATGCACGCTCGAGCACGGTACGTAGTGCTGAATATAGCCGTTGATTTATTGACGTTCTGCCCTAGTGGTCCTCGGGCAACCCTAACTCGTCAGCCGACTGAGGGTCGATCAAGAGACGGTGGTCTACGGTTAGGAGAGATGGAGCGAGACTGTCTTATTGGCTACGGAGCCACACAACTTCTGCTCGAACGGCTGATGATTTCATCGGACCAGTTTCAAGTGCACGCTTGTCGAGTGTGCGGGCTGATGGGATATAATGGATGGTGCCCATACTGCAAGAGCTCCAAGAAGATGGCCCAGTTAACAATTCCCTATGCTGCCAAGCTGCTCTTCCAAGAGGTGTGTATTCCGTTCTGGAACCGAAATGATTCCCGCCCTCTGAGTAAGCTTTCTTACAGTTGACCTCCATGAATGTGATACCACGGCTGATCATGGACGACGCCTGATTTGGTGTTGTGGCCCGACTGTAGTCTTACTGTGTGTGGTCAACGCCCGTAAGTCGCGTCTACCCAATCCTGAGAGTCTCGCTTCTCTGGGCACTTAATGTATTGCTATTGTATCCTCACATTTGTCCCATCAAGTTTCCGTCCTTTCGGACGCACGTACAACTTGCAGGATGCTAGTTAATGACTCGCCAAGGGAAGCTCGGACAACCGGCCGTCCTTCAGGGAGGGATGATGGAAAGTCCCTTGTGACCTTATTGCATCCCCTCTCGTATCAGTACTCCGTTCTTGTACCCTCTCTGCCCTCACGGTTAGCCTCGCACCTTGACTACAATGCACCACGACCTCTCCGGTGACACCTTGTTTGACCAAATATTTTGACGCGGCTAGTCCATATATCTCCGTGAGCTGAATTGAAGCTCGTATAGCGACCAAGTTGACGCACATCTTCTCGGAGTTCCATCTGGCTACCAACTTAAGTGCTCAAAGCTGCGGCTTTGTGGGTAACGCCACTGTTCAAAGCTCCGCATCGACCGACCCGGCCAGGCCACTTGATCATCAAGTCACAATGGCCGTCTTTACCCCATCAGCCGCGACCACGTCATCCATTGCCATAATATAACCTCCACTAGCGGAACCACGACCGTCACCCAAAAGGATGGTGGCATGGTGCAGCTTACTATGGTCAGGCTGTTGCTATCGCGGCTACTGGATCTGTCACTCCATTGGGCGCATTCGTAGTCTTAATTGTAATGCTTTCTCTAAATTTATGTTTACGTTTGCCGCTCGCTCGGTGTCGACCCTGACGGAATGTGTTGTTGTGTCGACCATCGTCTCGCACATCGTTGAACGATGTATACTATCTTATTCTTTGCACGAGACGACAACACCGGGACCAACGAGGCAAGGTCGTCAGCATCGCCATTCGAATCAAGGCAGACGAAGACACTTGCATTGGAGTGAACTCGTAAGCTAGGGCTGGTCGTGATAAGAAGAAGTCATCAGCTAGGCTCAAATGCTCCGCAATTAACCCATTAACTTGTCAAACGCGCACTCGCCTCTAAAATCAGGATGAGAGCTTGAGATGCACATCCTAGGCTACCTAAACGTATCATGGCTCCAATCCATCACGCGCAGTTCAACAACAACAAAGTCAACATTGTTCGTTCAAAACATATTCGAGGGGGCACAGGATAATTAAGCGGCGATGGAATCTATACGATGGAATGGAGGGTGAACGACACAACGGCGGATAGACGAGCGATAGGCATAGAGAAGTGATTGGGCAGGGGAGATACAGAGTACACGAGGCGAGGTTGCAGTGTCCGAACATCGAGAAGCTACAGTAAAGAACCGTCCACGTATGCATACCCTAGTGGCCACTAAACACCGGTCAGTCGTAGGAACCTGGACGTCAGGGCCGTCAGTTGCGCGAAGGGAGGAGAGTAAAGAGAAAAGACGAACCGAGACGACGAGACGACGAGTCCATTAGCTTGGCCAAACCCTAGACGTAATGGTCGTTAGTCATACGAAAAGACGAGACAGAAAACGGACGAACATGAACAGCGATCTACCGGTCAAAGCACTCGACGGCACCGACAACCAAGCAATAGAAAAGGAGCATAGGTGAAGAAAGAGAAGGTGGAAGTTGCGGGGAAAGAAAACGGGTTCTTCGAGTCGTTAGGGTGGTGGATGTCGAGATGCCTGGACGTCAAGGTCGTTTGTTAAGTACGAAAAGACGAGAGGCGAAATGTAAGACGAACCTAACTGAGAGTAAAAATGTAAAGAGAAAGAGCGGGATAGTGGGATAAGAGATGACGGCGTTTACAGATTGGCGGGCAAGGGGAAGATATTAGCCTTGATGTCGAAGTCGGCCAAGCGCTTGATGAGGAAATTGATCGAGGTAACGAAGGTGCAGTCAGAGGCGTCGGTGGCTCCATCTCCGCCGGTGACAATTCCGCAAACCCTTCCCATGCCGTCGATAACGACAGACCCAGAGTCTCCACGGCGCGAGAACGGGCCAGATTTGGAGTTGCGAGGCAACACGCACACCTCCTTCGACACCTCACCGGCCTGGCCTTCGAAATATTCGCGGACGAATGCGCGGATGTTGTTCAGGCGGCCAACGGAGAGGTTGGAGGTGTTGCCGTTCATCAGCACCATGATGTCTGGGTCATTGTTATGGCCCTTGTTCTTCGAGCTAGACCTGAACATCTCCTGGTCAGAGACGGTATCGGAGAAGCGGAGAAAACGGTCGCCAGGGTATTTGAAGGAAGTCGGATTGGTGGAGTGAGGGTACATCCAAGCGGTCAGTTCGTCGACATCAACGGAGCCAAGGTCAATGGCGTTGCCGACGAAGTTGAGCCTGGAAATCATGGAGGAGTCGATCTGGACAACCGCCCAGTCGTCGGTAAAGCCGTCTTTGCCGTAGTTGGGAGTGATGGGGGGCGACAGGGTAACGTGGCCGATGAGGCGATTTTCTTCCACCTCCCAATC